>Ga0209486_10000704_pt1 | contig 14728 bp, 15 predicted proteins | sample NCCompost_FD_187518 | JGI IMG/M metagenome (GOLD analysis project Ga0209486, IMG submission 187518) | Agricultural soil microbial communities from Utah to study Nitrogen management - NC Compost (SPAdes) (version 2) | ecosystem: Environmental > Terrestrial > Soil > Agricultural land | place...
CCCGCGGGCGATCAAAAATGCCATTCGAGCGGCGCGAGACGCGGTCAATCAGGAGATGAATCGACATATCACCGAAGCTTTGAGCGATGCGGATGGCAGCGCGGGTGCCAGGAAGGAAGGTTTGCCGCGCAAACTTTGGGAGCGTTTCAAATCTAAAATCGAGGCACTGGGTGAGAAAACCGAATCGCCGGGCGGGTCGGAGGAGCGGCGGAAAAGTGGCGAGTAACCGGATCGCGTTTGTATTCCCCGGTCAGGGGTCCCAGTATGTGGGTATGGGAAAAGATCTTTGCGGCGACTTTGGCGCCGCAAAGAAGGTCTTTGCGGAAGCCGACGATGCGCTCGGTTTTTCGCTGAGCGAGCTTTGTTTCGCCGGCCCCGAAGCCGATCTCAAACTGACCGAAAATACCCAGCCGGCGATTCTCACCGCGTCGATCGCCGCGCTGCGCGTGCTCGAAGAGGAAACATCGATGCGGCCGGCGCTTGTGGCCGGCCATAGTCTCGGTGAATACAGCGCGCTGGTCGCCGTCAGCGCGCTTGAGTTTGGCGATGCAGTCAAGGTTGTTCGCGAACGCGGGCGTCTTATGCAACAAGCTGTCCCCGCCGGCGAGGGGGCAATGGCGGTTGTGCTCGGTCTCGAAATGGATGCGGTGCGCGCGCTCTGCGATGACGCCGCGCAAAGTGAGGTCGTATCGCCGGCCAATTTCAACGGCTCCGGCCAAGTTGTGATCGCCGGCGCCAAACAGGCTGTCGCGCGAGCCATGGCGTTGGCCAAGGAGCGCGGTGCAAAGCGCGTCGTGGATTTGCCGGTCAGCGCGCCTTTTCATTGTCAACTCATGCAGCCCGCCGCCGAAGGCCTGAAGGAAGTTCTGCACAATATTACCGTCCATCCTTTTCATGTCGGCGTGGTCACCAACGTCGAAGCCGACGTCAATCTCGACGCCCGGCGCGTGAAATCACTATTGATCGAACAAGCGGTCCGTCCGGTGCGATGGGAAGAATCTGTAAAGAAACTCGGCGCGTTGGGCTGCGATCGTGCGGTCGAAATCGGGCCAGGCAAAGTTCTAAAGGGTCTCATGAAGCGCATCGTTCCGACTATGGAAGTGGATAACTTCGAATTGCCGTCCGATATTTCCAAGATTGCGGCTGCATAATTTATGGCTTTGGAAGGTCAAGTCGCTTTGGTCACCGGTGCGAGCCGGGGAATCGGTCGGGCAATAGGCTTGGCTCTCGGGCAAGCCGGCGCCTACGTCGTCGTGAACTATCGAGGCAACCAAGAAGCCGCCGAAGAATCGTTGGCGGCGATACTCGCCGCGGGCGGCCACGGCGAGCTTTGCCGGTTCGATATCGCTGCGGAAGAGGAGGTCGACGAAGCGGTAAAAAAAATCGTTGACGCCCGCAAAAAAGTTGATATTCTCGTCAACAATGCCGGCGTAACTGCCGATAATCTCTTGATGCGGATGAAGTCGGCAGATTGGGACCAGGTTATCGGGACCAATCTCAAGGGCACCGTTCTCTGCACTAAAATCGTTTCTCGTTACATGGTCGGCCAGCGTTATGGCCGGATCATTAATATCTCTTCGGTAGTGGGGCAGATGGGCAACGTCGGGCAGTCGCTCTATGCCGCGTCAAAGGCAGGGATCATCGGATTTACCAAAACGGTGGCTCGGGAAGTTGCGACGCGCGGCATAACCGTCAACGCGGTAGCGCCCGGGTTCATCGAAACCGACATGACCGCGAAGCTGCCGGAAAAGCTGCGTGAGGATTTTCTTAAGAGGATCCCACTGGGCCGTTTTGGCACTTGCGCTGAAGTAGCCGAGGTGATTGTATTCCTCGCTGGAGCGGGAACGGGATACATCACAGGCCAGGTCTTTAATGTTAACGGCGGGCTGTACATGTGAAGAATTTGTCGTAGGAGGTAAGTGAAGATGGCGGCATCTGTTCAGGCCAGGGTTAAAGAAATCGTGTGCGAACAACTGGGAGTTAGCGCGGAAGAGGTGACCCCCGAGGCCTCCTTCATCGAAGATCTCGGGGCCGACTCTCTGGACATCGTCGAATTGGTGATGGCACTGGAAGAAGAGTATGAGATGGAAATCTCAGATGAGGACGCGGAAAAGATCAAAACCGTCCAGGATGTCATCACCTATATCGAAGCCCATCGCTAGCATTTCCCGAGCGCCCGCATAAGGCGGGGCTGGTTGATCGGTTTAAACTCCCAAAGAAATTCGTAAATCGCAGGGGAGTGGCAGTCCGACCACGACCCTGCGATTTTCTTTATCCGTCCCGAGCGATTTTATCACGGTTGGCGAAACAAGTGAGTTGAACATGATCGCTTTTGGCTGCGACCACGGCGGCGTAGAACTCAAGGAAGCATTGGTGAATTTCTTGCGTTCCCGGGGCGTGGATGTCCGCGACTTCGGCACACATGGCAAGGAACCGGTAGATTACCCGGACCTGGGCAAGGAAGTTTCGCGCGCAGTCTCTGCTGGCGAAGCCGAGCGCGGCGTGCTGGTCTGCACCAGCGGCATCGGCATGTCGATCGTCGCCAACAAGTTTCCCGGCGTGCGCGCCGCGCTGGTGCGTGATTTGGATGAGGCACGGTCGAGCCGCGAGCACAACAATGCTAATATTCTGGTCCTTAGCGGCGCGAAAACCGATGCGCTTTTGGCGCAACAGATCATCGAAGCTTGGCTCGCCACCCCGTTTGCCGGCGGGCGGCATCAGCGGCGCATCGACAAGATCAGTCAAGTCGAAACAGACCTTGGCAGTCAAGTCGCCGGCACAGAAGCGAATCAGGAAATAGCACGAAGGAAACGACATGACATTTCTTGAAAAAGCGGACGCTGAAGTTTATGCCGCGATTCAGCAAGAGACGCGGCGCCTGGAAAACAACCTGGAGCTGATCGCGTCGGAGAATGTCGTGAGCGAGGCGGTGTTGGAAGCGCAGGGATGCGTGATGACCAACAAATACGCCGAGGGTTATCCGGGAAAGCGCTATTATGGCGGCTGCGAATACGTGGATATCGTCGAGTCGCTCGCCATCGCGCGCGCGAAAGAGCTATTCGGCGCCGACCATGCCAACGTACAGCCGCATTCCGGCTCGCAGGCGAACATGACCGTCTATCTATCCGTTCTGAAGCCCGGCGACACCTATCTGGGTATGAATCTCGCGCACGGCGGTCATCTTTCGATGGGCAGTCCCGTCAATTTTTCCGGATTTATCTATGAAGTCATCCCCTACGGCGTCTCTGAAGAAACCGAGACGATTGATTACGATGAGGTCGAGCGCTTAGCCAAGGAGCATCGGCCGAAATTGATCATCGCCGGCGCCAGCGCGTACCCGCGGATTATCGACTACGCAAGGTTTCGCAAGATCGCCGACGAAGTGGGCGCCCTCGTCATGGTCGATATGGCGCATATCGCCGGTTTGATCGCGGCGGGGCTCCATCCGAGTCCCGTGCCGTACGCGGACTTCGTTACCACAACCACGCACAAGACCCTGCGCGGACCGCGCGGCGGCATGGTGCTTTGCAAGGCCGAGCACGCCAAGACGGTCGATAGTAGAGTATTTCCGGGCATGCAGGGCGGACCGTTGATGCATGTCATCGCCGCCAAGGCCGTGGCGCTGAAGGAAGCTCTGAGTCCGGAGTTTAAGATTTATCAGCAGCAGATCGTCAAAAATGCCCGCGCGCTCGCGCAGGCATTGATGAGCAAAGGCTTTCGCCTGACTTCCGATGGCACGGACAATCATTTGATGCTTGTCGACTTGCGTAAGTCGGAACTGACCGGCAAGGTCGCGCAAGAAACTTTGGACAAGGCGCGCATCACGGTCAACCGGAACGCCGTACCGTTCGATACGCGTTCGCCCTTTGTCACGAGCGGCATCCGCATCGGCACGCCGGCAGTGACGACGCGCGGCATGAAAGAAAATGAAATGACGGCGATCGCGGAGTATATATCGCGCGCGCTGAGCCACGTGACCGATGAAGGCGCGCTCAACGCGGTCGCCGGAGACGTGAGCGAGCTCTGCAAAAAATTTCCAGTTTATTCGAACCGTCTTGGAAAGGCATAGCGGGAAAGGATGCTCGAGGATAAAGAATCGATGGGTGTTCACTCCGATCCTCCATTCTCGATCTTCGGTTGAAGCCATGAAATGTCCCTTCTGCCATGAGACTGAAAATCGAGTCATCGATTCGCGGTTAAGCAAGGACAGCAACATGATTCGGCGACGGCGCGAATGCGAGCGGTGCAGCCGTCGCTTCACGACTTACGAGCGGGTCGAAGAGATGATGCCGCTGGTCGTGAAAAAGGACGGCCGGCGGGAAAGCTACGACCGGCTCAAGATCATCAACGGCCTGAAGCGCGCCTGCGAAAAACGTCCGGTGAGCATCAATACGATCGAGACGATCACCGATCGCATCGAGAGAACGCTGCAGGAGCGCGGTGAAAAAGAAATTCAGAGTTCGGTGATCGGCGAAACCCTCATGCGCGAGCTACACGACACCGATCCGGTCGCTTATGTGCGCTTTGCTTCGGTCTATCGCTCTTTCAAGGACATCAGCGAGTTTATGGTCGAGCTGGAAGAGTTGCTCAAAGAACGCAAGGGCGGGCCGGCTCCGAAGCTCGCCGAGATCAGGCAGAAAAGAGAATAGCCTCTTTGTCCGAGACTCGCTCGAACGCTCAAGACGAGAAATATCTGCGCATGGCTTGCCGCTTGGCGCGAAGAGCGGCGGGCCGAACCAGCCCTAATCCTCAAGTCGGCGCGGTGATCGTTCGGCGAGGGAAAATTGTCGGCACTGGATATCACCGGTTTGCCGGCGGCGACCACGCCGAAATCGCCGCGCTCAAGCGCGCCGGCGCTCGGGCAAGAGGCGCGACACTTTACATCAGCTTGGAGCCGTGCAGCCACCAGGGCCGCACGCCTCCTTGCACCGGCGCGTTGATTCGCGCCGGTATCAAGGAGGTTGTGTGCGGCACGAAGGATCCCAATCCGCTGGTTGCCGGACGCGGCTTCCGGCAACTTCGCCGGGCCGGCATCGAGGTGCGCGCCGGTGTGCTTGAAAAGGAATGTCGCGCGTTGATCGAGGCATTCGCCAAGTACATCACCCGGCGCGCGCCTTTTGTGATCCTCAAATTAGCGGTGACGTTGGACGGCAGGATCGCCGCTGCGGGCGGCGACGCGCGATGGATCAGCGGCGATCAATCCCGCAACACGGTGCATCGACTCCGCAATGAGGTCGATGCTGTTATAGTTGGTTTCGGCACGGTTAAGGTCGACGATCCTTTGTTGACTTGCCGGATTCCGGCCGGTCGTAATCCCTGGCGGGCAGTCTTGGATAGTCGGCTCAGGATTCCACTTTCAGCGAAGATCCTTCACCTTTCCGATGCAGCGAAAACCATTATCGCGACTGGCAAGAACGCTTCGCCGGTTAAAATCCGCGCCGTGGAGGCACTGGGTGTGCAGGTGTTGCGTCTACCGCTGAAGGGCGAGCAGGTATCATGGGGGGCGCTGCTTAAAGCGCTGGCGCGTCAAGGAATCGTCAGTGTTATGATCGAAGGCGGCGGCGCGGTAGCTGCTTCGGCGCTGAAAGAAAAAATCGTCGACAAGGTGCTATTTTTTTACGCGCCGAAAATTCTCGGCGGCGATGCCCGGCCGATGATCGAGGCACTGGGTTTTCAGCGGGCGAGACAAGCCATCGCTGTCAAGGATCTCGGGTGCCACAGATCCGGGAAGGATCTCATGGTGTCCGGTTATCTCTGAAACACGCGGATCTGTTGCCGTAAAGATATTTCGCCCGAACGCACGAAGTTTATAGTTTCAAATCTGTTTAGATGCGCCGCCGCGGTGTCTCTTCCAAGTCTGAGGTCCCATCTTCGGTGCACGCGGCAAGGCTAACGGAAAACTTCATCGTAGAATAAGGCGCTTGCTGAAAATATAATGCAAACCGATTCATGTTTACCGGACTGATCGAAGATGTCGGCGTGATCGACCACTTGCGCCTTCTGAGAGGTGCGGCGGTATTGACGGTGAAAACCAATCTCGCCGTTCGCTCCATGCCGCTCGGCGCAAGCATCGCCGTCAACGGCGCCTGCTTGACCGTCGTTGAAAAGACCAAGAAAGCGTTCACGGTCGATGTCTCGCCGGAAACGCTCAGGCGGACGAATCTGGATCAACTCAAAGTCGGCAGTGTGGTCAATCTCGAGCAGCCCATGCGACTGCAGGAGCGACTCGGCGGCCATCTCGTCACCGGGCATGTTGATGGAGTCGGCACGATCGCGGCGATCAAAAAAGCAGGCGATTTCACTGTCTTCACCTTCCGAGTTCCGGCTGCGCTCGGCGCGTTGTTCGTGTCAAAGGGATCGGTCGCGGTGGACGGTATCAGTTTGACCATCAATGAATGTCGATCCGGCCGGTTTTCGGTGGCGATCATTCCGTTCACCTTCCAGCATACGAATTTGCGCGCTCGGAGGGTTGGTGATAAAGTCAACATCGAAACTGACCTGATCGGAAAGTACGTTCAGAGCTTCATGCAGCAGCGCAAATAGTCAGCTCGGTTCGTTTGCCAACTTCGTTTTAACTCATGCCGATTTCAACCATCGAAGAAGGTTTGGAAGAGATCCGAAACGGTCGGACGGTCATCCTGGTCGACGAGGATGCGCCGGATAGCAATGGCTTTTTCTGTCTGGCTGCCGAGAAAGTTACCGCCAAAAGCATCAACTACATGATGCACCACGGCCGCGGCATTATTTACGTCACGCTTACGGACGAACGAATCCGCGAGCTAGGCATTCCGATGATTCCGGAAGAAAACAGTCCTCTCGCGGGGCTGATCTGCGGCGCGTCTTTTTCCGTGAGCCTGGAGGGCGTGCACGGCGTCTCGGCGCACGGCCGGGCCCACACTATCCAAGCGGCTATAGCCGATCAAACGAAACACGAGGATTTGGTTATTCCAGGACACGTACAGCCGCTTCAGGCGCGCAGCGGCGGAGTGTTGGCGCGTTCGGGCCGCACCGACGCGTCGGTGGATCTGGCACGATTGGCGGGGTTCAAACCGGCGGGGGTCATCTGCCAGATCTTGGGCGAGGACGGATCAGTGGCTTTGTTGCCTGTGCTTCAGGCGCTCGCTGAGCAACAAGGACTTAAGATCGTCTCGGTGGCGAATTTGATCGCCCATCGTCTACGCACCGAAAGTCTCGTCAAGCAGGTCGCCGAGCAGCAGTTCCCGACGATTCACGGCGGCATGTACCGGGCGATTGTCTATCGCAATGAAGTCGATCGCGTCGAGCACATGGCGTTGGTCAAGGGCGACGTCGACAAAGCGGACTGTGTCTTGGTGCGGGTCCATTCCGAGTGTCTGACCGGCGATGTCTTCGGCTCGGAGCGTTGCGACTGCGGTGATCAGATTCGCCAATCGCTGCGGCTGATCGACCAACAGGGCAAAGGCGTGCTCATCTACATGCATCAGGAAGGGCGCGGTATCGGCCTGACGAACAAGATCAAGGCGTACGCGCTGCAGGATCAGGGGCGCGACACGGTCGAGGCGAATCTCGAATTGGGTTTCAAGGAAGACTTGCGCGACTACGGTATTAGCGCGCAAATACTGCGCGATTTAAATGTCGACAAGATTTCTCTGCTGACCAACAACCCGCGCAAAATCACCGGGCTCGAGGGTTACGGCATCAAAGTCGTGGAGCGCGTGCCGCTCGAGGTGGCGCCGCGCGATACCAACATTCACTATCTGCGCACCAAGCAGACCAAGTTAGGCCATCTCTTGTCAAACCTCGAAGGCAAATCAGCCAAACACTAAGCGCTCACCCAGGCGCGGGCAATTCCATGGCAAACGTTCTTGAAGGGAAGAAGGACGCCCAAGGGCTGAAGATTGGCATCGTCGTTAGCCGCTTCAATCATTTCGTCACTGAAAAATTACTCGAGGGAGCCAAGGATGGCTTCACGACTCATGGCGGCTCGGAAGAAAACCTGACGATCGTGCGCGTGCCCGGCGCCTTTGAAATTCCTTTGATTGTGGAAAAGATGGCGGCGAGCGGCAAATACGATGCGCTGGTGTGTCTTGGCGCGGTAATCCGCGGCGATACGCCGCACTTCGACTATGTTTGTGACGCGGTAACGCGCGGCATTGGCGACGCCGTGCGGGCTTTTAAGATTCCAATCGGCTTCGGTGTCTTAACCACCGACGATGTTCAGCAGGCTATGGCGCGGGCCGGTATGAAAGATGCTAATAAAGGTTACGAGGCGCTGCTGACAGCTGTCGAAATGATTCATGTGATTCGGGGCATTTCGTAGCGTTTGTGCCGATCACCGCAACAAAAACTTCAGAGTAATCCTTTGTCAGAGAATGAACAGGAATCGCCTGCCGGTCACTCCGGCAGAGGCACTCGCCGAAAGGGCAGAGAATTGGCCCTTCAGGCGCTCTACCAGATCGAGATCACCGGCGATCCTTCCGCCGCGGCGGTGGACCTCTTTCTGCGCCATTTCGAAGGCACACCCAGGGCGAAGGAATTCGCGCGGCGGCTGGTCTCGGGCGTCGTGAGTCAACGCTCTGCCATCGACCAGGCCATCGATCAAAGCACGGAGAACTGGAAGCTCGCGCGCCTGGCCAAGGTGGATCTGGTGATCCTGCGCATGGCCACCTACGAGCTGGTGTTTTGTCCCGATATTCCGTCGACGGTGAGTTTGGACGAAGCGATCGAGATCGGCAAACGCTTCGGCAGCGCGGATTCGGGCACTTTCATCAACGGGGTTCTCGATCAAATCGCCCAGTCGTCGATCGCGAAGGTGCAGTGAGCCACTAGAAACCATGGAAGAACGCTACCAAGCCAACAAGATCGAGAAAAAGTGGCAACGCGTGTGGGCCGAGGAGCACGAGTTCCGCGCCGGCGAAGACCCGGCCAAGCCGAAGCACTACGTGCTCGAGATGTTTCCTTATCCTTCCGGCCGCATTCATATGGGCCACGTGCGCAACTATTCCATCGGCGACGTGGTGGCGCGCTACAAGCGCATGCGCGGCCATAACGTGCTTCATCCGATGGGCTGGGATGCCTTCGGTCTGCCGGCGGAGAACGCTGCGATAGAGCGCGGCGTTCATCCCGAAACCTGGACTCAGGAGAATATTCTTTACATGAAGACCCAGCTCCAACGCATGGGGCTGTCCTATGATTGGGAGCGCGAAATTGCCACTTGCGATCCCGAGTATTATCGCTGGAATCAGTGGATCTTTCTGCAGTTTTTCAAAAAAGGTTTGGCTTACAAAAAAAACTCTTTTGTCAACTGGTGCCCTTCGTGCGAAACGGTTTTGGCCAACGAGCAGGTGATCGACGGCGCGTGCTGGCGCTGCGACTCGGCGGTGGCACAAAAGGAATTGGAGCAATGGTTCTTTCGCATCACCGCTTACGCCGAGGAGCTGCTTAACGAGCTCGACAAACTAGAGGGCTGGCCCGACAAAGTGCTCACCATGCAGCGCAACTGGATCGGAAAATCGACCGGCGCGGAAATCGAATTTCCCTTGGTTGGCCATGAGGGTTCGCTCAGGATCTTTACCACGCGGCCCGATACCATTTTCGGCGCGACTTTTGTCTCGCTCGCCGTCGAACATCCGTTGGCGAAGGAGCTCCCGCGCGGCACGCCGCAGCAACAGGCGGTCGAAGGCTTCATCGAACGCATCAGAACCATCAGCCAAACACGGCGCGGCGTGGATGAAGCCGAGAAAGAGGGCGTTTTTACCGGCGCGTACTGTCGAAACCCGTTTACCGGCGAGAATATTCCGATTTACCTCGCCAACTTTGTGCTGATGGAATACGGCACCGGCGCGGTCATGGCCGTGCCGGCGCACGATCAAAGAGATTTCGAGTTCGCGAAGAAATACGATTTGCCGATTCGCGTCGTGATTCAGCCGGTCGATCGTTCTTTGACCGCCGCGTCAATGAACGAAGCTTACGTCGATGAAGGCGTGATGGTCGATAGTGGCGCTTTTTCCGGATTGCCCAATACCGACGGCAAGGAAAAGATTGCGGCGCACGCGGACGTTCAAGGCTGGGGTAAGAAAGAGGTTCGCTATCGGCTGCGCGATTGGGGCGTATCGCGCCAGCGCTATTGGGGCACGCCGATTCCGATCATTTATTGCGAACGTTGCGGAACAATTCCGGTTCCCGAGGATCAACTGCCTGTGGAGTTGCCAAAGGATGTGCCCTTTACCGGCAAAGGCGGATCGCCCCTGCGCGAGAGCAAGCTCTTTTCACAAGTTGCCTGTCCGAGTTGCGCCGGTCCGGCGCGGCGTGAAACCGATACCATGGACACATTCGTCGATTCGTCCTGGTATTTTCTTCGCTATACGTCAGCCCGTTTCCATGCATTGCCCTTCGATCCCGAAAAAGCACGATACTGGATGGCGGTCGATCAGTACATCGGCGGTGTCGAGCACGCCGTGCTGCATCTGCTCTACGCGCGGTTTTTCACCAAAGCGCTGCGCGACTTGGGTCTCGCCGATGTCGGCGAACCTTTCACCAACTTGCTTACCCAAGGCATGGTTTCAAAGGAGACTTATCGCTGCGAGGAGCATGGCTGGCTCTTTCCCGGCGATCTCATCGGCTCAGAGAAAGACGGCTGGCGATGCGCCGAATGCCGCCGCCCGGTCATCATCGGCCGGATCGAAAAAATGTCCAAGTCGAAAAGAAACATCATCGATCCAGAAGATCTCATCAGCCGCTACGGCGCCGATACCGCGCGCTTGTTTACCCTCTTTGCCGCGCCGCCGGAAAAGGATCTGGAGTGGAGCGAGCAGGGCGTGGAGGGCGCCTACCGCTTTCTGTCTCGTCTCTGGCGGTTGATATTTCAACAGCGCGAGCTTTGGGCAGCCGGCGCGCCAAGCAGCAACGGCGCCGGCGAACTTGCGCCGGAACTGCGCGATCTGCGACGCGCGATCCATCGCACAATCAAGAAAGTCTCCGAGGATATCGAGGGACGGTTTCACTTCAATACCGCGATCGCGGCGATCATGGAACTGGTCAATGCTTTGAGTGTTTCGGCCCAGCGCGGTGATGAATCGAGCGCCGGCGCCGAGGTACGAAAGCAGGGGCTCGAAACGGTAATTCTGCTTCTCGCGCCTTTTGTGCCGCACGTGACGAGCGAGCTATGGCAACAAATCGGCCACAAGGAGCGTCTCAATCAACTTCCATGGCCGAGCTATTCAAAGGAGGCGATCGAGGAAGAGAAGTTGCTGATCGTCGTTCAGATCAATGGTAAGGTCAGAGGTAAGATCACCGTCCCGGCCGACGTAACTCAAGAGCGAATCGAGACCGATGCCTTGTCGGATCCCAGGGTGGCAAATTTACTCGACGGCAAGAAAGTCCTGCGCGTGGTCTATGTGCCGCGCCGCTTGGTGAACATCGTTTTGGAGGGTTAACCGCATGCGTCATTGCCTTTCGTTTCGCCCGCGCTTCATGAAATTTCTATTCGCCGGCTTCCTTCTGGGTGCCGGCGTCGGATGTGGATATCAGTTCGTCGGCGAGAGTTCTCTACTGCCGACTGATGCACGGACGATCTATGTCGAGACCTTCGTTAATCGAAGCCGGGAAGTCGGCATCGACAAAGAACTCGCCACCGCGCTGCGCGGCGAATTTTACCGTCGGCAGCAACTCAAAGTTGTCGATTACTCGGAGCAAGCCGACGTGATCGTCAGTGGAGTGATTCGCTCGTTGGAAAGCGTGGTTGCGTCGGTTAATCGCAAGGACGAAGTGCTGCAGTATGAATCCGTACTCACCTTGGATATCACACTGAGACGCCGGCAACCCAATGAAATTTTATGGCGCGGCCAGGGAATTCGCTTGACCGAGGTGCACGCGGGTTCGAGGGCGGCTGTGGTGACCACGTCCTCGGAATTTCGCACTGGCACGCTGAGCGCGTCGGATGTGCGCCGCTTCACGGATATCCAACTTACGGAGATCGAGCGGCGTTCGGTGCAGGACGAATTGATGGAACGGTTCGCGAAGGAAGTGCACCAACGCGTTATGGAGATGTTCTAGACGATTTTGGAATGCGCCGCGCCCGCGGCCGAGGATGCAGAACTTTGAGTTTAACCGCCAGTCGAGACCTGTGACGCCGAGCGCGATAGACGGGACAACCAGCGGGAAGCCGTGTTCCCCTTGATGATTCCCTTACTCACGGCTTTTCCTAAAGCTTTGTCGACGGCGCGGAGTTGACTTGCCGCCGACGCCTGATTTTTTGTCTCGATCGCTTGGCGGGCTCTTTTGATCAACGTCCTCAGCCTTGATTTTGTTTCAGTGTTACGCGCCCGCTTCTTCAAACTTTGACGGTGTCTCTTTAACGCTGAGGGATGTTTGATCAAGAGATCCTCCAAGAAATTTAAACGTTTAGCTTTTTTACCATCGCCCGCTGGAGTAGTCAACGCGGGTCGATCGAAGCCTTTGAGCGGTGGAATGTGGATCTCCGTCAATCCCGGCTTCTCAATTTCTCGAACTGAGTGAGACTCTGCGCTGCACACGTGCTTGCGGCGAGCTATTTTTCGAGGCGGCCAGTTTCGCAAGGAGTGCCGGTGGCCAGCACTTTCCCGACGCGGCAGCGCCGGATCGTTGGGATCGCATTCAAGAAAGATGGCTGTTGTGACAAATATTCCAAGTTGGCGAATATTGGGAATTTGCTTCGACGTGAAATTAGGCAATTCGCTGCGCTCCTCTAGATTTGGCATCGCGCCCTGCGCCTAATTCCGGTTATCAACAACTTATAAACATTTGCTGTGAATTTTTCCCTGGCTCGTGTTGGCGCTGGTGTTTTCAGCGGCGTTCATTGCGCAATTCTGTCTTGATCGGCATCGAGAGATTTTGCGCCTAGTCGGTAGAATGATTTAGGTAGGAACGATGAAAAAAGAGTGATTTTTTGCGCCGGAGCGAGGCTGAACAGCAGCACAAATCTTTTGGAAAGTTTTTTGTGCGGGGTTGAAAAGATTAATTTTTTTGATTGTTTGGAATGAGGGGAAGCTCGCCGGTTTTGGCACCGATGGGTGCCAAAACCGCTTGAATATGCCGTTCACTTGTGCGATACCAATTACTTAACAGGTATAACTTTTTACATGTGTGACGGGAAAGGAGGTGAATTAATGATGGGAAAGAAATTCGTTTCGTTGTCGGCCATTACGCTCTTCGCTTTTGCTTTAACATTTGTCGGGTGCGGTAAAAAAGAAGAACCAGCGCCGCCACCACCGCCGCCTGCACCTGCAGCACCAGTGGAACCGGCTCCTCCAGCAGCACCGAGTGAGCCTGCAAAGGATGCGGCTCCGGCTCCGATGGACAAGCCTGCTGAAAAGAAAGAAGAGGCGAAAACCAAGTAAAAGTTGAATCGGCCTTACCGAGGTTTTAGCCAACCAAAAAAGGGGAAGGGATCGAATCCTTCCCCTTTTTTGTAATTTTGGTCTGTGATAGTGGATTGTGGCGAGCGATTCCAACATGACGCTTACGGAGCACCTCGAAGAGCTCCGTTGGTGCGTTCTAAAAGCAATTTTGGCAATCCTCCTCGCCTCGGGCATTAGTTACTTTTATGTCGATTCCATTTTTGCCTTTGTAGTTGCGCCGCTGCGGCAGAACCTGCAACCGGGTCAAAATCTAATCGGCACCAGTGTCACCGAAGCATTTTTCGTCGAAATTAAAGTCGCGCTCGGAGCGGGTGTTCTTTTTTCGTCTCCGGTCATTTTTTACCAGATTTGGCGCTTTATCGCGCCGGGTTTATTGAGGCGGGAGCGAAAATGGGTTCTGCCATTTGTGTTGTGCGCCACGTTTTTTTTCGTAGCGGGCGCGAGTTTTTGCTATCGATTTGTTTTGCCGATTGCGTTCAAGTATTTCATCGAGCAGTACGAGAGCTTGGGAGTGAGCCCGGCGATCCGTATCGGCGAGTATTTCACATTTTTTTTCCGCATGGTTCTGGCTTTTAGCACGACTTTCGAATTGCCCGTGTTCACGTTTTTTCTGGTGCGGGTCGGAATCTGGGACTACCGCTTCATGCTGCGGTCGTTCCGTTATGCGCTCGTTATTATTTTTATCTGTGCAGCGATGTTGACGCCGACGCCCGACGTAATCAACCAGAGTCTTCTCGCTGTTCCGATGTTGCTTCTCTACGTGCTCAGCATCGGCATCGCTTACATTTGGCGCAGACCAGAAGAACAGAGAACCAACAGGGATGAGGAGGAGTAATGATTTCGTTAGTGATTGTCGTTAGCTTTTTGTCGTTGGCCTTTGCGGTCTATTTGGCCCGTTATGTGCTTCAGCGCGACACGGGCACGCCGAAGATGCAAGAGATTTCCAATGCCATCAAAGAAGGTGCCGAGGCCTTTCTCTCACGGCAGAATAAAACCATCGTCAGTCTCTCCGCTGTTTTGGCGGGGCTCATCTTCATACTCTACGCCTATTTCAGAACACCCAGCCCAGCGGACCCTGTTCCGCCCGTGCAGATGGCCTTTTGGACCACCCTTTCTTTCATTCTCGGCGCGGCTTGCTCGGTCATTGCGGGCTATGTCGGCATGTGGGTCTCGATTCGCGCCAACATTCGCACGGCATCCGCCGTTCGGTCCAGTCTCAACGAAGGTCTGCAGATCGCCATGCGCGGCGGCGCCGTGTCCGGTCTGTTCGTCGTGGCCATGAGCCTGCTGGGAGTCGGCGGACTCTATGCGCTTTTGGAAACGCTCGGCCACGATCCGCAAAAGATTCCCTT
>Ga0209486_10000705_pt1 | contig 14727 bp, 10 predicted proteins | sample NCCompost_FD_187518 | JGI IMG/M metagenome (GOLD analysis project Ga0209486, IMG submission 187518) | Agricultural soil microbial communities from Utah to study Nitrogen management - NC Compost (SPAdes) (version 2) | ecosystem: Environmental > Terrestrial > Soil > Agricultural land | place...
CCGCGGCCAGGTACCAGATCACAAACGTCGCGATCGCGATGACCAGCACCACCGGCACGAAGACCGCGCTGACCCGGTCGGCCAGCCGCTGCATCGGTGCCCGGGAAGCCTGGGCTTCGCGAAGCAGTCGGACGATGCTCGCCAGCATGCTCGCTTCGCCCAGCGCGGTGGCCCGGTACCGGAGCGCACCGGTGCCGTTGATGGTGCCGCCGAATACCCGGCTCCCGGACTGCTTCTCGACCGGAAGCGATTCGCCGGTGAGCATGGACTCGTCCACCCCTCCGGTTCCCTCGACTACTTCACCGTCCACCGGGAACCGCTCGCCCGGCCGGACCAGGATCAGCTCGCCGGAGCGCACCTCGGCCACCGGGATGTCTATTTCCGCGCCGGCCCGCACCACCCGCGCGACCGCGGGCTGAAGGGAGGACAGCGCCCGAAGCGCCGAGGAGGTCTGCCGCCGGGCCCGCGCCTCCAGGGCATTCCCGAGCAGGATCAGGGCGATGATGATGATCACCGCTTCGAAATACACGACCGGCTCCATGCCCCTCTGCTGGAAGAGCCCCGGGGCGATGGTCGCGGTCGCGGAGAACAGGTAGGCCGCACCGGTGCCGACCGCGATCAGGGTGTTCATGTCGGCGCTGTGGTGCCGGAAGGAGCGCCAGGCCCGGACGTAGAACTGCCGGCCCGCCCAGAGCACGATCGCCGTGGTGACGGTCAGCTGGACTTCGTCCGGCGGCATCAGGAACATCAGCGCGAGCCCTATGGCGAGGCTCACCAGCGCCCGGAGCAGCAGGCTCCGGAACTCCGTAGCCGCCTCCCGGTCCCGCGTCACTTCCTCCTGCGCCCGGTCCGGCTCGGCCGAAGGCAGCTCGCTCTCGTACCCGGTGGCCCGGACCGCCTCGACCAGGCCGGCAGGCGACGTCACCGCGGGATCGTAGCTGACGGTCGCGGTGTTGAGCAGGAGATTGACGGCCGCACCGGTCACCCCGGGGGCGCGCTCCAGCTGCTGCTGGACCCGGGCCTGACAGGCGGCGCAATGCATGCCTTTGACCGGCAGGGTCACGGTAGTGGTCATGTCACGATGAGCTTCCCGTGCAGCATCCCCATCCCGCACTTGAAGTCGAAGGTCCCCGGCGTAGCGGGAGTGAACTCCACCGCGGTGCGCTGGTGGGGGGGCAGGGCGCGATGAATCCGGAATTCGGGAATCACCAGCTCGTCGGAGCAGGGATTGGTCTCCTGCCGGTCAAAGATCAGCCGCACCGGGCGGCCGGCCTCCACCCGGACCTCGCTGGGGTCGTAGCCGCCCTTCACCGTGATCACAGCCTCCTGAACCCCGCCATCGGCCGGGATTGCCACCGCGGCCGATCCCGACGCCCGGGCACGGAAGAAGTACCACAGAATCCACCCGCTGAGGGCGAGGCCGGCGAGGAGGACTACGAGCTTATCGGAAGACACGGAATAGGGGTTGGGGCTTGGGGGTTAGGGATTGGGGCACGTCCTATTTCTCACGTATTCAGTATACCCCCCTCCCCTATATAAAGCAAGACGGCTGGACGGCTGGACGGCTGACGGTTGGACGGAAATGAAAACCGCCCGGTATCCGGGCGGTTCTCGATTTCGCGATCAGGGGTTGGTCCCGTTGACCGTTGACTGTTGACCGTTGACGCTTACCAGGAAATGCCCAGTCCCGCCGTCAGGAACAGGTCATTGCGCAGCTTGCTCCCCAGGCCGTAGTCGGCGCTGTAGATGATGTCCTGGGCGTCGAGCCGGAGCCCGACCTGGCCATCGATGGGGAAGCGCAGCATCAGGCTCGCCACCCCACCCAGGTTGGTCTGGCTCTCCGCGGAATTGAGCACGCTCTTCTTCCGGTGCATGACACCCACGCCCCCGCCGACCATGTAGGACATACCGGAGAGCCGGGGCGAGCGGCCGATCATCGCCTTGGCGGTGCCGAACAACATGTTGGTCCGCCGGGAGCCCGCGGTGACCCCCCCGGTGGTCTGGCGAACCCGCTCCGGCGCATAACCCGCCGAAACCTCGAAGCCCAGCCGGCCTCCGGGAGCGTAGAAGTTGAGGTGGCTGCTCCCGACCCAGGCGGGCCGCCGGGTCAGCGCCACGGTCCCGGTCTGTCCCGAGGTGGCGGTCGGCTGGAAATACCCGCCCGCGAAAGTCAGCTCGATAGCATGGATCCGCGGAGCGCCTTGCGCGGCGAGGGCGCCGGCGGCGCCGGTGACCAGCAGGGCAAGGACGGCAGACGTGCGCGAAACGGACATGGGAACCTTCTTGAAAATGGAGTCGAAGTTGGGACGCCGCTCAGGGTTTCGTCTCGCAAGACCTGCACCGCGAGGCCAGAGTTTGCAACGACTTATCAGCAGCGGATTTGCGCGATCCCCCCGGGCGAAAACCGGCCATCCGCTACTGGCAGAATTCCCTGAAATGCCGTTCGATGCCCCGTCCCGCCGGATGCAGCCGACAGCACTCCGTTCAGCGCCGGAGACAGCTGTAACGTATGCTAGAGGATCGTTCGCCCAAACACCAATCCCGCTCCCGAGGTTGCCATGCGTCTCGCCCGCCCCAGCGCCCTGCCGGCGTCGTGCGGAATCCTTTTTTCGATGTGGTGCGTGTCCCTGCTGGTTGCCCAGGCTCCCGCGGCCGGCGCGAAGCTGTCCGATGACCTGGCGGCGAGCCGGGCCCGCCTGGTCTCCGAGACCTACGTCACCCCGCCGGAGCCGATCGTCCGGCTGGTGACCGCGCCTCGGCATCTCAACTTCAGCCTGGCCCGGCCCAGCCCCGACCGGCGCTACTTCATCCGGGAAGTGGCTGAAGTGCCTGTGGTCCATTCGTTCGGAAAGCCGCACTACTACCTGGGCGGGCTCCAGGTTGATCCGGCGGCCAACCGGGCCCGAAGTCTCACCACCCGGGGCGCCGCCCAGCTTTCCCTGATCGATGCCACCAGCGGCAGGCCAACCGTCATCGAGCTCCCCGCCGGCGCGACGGTGACCTCGCCGGTGTGGGCCCCCGACGGCCGGCAGGTCGCGTTCATCGCCAACTTCGACAAGGCGTCGCATGTCTACCTGGCGGATGTGGCCACCGGGAAATCGCGACCCCTCACCCGGACGCCGCTGCTCGCCACCCTGGTCACCGGAATCGAGTTCACCGGGGACGGGAGCGGCATCGTGACGGTGCTCCTGCCGGACAATCGCCCGGCGGAACCCGCCCGGCCGGCGGTGGCCGCGGGACCGCGGGTGCAGGTCTGGATGGACTCCCTCAAGTCGCCGCAGCGGACCTTCTTCTCGCTGCTGGAGGAGCCCCACGAGCAGGCCCTGCTCGAGTACTACACCACCGGCCAGCTCGCGGTGATCGACGTGAAGTCGCGAGCGGTCCGGAAGCTCGGCGCGCCGGCCATGATCCGGAGCGTGGATCCCTCGCCCGATGGCAGATACTTCCGGGTGACCACGATGCAGAAGCCGTTTTCCTACGTAGTCCAATACAACAATTTCGGCGAGCTGGAGCAGATCTGGGACGCCACCGGCAAGGTGCTGGCCGAGGTGGTGAAGCGCCCGCTCCGGGAGGCGCCCGACACCTCCGACGATCCGGCGGCGCGGCGCAACGACGGCGGCAAGCGCTCGCTGGCCTGGCTCCCCCGGGGGGACGGCCTCTCCTACCTCGAGCCCATTCCGTCATCCCGGGAGCGGACCGACAGCAGCGATGCCGGCGCCGCGCGGGGCGGCCCGGCCGGCGGGGGCAGCACCCGGCCCGATCGCCTGGTGAAGTGGCTTCCGCCCTTCGGCAAGGGCGACACGACGGTGCTGTACCGGGCCGACGGCCCGATCGCCCAGCTGGCCTGGAGCGCCGACGCGTCCACCATCTTCGTGGGGACGACCCGGAGCGGAACCGGCGAGCTGTACGCGGTCCGCCTGAGCGAGCCCGACAAGAAGTACTCCATCGTCCGGCAGCGGGGATACACCCCGCAGATCTCGGGACTGGGTGGGGGCGGATTCGGGGGTGGGGGCGGTCGGGGCGGTAATGCCAACGATTCCCTGTCCTTCTACAACAATCCCGGATCGCTGATGACCCGGAGCACCCCGGCTGGCGCCGTGGTCCTGCTCTCGTCCGACGGCGCCGTCTATCTCTCCGGACTGCAGCATCACCGCAACTACCTGGAGAATCCACCCCGGGCGTTCGTGGACAAGGTGACCCTCGCGGGAGGCGCGAAGACCCGGATCTTCGAGGCCGCCCAGGGGGCGACCGAGGCGGTGTCGGTCCCCCTGGACGACGACTTCTCCAGAGCGATCGTGGTGCGGGAGACCCCCACCGAGATCCAGAACTCCTACCTCAGGGACATGAAGACCGGAGCCCTGAGCAAGCTCACCGACAACAAGGATGTGACGCCCGAATTCACCGCGCTGACCCGGAAGCGGATCGTGGTGACCCGGGTCGACGGCATCAAGTTCGTGGTGAGGCTGACCCTGCCGGCCGACTATCAGGCGGGCACCCGGCTGCCCGGCATGTTCTGGCTCTATCCCTATGAATACACCGACCAGGCCGGCTACGACCGGACCCTGCGGACCGAGAACGTGGCCCAGTACCCGACGGCGGGTCCGCGCACCATCGAGATGCTGGCCACCCAGGGCTACGCGGTCGCGAACTTCAATCCGCCCATCATCGGGGAAGCCGGGCGGATGAATGACAATTACATCTCCGATCTCCGCATGAACCTGCTCGCCGTGATCGACGAGCTGGACCGCCAGGGATTCATCGACCGGACCCGGCTGGGAATCGGCGGGCACAGCTACGGCGCCTTCAGCACCGCGAACGCGCTGGTGCACACGCCCTTCTTCAAGGCGGGCATCGCGGGCGACGGGATGTACAACCGGACCCTCACGCCCACCGGATTCCAGAGCGAGCGGCGCGATCTCTGGAGCGGGCAGAAGACCTACCTCGACATGTCGCCGATGCTGTACGCCGACAAGATGCAGGGGGCCTTGCTCATGTATCACGGCATGGAGGATCAGAACGTCGGCACCAACCCGATCAGCTCGATCCGGATGATGCAGGCACTCCGCTCCGAGGGGAAAGCCGCCGCGCTCTACATGTATCCGTACGAGGACCACGGGCCGGCTACCAAGGAGACCCTGCTGGACCTCTGGGGCCGGTGGACCGCCTGGCTGGATATCTACGTGAAGGGGGCGCCGCCCAAGAGCAATGTGACGTCTATGAAGCAGTGATCAGTGATCAGTGATCAGTGGTCAGTGGTCAGTGGCCTGGGGTCAAGGGTGGAGGTTCCTCCCCTGATCACTGATCACTGACCACTGACCACTGACCACTCACACTGGAATCAAGCCGCTTCTTTGAAGCGCTTGAATCCCGCGAGGGCGAGCACCACCGCGGCAATCAGCGGGAGGTAGAAGCCCAGGATCCCGAAGTCGCCCATGTCCACCCCGCCACCCCCGCCGCCGCCGGCCGACAGGGCCCGGATCACCGCCCAGACCATGGTGACCAGGGGGATCAGCAGGGCGAGCCAGGCCCGGCGGTCCCGCCAGAGGAAGGGCACCAGGATCGACAGGTAGGACAGAATCAGCAGCAGCTTGATGCCGCCGCCGCCCCCGAAGGTGCTGAGGAAGGAGGCCAGCTGCCACATCGAGAACCCGAAGCCGATCAGCGAGTTGCTGACCGCCTTGAACATGGTGGTGCCGAGCAGAAAGACCGCGTAGGCGGCCAGGGTCATGGCGCCGAAGCGCTCCACGATGGACCCGCCCAGCGCCATCCCGCTGCCGCCCGCGCCGCCCTTGGCCAGGGTGCCGCCCAGCCCTCCCACCAGGCCGCCCAGCTTCCCGCCCAGCTCCTCGGCCTTCTCCCGGAGGAGGACGTCGTCCCCCACCAGGGCCACCGACTGGACCTGGCCGTCCGCCATCATCGCCTCCACCGTCTTGCCCACCGCGGGGGCGTGGTCCCCCTTCCAGCTGGCGAGGGTGAAGCGATGCTGCTGGCCGTCGGCGACGAAGATGCCGGTACCGTCGTTGCCGTTGTACTGAAGGATCTTCCCGCGCATGGTGGCTTCCTTTCGAAGGAAAAAAGGGCCGGGATGCCCCGACCCATGGCATTGCGCAGCCGTCGGGGAGGAACCGTCATAAGTGCCAGGGGAAAACGGACCGGGCGCCCCGCGACTGGGGGCGCCCGGTCAACCTACGGCGCGAAATCGACCTGCGGAAGACCTACTGGACCGCGTTGACCATGTCGAAGATCGGAAGGTACATGGCGACCACCATGCCGCCCACGATGACGCCCAGCACCACGATCATCACCGGCTCCATCAGGGAGAGGAGGGCGCCCACCGCCACGTCCACCTCCGCGTCGTAGAAGTCGGCGATCTTGGTGAGCATCTCATCCAGACCGCCGGTCTGCTCGCCCACCGAGATCATCGAGATGACCATGGGCGGGAAGACCCCGGAGGCCTGCAGCGGTCCGGCGATGGTCTCGCCGCCGGCGATGGACTGCCGGGACTGCATCACCGCGTCGTGCACCACCCGGTTGCCGGCGGTCTTGGCGGTGATCTCGAGCCCGTCGAGAATCGACACGCCGGAGGAGATCAGGGTGCCCAGGGTGCGGGTGAACCGGGACACCGCCGACTTCCGGAGCAGGTCGCCCAGCACCGGGGCGCGCAGCAGCAGCCCGTCGATGGTCTTCCGTCCATTGGGAGTGCCGTAATACGAGCGGAAGCCGAGCACCAGGAGAATCCCGCCCAGCAGGATCGCCCACCAGAACCGGGTCAGAATGTCGGAGGCCCCGATCACGATCCGGGTCGGCAGCGGCAGCTCCATGTTCACCGAGGCGAACATCGAGGAGAAGGTCGGAATCACGAACACCAGCAGCACCGCCACCGCGATGATCGCCACGGTGATGATCACCGCCGGATACACCATCGCGCCCTTCACCTTGCGCACCAGGGCGTCGTTCTTTTCCAGGAACGTCGCCAACCGCATCAGGATGGTGTCCAGGATGCCGCCGGCCTCGCCCGCCGCCACCATGTTGACGTACAGCCCGCTAAAGGCCTTGGGATGCTTGGAAAGCGCGTCGGCGAGGGTGTTGCCGGCCTCGACGTCGTACACCACCGCCTTGGTGATGTCCTTGAGGGTCTTGTTCTCGGTCTGCTGCGCCAGGATCGAGAGTGATTGCACCAGCGGCAGACCGGCGTTGATCATGGTGGAGAACTGACGGGTGAAGATCACCACGTCGCGGGTCTTGACCCCGCCGCCCGGCAGTTTGAAGCTGAGCTGGGTCGGCGCCTCTCGCACGCTCACCAGGATCATCCGGTTCTTGCGGATGAATGCAATGACCTCGTCCCGGGTGGGGACGTCCATCGTCCCCTTCAGGATCTGGCCGCTGGTGGCGTTCTTGGCGGTGTATTCGAACTGGGCCATAATAAGTGTCCCCTGTCGCGGTTAGCGGCGGCTCATCGCCGCCCCTGCCTTGTCCATCGTCCCGATGGCCTGCTCCTCGAGCGGCTTTTCTCCGATGGCGCGAAGGAACTCGTTGGCGTCGCTCGCGGCCCGGAGGCACTCTTCCTTCGAGACTTCCCGGTTCATGTAGAGCTGGTACAGCGCGTCCACCATCGTCTGCATCCCGTGCTTCTTGCCCGACTGGAGCGCGGAGTAGATCTGGTGCACCTTGTCGTCCCGGATCAGCGACCGGATCGCCGGGGTGGCGACCATGATCTCGCAGGCCATCATCCGGCCCTTCCCCCTCGATTTCTGCAGCAGAGTCTGGGTCAGCACCCCCTCGAGCACGAAGGCCAGCTGGGCCCGGACCTGGGACTGCTGGGTCGAGGGAAACACGTCGATGATCCGGTTGATCGACTCCGCCGCCGAGTTGGTGTGCAGGGTGGCCAGCACCAGGTGGCCGGTCTCCGCGATGGTGAGCGCGGCGGCGATCGTCTCCAGGTCGCGCATTTCGCCGACCAGGATGATGTCGGGGTCTTCCCGCAGGGCATACTTGAGCGCCGCGGCGAAGCTCTTGGTGTCGGTCCCGATCTCCCGCTGATTGACGATGCAGTTCTGGTGGCGGTGGATGAACTCGATCGGATCCTCGACCGTGATGATGTGGCCCTTCCGGTCCCGGTTGATCTTGTCGATCATCGCCGCCAGCGTGGTGCTCTTGCCCGACCCGGTCGGCCCGGTCACCAGAATGAGTCCCCGGGGCCGCTCGGCCAGCCGGGCCACCACCGGCGGCAGGCCCAGATCCTCGAAGGTCCGCACGCTGAAGGGAATCATCCGGAGCACCATGGCCACGCAGCCCCGCTGCTTGAACACGTTGCCCCGGAATCGGGCCAGGTTCTGGATCCCGAAGGAGAAATCGAGCTCGTCCTCGAATTCGAACCGTTTCTTCTGCTGCTCGGTGAGCACCGAGTAGGCCAGCTGCAGGGTGTCCTTGGGCGTCATCACCGTCTCCACCGAGGAGTTGGTGATGTCGCCGTCGACCCGGAGCTTGGGACGCTCCCCGGCCGTGATATGCAGGTCGGAGGCTTCCCGCTCGATCATTTCCTGCAACAAGGCTCGCAGATTCAGGCTCATGCCGACGTCTCCTTGACGACTTCCTCGAGGGTGGTCACACCCTTCTCGATCTTCTTGATCCCATCCATGCGGAGCGTCAGCATCCCCTCCTCTACCGCCATGTCCCGCAGCTCCGCCACCGAGGCGCCCCGCAGCACCATCCGGCGGAGCTCGGGGGAGATCGCCATCACCTCGTAGATCCCCGCGCGGCCCCGGTACCCGGTGCCGCCGCAGGTTTCGCACCCCACGCCCTTCATGAAGGGGAGCGAACGGATCTGCTCAATATTCATGCCCGAAGTCACCAGGGACTTGAGCTCCTCCGGCCGGTAGGTCGTCGGCCCCTTGCAGTCTCGGCAGATCCGCCGGACCAGCCGCTGGGCCACCACCAGGTTGACCGCCGCCGACACGTTGAACGCTTCCACCCCCATGTCGATGAGCCGGGTGACCGTGCTGGGCGCGTCGTTGGTGTGCAGGGTGGAAAGCACCAGGTGGCCGGTGAGGGCGGCTTTGATGGCGATGCCGCCGGTCTCCAGGTCCCGGATCTCGCCGATCATGATAATGTTGGGGTCCTGCCGGAGAAACGCCTTGAGTGCGGCCGCGAAGGTCAGGCCGATTTCGGTGCGGACCTGGACCTGGTTGATGCCGTGCAGGTTGTACTCGACCGGGTCTTCCGCGGTCATGATGTTGGTTTCGATGGTGTTGATCCGCTGGAGCGCCGAGTACAGCGTGGTGGTCTTGCCCGAGCCGGTCGGACCGGTCACCAGCACCATGCCGTACGGATTCAGGATCGCCTTCATCAGGTCGGCCTCGGCCTTGGGCTCGAACCCGAAGGTAGAGAGGTCGAGGGTGAGGTTGCCCTTGTCCAGGATCCGGAGCACGATCTTCTCGCCGAACAGGCAGGGCAGCGTCGAGACCCGGAAGTCGATCACCCGGTTGGCCATCTTGAGCTTGAGCCGGCCGTCCTGGGGCACCCGCCGCTCGGCGATGTTGAGCTGGGAGAGAATCTTGATCCGGGAGATCAGCGCGGCCTTCATCCGGCTGGGCGGCTTCATCACCTCGGCGAGGGCGCCGTCGATCCGGTAGCGCACCCGCATCTCGTGCTCGAACGACTCGACGTGGATGTCGCTGGCGCCCCGCTGCACCGCGTCGGTCAGGATACCGTTGATCAGCTTGACCACCGGCGCGTCGTCGATCTGCGCCTGGGTGGCGGCGTCCTCGTCCAAGTCCGCCAGCACTTCGACGTCGTCGACCAGCCCCTCCATGTCCTTGAGAATGGACTGGAGCTGCATGTCGGAGGAGTCGTAGTACTTGTCGATCAGGGTGCGGAGGGTGTACTCCCCGGCAAACACCGGGAAGAGATCGTACCGGGTGATGAAGCGGAGCTCCTGGAGCAGCACCTGGTCGGTGGGATTGGCCATCGCCACGGTGAGGGTCCGGCCCTCCCGCTTGAGCGGGAGCACGATGTGCCGCTTGGCGATGTCGGCCGGGATCAACTTGAGGATCTTGGCATCCACCTCGAACTTGGCCAGGTCCACCGCCGGCACCCGGAGCTGCCGGGCCACGATCCGGGTGATCTCGACTTCCGGGACCAGGCCCTGCTTGGCCACGATGAACCCGAGCGGCATCCCGGAGGAGCGATGCTCGCTGAGCGCCTGCGCGAGTTTCTCGCGCGAGAGCAGCCCTTCCTTGACCAGGATATCGCCCAGGCGATCCGTCGGTAGCGCGGCCGTGGTCATGCCTGCGGGATTCCCTCCTGGAATGGCGTGCTGCCTGCCGCTCATTGCCTGGTGCCCACTGCCCATTGCCTGTTGCCCACTGCCTGTTGCCTATCTCACCGTAACTAACGGTGCTAATCGCGCAATCAGCGACTGACCGAACCCTGGTACCCTCCCAAGATCCGACAGTACGGCGAATGACCCATGGCTCCGGCGATATGCCAGAATCGCCCGGGCTCTGGCCTTGCCGATCCCCGGCAGGGCTTCCAGGTCTGCTACTGAGGCCGAGTTAAGGTCGACCAGGCCTTCGGCTGGAGCACCTCCGGGTATCGCGTAAGCCCCGGAAATGCCGGGATTTGCAGCGATCTCCGGAGTCACCGAGGCGACAGGATTTCCCCCGAATGCGACCCATTCGGAGAGCCGGTCCAGGAGAGCCGGGCCCACACCGGGCACCCGGTCCAGCTCGGCCAAGTCCCGAAACGCTCCCCGGGTGGTGCGGTCCTGCACGATTCGCTTTGCCAGTGACATGCCAATTCGGGGGAGCCGGGCGATTTCGTCCGCCGAGGCGGTATTCAGGTCGATCGTCTCGCCGGGGCGGAGCGGTCGCGCCAGTCGCTGCGCGCGGGCGGCATGCCGGGCGGGATCGGCGGCGGGAACCGGGGCGAGGATCGCTCCCGGTGGGTCGCCCCGATGGCCCAGGATCAGCCGGCCGGCCTGGCCCGCCACCGCGAGCGCGAGGAGGAGGAGCACCGCCCGGGGTTCCCGCGACATGGCTGCACGGTAGGCGCCGGGTCACCGGGCAGTGGCGTCATTCTCCCGCGAATCGAAGCAGAAAAGCCCGGGGTTGGGGACTGGGCTCCCCGCTCACCGCTCACCGCTTACTGCTCACCGCTTCTCTCACCAGCGCCATGCCCACGTCACCCACCGCCTGAAGACTCGCCGCGCTCACCTTGTCGACGGTGTCGTCCGGAGTGTGGTGCCAGCTGTTGGTAGGGCCGTAGTCCAGATCGATGATGTCGATCGCCCGGATCCCCACCTGCTGGAGGGGGATATGATCGTCGGTGATGGCACCGGTATCCAGAGCGGCGAAGATGTCCCCGTACCCGATGCGTTTGGCCAGCGCCCAGACCATCTCGACCACGTCGGGCGCCCCGGTCACCGAGCTTCCTTCCCGAAGGATGTGGAGATCGCGGTCGCCCACCATGTCGAACAGTACCGCGTATCTCGGAAGCGGCCCGGCCGGAAGATGGGCGGCGTAGTACCGGGACCCGATCAGCACGTCCTGATCCTGCCCGGCGTCGAAGCTGCCATAGTCCTCGCCGTCCACGAACAGCAGGTCCACCCCGACATCGGGCGGCGCCTTCTTGAGCGCGTCTGCCATCCCGAGCAGAATCGCGACCCCTGACCCGCCGTCGTTGGCGCCGGGAACCGGGATGGTGGAATCCCGGCTGGCCGGGCCGTCCGACACCGGCCGGGTGTCCCAGTGGGCCAGGAAAAGCAGCCGGGTGGTCGCGGAAGGATTGAACCGGGCCAGCAGGTTGACCATCGGAAGCGAATCGCCCGACCGGGTGACGTGGATCCACCGCTGGACGATCACCGAGTCGGTCCGGGTGCGGAGCAGACTGTCCAGCCACACCGCCATCCGCGCGTGCCCCGCGCTGCCGGGCACCCGGGGCCCGAACCCGAGCTGGGTCTCGACGTAGCGGAGTGCGGCCGCCCCGTTGAACTCCCGGGGCGGGGGGGCGGCCTCCTGGCACCCCGCGAGCAGGACCATCGTCGCCAGTAGGGATCGCATAACACCGTGAGCGGTGAGCGGTAAGCAGTGAGCGGTACGGCTGAGAAGTAAGAGGTATCCCCCCGGGAGCGAAAGGGCGCCGGCAGGCTGGTCCCGTTGACCGTTGACCGTTGACCGTTGACCTTTCGCGGATGCGACTGCTCCGCGGCCACATTCTCCGCTCGGTGATCGGCCCGTTCATCTTCGCCTGGGCCGCGCTGACCGGCATGCTGATGCTCAATCAGCTCTCTCGTCGGTTCGCCGACCTGGTCGGCAAGGGACTGCCCGCGGGGGTGATCGTCGAAGTGCTGATCCTGTTCATCCCCTTCATCGTCGCCCTCACCCTGCCGATGGCCATTCTGGTGGCGGTGCTGTATGGCTTCAGCCAGCTCGGGGTGGATAACGAAATCACCGCGATGCGGGCCAACGGCATCAGCGTCCCCCAGATGGTCCGGCCGGTCTTCGTGGCCGGGGTGATCCTTGCGCTCTCCAACTTCGTCTTCATCGACCAGGTGCTGCCCCGGACCAATCTGCGCCTGCTCAACCTCCAGACCGATATCAGCCAGAAGAAGCCGACCTTCGCCCTCAAGGAGACGGTGATGAACAATCTCCCCGGCTCCCTGTACGTCCTCCAGGCCAGCACCATCCTGCCGGGCACCGGGCAGATGCGGGAGATCGTGATCTACGACATGAGTCCGCCGGACGGCCGCCGGGTGATCCACGCCGACAGCGGCACCATGGCCTTCGAAGACACCGGCAAGGATCTGGTGCTCACCCTCTACGACGGCCGGGCCCACGAATACAAGTCCGCCGAGCCGGCTACGGTCCACGTGACCGAGTTCGCCAAGAACACCATCAAGGTGCGCGACATCCAGAACGCCTTTCAGGCGAGTTTCGGCACCGTCAGCAAGGGCGACCGGGAGATGACCACCTGCGAGATGAAGGACCGGGTCGCCTCCTCCCGACGAGAAGCCCACCAGGCGGCGACCCGGCGACGCTACCTCGCCGAGAACGACCTGCGGGCCCTGCTCAACCACTACGGGGTGCCCGACAACCCGGCGGCGGCGGAAGCTGTGGTCCCGAGCTGCGGAGCTTGGCGTAAGGTGGAACGCTCCATCGCCCGCCTGCTGCTGCCCCGCCCCGCCCGGGCCCAGGCGCCCGCGAGCGACTCGACGCCTCGGCCGGCCGGTCCACTGCTGGCGGCATTCTCCGCCGTGTCGGACGTCACCATCGCGCGGGACGAGGAGGCCTTCGCCTCCCGTGACGTCAACGTGTACAGCGTGGAAATCCACAAGAAGGTCACCCTCTCGGTCGCCTGCCTGAGCTTCGTGCTGATCGGCGTGGCGCTGGCACTCCGGTTCCCCCGGGGCGGCATCGGGCTGGTCATCGGGGCCAGTCTGGTCATTTTCGCCCTGTTCTACGTCTCCCTCACCGGCGGCGAGCAGCTCGCCGACCGCGGGGTGATTTCGCCGGCGTTCGCCATGTGGTTCCCCAACATCGTGGTCCTGGTGGCGGGCGGACTGGGTCTGGCGCGGGTCAACCGGGAGTTCGGCTCCACCCGGGGCGGCGACCTGGGAGACCTCAGGGAGCTGCTCACCGGCTGGTTCCGGCGCCGGAAGCCGGCCGTCTGATGCGGCTGCTTTCCCGCTATGTGCTGGGTCAGTGGCTCCGGGTGTTCCTGCTCACCGCGATCGGGCTCCCCATCGTCTCGGTGCTGACCCAGCTCACCGACAATCTCCGGCGGCTGCTCGACCGCCAGCTCACCCCGGGCACCATCGCCCTGAGCTACATCTACTCCCTGCCCCAGAACATCGCGATCATGATGCCGGCGGCGGCGCTCTTCGCGGCGGTGTTCACCGTGGGGCCGCTGGCCCGCAACTCCGAGCTCACCGCCGCCAAGGCCGGCGGGGTGAGCTTCCACCGGCTCGCCCGCCCCCTCTTCATCGCCTCGGCGCTGGCCGCGGTGCTCTGCTTCTACATCGGGGAATGGGCCACCCAGGCCACCACCCGGCAGATGGAGCTCCAGAAGGAGCGCCAGGCCCGCAACATCACCACCCGCACCAACTTCGTGTTCCGGGCAGCCAGCGGATGGGTGTACACCATCCGGCAGCTCCACACCGGAGAGAATCTGATGCGGGACGTGGTGCTGGAGCGGTCGGTGCGAAATGACACCATGCCGACCTGGTCGGTCACCGCCGACAGCGCCCGCTGGGATTCCAGGGCGCGACAGTGGACCTTCCACAGCGGCGCCAGCATTCAGATGCTGCCGGAGAACCAGGCGGCCACCATGCGGTACGCCCAGCTTCGGCTCCCGGCCTTCACCGAGACGCCCCGCGACCTGCTGATCGAGCCCAAGATTCCGGAGGAGATGACCTTTGGCGAGCTGGGCCGCTACATCGCGTCCCTGGATGCGTCGGGCAACGATACCCGGAAGCTCCGGGTCCAGCGGGCGGTGAAGCTGGCGCTTCCCGCCGCCTGCCTGATCATCGCGCTGTTCGGCGCGCCGCTCGCCGTCTCCGCCCCAAGGGCCGGGCCGGCGGTGGGCATCGCGATCAGCCTGGGCACCACCATCGTCTACCTGCTGATGATCAACCTCTCCCAGGCGGTCGGCGCCTCGGGGGTGATCGATCCCACTGTGGCGGCCTGGGTGCCGAATTTGATATTCCTGGCCATCGGCGTCTGGCTGCTG
>Ga0209486_10000706_pt1 | contig 14722 bp, 11 predicted proteins | sample NCCompost_FD_187518 | JGI IMG/M metagenome (GOLD analysis project Ga0209486, IMG submission 187518) | Agricultural soil microbial communities from Utah to study Nitrogen management - NC Compost (SPAdes) (version 2) | ecosystem: Environmental > Terrestrial > Soil > Agricultural land | place...
AAACAGATCACTCGGACGGCTTGGTCTATCGTCGCAGCGTTCGAAAATACTCCTCGAGTCCTTCCGCGACACCACGGGCGTACGCGTCCTGAAACTCCGGCGTGCGCAACTCGGCTTCCTGTTCGGGGATCATCACGAACGCGCCCTCGCACAACACGCTCGGCATCCAGGTCGGACGGAGAACCGCGAGGTTGTCGTAGTAGACACCCAGGTCACGCAGTCCCATCCACCGCACCATGCCCGCCTGAATGGCGCGGGCCATCGGCTCCGACCACGAGTTGAAGTAATACGTGCCGGTGCCATGGCGGTCGAAGGGATTCACGCCGTCGGGCAGGGCGTTCAGGTGGATCGACACGAACGCGTGCGCGTTGGCGCGGCGCGCCATCACGGGACGATCGGCGAGTGCGACGGCGCCCGGGGCGGTGCGGGTCATCACGACCGTCGCTCCCCGCTGCCCGAGGTACGTCCTGAGCCGTTCACTGATGCCTAACGTTGCGACCGCTTCGTACAACCCGGTGGGACCGGTCGAGCCGGCCGGCGGATGGCCGGCGTCGACCGCGATCACCAGCCCCTGCAACGGTCGGGAGCGATCGATCGCCGGGGTGGCGCGGACCCGCAGGATGAGCGTCCCCCGTTCCCACGACACCAGGTACCCGAAGGGCGCGTGATGCAGCTCCACCCGGTATTCGGCCCGCCCGCTGGCCACCTGCCGCCAGGTCACGCGCCTAACGATGGAGTCGGTCGAGGTGAAATTGATGATGTCGGTGTTGGCGGTCGTCCCGTGCAGCGTCAGGACGAGGGCCTGTGGCTCGGCGTCGACCGAATACGGCGGAATGTCGGAGACAGGAATCCGCACGTCCGACCAGCCATCGCTCGCCACGACCCGGGCATTTGATGCCACGCGCCGCGGCGCCGGCGTTCCGGCGGGTAGCGGAGTCAGTTCGGCACTATCGACATAGACCTGAAGGCTTTCATCGAGACGGATCCGCGTCGCGGTCCCGGATCGTCCGGTGACTTCAACCGTGGTGCCGGGAATCAGGAACCACTTGTAGGTGCCGCCGACAATCGGGCGGCCGATGATGACTCGATCAGTATCGGGGAGAGTCGACGGCGCAGCGCCGAGTCGGGCGAACTGGGGACCAGCGGAATCGGAGAGCGCGACGCGTGCGAGAGGAAGTCGAACGCTGTCGGCGCCGCGAACCACCTGAACCCACGCGCCGCTGTTCAACCGGACGGCGTGTACTTCGGTGGCGACGACCGAGCCACGCGTTCCGGGCGACGGGCCCACCATCGGCAACCGCGCGCCATCGGGGAGCTGTAGTTCAGCCACAGCCGCGGGGGCAATACGAATGCTGACACGAACGGGCTCCCATCTTTCCAGAAGGAGACGGCCGCGCGGTGCGAGCGAAGCGGAGTCGACAATAAGTGGACCTGAGGACGGCAAAGGCAGTGGCTCCGCCGGAACAGTGACGCGGTGCTGGCTCCGCACAGTGTCGGATCCCTGCGCCACTTCTAAATCGTAAACAGCCTCAGCTTCAGCTCTTACAGGCACGGGGAGCCAGGCGAGGAATGAACCATTCGGTTTTACTTCGACAGGACGGCCGTTTATCCGCAGCGTCGCCGACCCACTTCCAACCGAGCCGAAGATGAAATTCGAGTCGCGAGTCGCGATTTGTGACCCAGCTGGTGGATAGACCACTCGTAACGCAATTGGCCCGACGACGTTAGGGACCGCCGGCATCCCCGAACGCGGTTCCGGCGTGGGAGTAGTCGCGGCCGGAGGGGCCGTGGTTGTCGGTGACGGAGCGGGCGAGGCTGGTCCCGCGTCGGGCCCCGGATTTGGCACCGGACCAGGCAGACAAGCAACGCCAATCAGAATCAGGGAGGCACCGAAATAGCGGACCGCCGCAGTCAACATGGGCGCAAGGTAGTTGTGGTGGAGAACTTGCAGCAATCCGGAATCGAAAGGGCGCCAGGACACGTAGGATGTGTGGCGGGTTGCTCAGTTATGGGGATTGTAGCAATTTCGCTGTGGCGTCGTTTCATCGACTTGATGTCCGTACCGGACCGATTTCCCCGGCGAGGACGAATCCGGTGGCCCGTTGTGCCAATTGCGGTCGCACCAGCGACCTTGATGCTCACCATAGTTACTGCGCCCACTGCGGCTGGCGGATGCGTCCAGCGGACTCAGCAACTTCCGCGCGTCCGGCGGTGAGAAAAAACACCGAGTCCCAGAATGGTCCGGTCGCTACCGCAGACGACGGGAGACGCGCGGCATCGATAACGCCAACGGGTCTGCGTTCGCTTCGCACAGCGCCCTGCCCACATTGCACGCGCGCGATTGACCGCGTATTGCACTTCTGTCCGCATTGCGGACTGAAGACGGGCTTCGCCGAAATCCATCCGGTGTTCTGCGGAACGTGCGGAACGCGGATGAGCGATGACGACGCGTTCTGCGCCGCCTGCGGTGGACCCCTCAAGGGCGGCCTCGATTCGCCCGATCTCGTGGTGAACACGCAACCTCGCGGCATCACGCCGATGGTGGTGTCCGGGCCGCGGCTGTCGCTGCTCACCGAAGACGGCGACGTCGTGCGGGAAATTCCGCTCGAGCGTGGCGAAATCGTCGTCGGCCGCGGTCAAGGCGACGTGCAGTTCGACGATGATGCGGTCTCGCCGGAACATGCGGTGCTCACCTGGAAGGATAACGCGCTGCACGTGCGCGACCTCGGTTCGTCGAACGGGAGCTGGCTGTACATCCTGGCGCCGCAGGCGCTCACGGACGGTGACGTGCTGCTGATCGGCTCGCAGGTGATCCGCTTCCGCAAGCTCTCGTCAGGCTTCCTGCTCGATGACGCCGAGCTTCGTCAGGCAGGCTCGCGGACTCCGGCGCGCGATGACGCCATGCTCGAGCAGCTGCGCGCCGATGGCAGTGTGCGTGACGTGCTGTATCTCTCACCCGGCCGCACGATCCTGATCGGTCGTGATCATGGCGACTGGGCGTTCCCGTATGACCCGACGATGAGCGCGCGGCACGCCGAGATCCGGTCGGTGCCGCAACGCGACGAGTATGTCGTTCGCGACCTGGGTTCGCGTAACGGCATCGGCGTGCTGGTTCGCGGTGAGCGCATGGTGCGCGGCGGCGAGCGCCTGTTGTTCGGCCGGAAGATGCTGCGCGCCGACCTCGCGTGAGGTCCGCCAGGGCCGCGGGCCCGGGGTTCACCCGGCAGCGTTGATTCGATTCCCATGGCCACGATCTCAGGGGAATACGTGATCCCACCCGGGACCCGGGGGGGACGCGATCGTCCCCAGGCTCCGATCGTGGTGCAGGCGTACGCGCAGACGGACGTGGGCCGCACGCGAGAGCATAACGAGGACTCGTACATCGTCGTGAACCTGAGCGAGGGTGAGCCGCTCCGGTTTGACCGACTGGTAGAACAACCGGCCGACCCCACGGCGACGTTGTTCATGGTCGCCGACGGCATGGGTGGCGCCGCGGCCGGTGAAGTCGCCTCGGCCACCGCGGTCGACGTGGTGCTCCGGCACCTGCGCGAGAAGTTCTCCGGCAACCGTGTGGTGACGCCAGACGAGCTGGCGGCTGAACTCACCCAGGCCGCGGAGAAGGCCAACTGGTCGATCTTCCAGCAAGCGGTCAACAAGCCCGAGCTGCGCGGCATGGGAACGACGGCGACGATCGCCGCGCTGCTCAAGGACACGCTGTACCTGGCGCAGGTGGGGGACAGCCGCGCGTACCTGATCCGCGACGGCGTGGCGACGCAGATCACGAAGGACCAGTCGCTGATGCAGAAGCTGATCGAGGCCGGCGAGTTGACGGAGGAAGAGGCGCTGCTGAGTGAGCGCCGGAACATCATCCTTCAGGCGTTAGGCCCGGAAGCCACGGTGAAGGTGGACGTGACGGTCCAGCCACTGCGGCGGAACGATGTCCTCCTGCTGTGCAGCGATGGCCTGTCGGGGCTCGTGCGGCCGGACGACATGGCGCGCATCGTCGGCGAGGAGCTGGACCTGTCGGTGGCCTGCGACCGGTTGATCGCGACGGCGAACGACCAGGGAGGCCCGGACAACATCACGGTGGTCGCGGCGCGGTTCGAGGGGAACGGCCTGAGCGCCACGAGAGCCCACGACATGGTGGGGTATCGCGAATACAGCGATTCGGCGCCGACGCAGGAGATTCCGGCGGCGTCACCAGAACCGGAAGACCCCGCCAATGTGGTCACGCAGGCCTGGCCGGTCACGACCACGGTGGACGAGGATCGCCGCCGCCGCGGTCGGTTGTACTCGCGCCTGATCCTGTTGGTCGGCGTGCTGATTCTTGCGTTCGCGGCCTGGCGATTTTTGGCTGCCTAACGCTTCGGACTGAATTCCGCGCCACATAACAGCATTGGGTCTTCCGGGAATTGAATGGGTGGAAGGACCAGATTCTCGCCGTTAACAGCCTTTGAACGCAGAGGCGCGCAGAGGAAACGCGGAGGTGCGCCGAGGAAGGCAACCGATGACAACGACCAGCGCACCAGAAACCCAGGAACAACGGCGTCGAATTCGAACGGCCTGACGTCCGGAAAAACCTTCGCGTTCCTCCGCGCTGCCTCCGCGCTCTCCGCGATCAGGATGTTTTGACGTTTGTAAACGATGACTGAACCGCCCACTCGACAGCCTATTCGACGCGCGCGGGAGTGAGCTTTCCCAGGATTCGAGGGCCTCTTGCGCCCGTGACGGTGACCACATTGCCCGCACGGCGTTGCAGAAACAGGTGGCCTAACAGCGCAAACGCGACGGCTTCCTTCGCTTCCCCATCGAAGTAGACCTCGGCGAACCGTTTCACCTCGATCGTTTTTGGAAGCTCGGTGCGGATCGCGTCAATCAGCGCCGGATTCTCGGCTCCGCCGCCCGAGACCAGGATCTCGCCGATCGGTTCGGGGACGAATCGGCGGAAGGCGTCGCCGATGCTGCGGGCGGTGAGCAGCACCGCGGTCGCCACGAGGTCGCCGTTGGTCGCGTTAGGCCTGAGACGGCGGCAGTTCTCGACGAACTGCCGGATCCACCCGGGGGTGAACAGTTCGCGGCCGGTCGATTTCGGTGGTGGAGCCGCAAAGTACGGGTGCGCCAGCGCTTCCCCAACCGCTTCTTCAATCGGAGTTCCGCTGCGGGCGAGTTTTCCGTCCTGATCAAAGCGCTGGTCAGGAGCGACACTCCTGGTGACGGTATCGATCACGACAACACCGGGACCGGTGTCGAATGCCCGCACTGACACTGCGACGCCGCCCGGTGGGACCACCGTGACGTTGCCGATGCCGCCGAGGTTCTGGAGCGCGCGCCATGATGTGGGATGCGAGAATACCATCGCGTCGGCGATGGGAACAAGCGGAGCGCCCTGCCCTCCAGCGGCGACGTCGCGGACACGGAAGTCGGAGACAACGTCGATGCCCGTGCGTTCGGCGATGACGGCCGACTCGCCGAACTGCCAGGTGGAGTGGCCGGGCACGTGCCACACGGTCTGTCCGTGCGACGCGATGGCGGCCACCTCATCGCGCGGCACGCCGGCGTCGGCGAGGACTGCGATCGCCGCGTCGGCGAGCCAGTGACCGAGGTCGAAGTTGAGTCGGCAGTACTCGTCAGGCGTTGTGCCGGCGAGCGCCGTGGCGAGGCGCTGACGTTTCGGCGCGTCGTAGGGGAGCTGGCGGAAGGCGAGGAGGTCGAAATCGTGGTCGGTGTTGAAGCGAACCACCGCGCTCGAAATGCCGTCGAGGGAGGTTCCGGACATCAGCCCGATTAACACACTGGACGTGGGACGTGGGACGCGGGAGGAACCGGATTGACGATCTGATTGGATTGGCAACGATTGGGGTCCTCGTTAGGCCCGGCGTTCATCCGGATTGATCAGGTTTCACTCACGTCCCACGTCCCACGTCCACTCACGGATCGCCAACAACCCGACGAATCAAACCTCCAGCGTCTTGAATCCGTTTCACTGCATCCTCCCGGCTTAACGCTTTCCGATGCATAACGATTCCCACCTTCACACTGCCACCCGCCGCCTCCAGCAGCGTCCGCGCATCGTCTCGCGAGATGGCGCATGTCTCCATCAGGATCCGCTCGCTCCGATCCTTGAGCTTGAGGTTCGTGGCCTGGAGGTCGACCATCAGGTTCCCCCAGGTCTTCCCCAGCCGGATCATGGCGCCGGTGGTGATCATGTTGAGGATCATCTTCGTCGCCGTACCGGCCTTGAGGCGCGTCGAGCCGGTCACGACTTCGGGGCCCGTGATGGCGACGATCGACACGTCGACCAGGCGCGTAACGTCGGGCGTCAACGGCGTGCAGGCAACGACCATGGTTCGCGCGCCCAACTGCTCGGCCCTCGACAGGGCGCCGCGGACAAAGGGCGTCGTGCCTGACGCGGCGATGCCGACGAGACAGTCCTTGTCCGTCACGCCGCGCTCGTCGATTGCGGCAGCGCCATTTTCAGGCAGGTCCTCCGCGCCCTCCTGCGAGCGGAAGACGGCCGGCGGTCCACCGGCGATGATGCCCTGCACCATCTCGGGATCGGTGCTGAACGTCGGTGGGCACTCACTGGCGTCGAGGATGCCCAGTCGACCGGATGTCCCCGCGCCGATGTAGAAGAGGCGCCCTCCGCCGCGGAAGACGCCTTCGACGAGCGTGATGGCGTGCGCAATCGCTTCACGTTGCGACGCCACGGCATCGGCAACGGTTCGATCCTCGGCATTCATTAAAGCGACAATCTCGTCAGGCGTCGCGAGGTCGATCTGTGCCGTGCGAGGATTGCGGTGTTCGGTGATGCGCGGATCGAGGGTCATTCAATTGCAAATTGGGAATTGCAAAACGCAAATTGCAAATTGAAAGTCGATGGTGCGCGCGCAAATTGCAATTGAAAAGGGTGCTGGAGCGGGTTCCGGTTGAAGCGAGGGGATCATGTTCCTCAGCAACCGGTACCGCTCCAGCACCCTTTTTCAGTTACAGCAAGAAGCAAGAATCAGGTCTTAGTTGTTATCGGCGACCGAAATCGTAAGAGGACCCGTCAGGCGGACCGCGATCGCGGCGCCTGCGTTGACGCAGCCTTCGTAGTCGGACGTCGACGACGCTGCTGCAGCACCTGCCGCTGCGCCGACCGCCGCGCCGATCAACGTGCCCTTGGTGTTACGACCAAGTACCTGTCCAACGATGGCACCAGCCGCCGCACCAGTCGCAACCTTCTTGGCATCGTCGCCGCGATCCTGCGCGCGAACGCGGTCAATAGACGCGCTCACGACTTCGGCGTCAGGCGTGTACGTCCGGCCATTTGCCGTAATGGAGACGACGCGGAATCCCATGATGATGTTCGTCTTGGAGTCCGTGCTCCGCTTCAGCTCAGTGACCTCGATCGAGACCGACGAACCCGCGGGCAATGTGACACCGTTGGTGCCCGTCACACTTTCCGTCAGGCTGGCGTTAAAGCGATCACCAACCTTGTTGGTATTCGTGCAGACTTTGCTGCCCGATGCCAGCGCCAGCGATGTGCCCGACGCGATGGTACCCGTTCTCGGGCCCGGATCGGGCGCCGGAGTTACTGGCGCAGGAGCCGGCTGGCTCGCAGGCGGATTCACGCGTGGCGGATTGGTTGGCCGAGGACGCGACGGGGCCGATGCCGGCGGTGAAGCCGGTACGTCCTTCAGCTGCGGCTGATTAGCGGTGTCCGCCGGAACAACCGTTATATCCCGGGCCGAATCGGCCGAGTCGACTGCTGCCGTATCCGCATCCCGGCCCGAGCAGGCAAAAACTGCTCCCAAAGCCAAGGGGAAAACGGCTCGCAAATAATTGAATTGCATGATCAAACCTCTCCTCAGAGAAGTGGTTTCTGATTTACACCGTCCACATGAATATGACTCGTTCGGAACCCCAGAATTTGAGACCTGCGTCACATACGGCGGCCTCGACTTTTGTCGTCGGTTGACAGGCTAATTGGGGTCTGACCCCTTTGCTAAATGCGCTCCAAGAGGAACTCAGGCGTGAGCGTCGTAAGCCAGGAGGCGAGCACCGTGAAGTAGTTCGTCACGAGCATCACTCCTATGACGATCATTACCGCCCCGGAAATACGAGAGATCCATATCATCTGCTTCCGCATTCGCTGGAAAAACCCCGTAAATCGCTCAATCGCGACGGCGGAAAGCAGGAACGGAACCGCAAGTCCCAGCGAGTACGCGAAGAGCAGCAACATCCCGCGGCCGAGATCCGCCTGCGTCCCGGTATAGAGCAGGATCGATCCGAGGATCGGGCCAAGACACGGAGTCCATCCAGCGCCGAAAGCGATGCCAACGACCATCGTGCCGAGGTACCCAACCGGCTTATCGGCGACGTGGAAGCGCCGTTCACGCGAAAGGAAGCCGATGTTCAGGACGCCGAGCAGGTAGAGCCCGAAAACGATGATGACAACGCCGCCAATCCGGCTGATCCAATCGCGGTTCTGAATCAGTACCTGCCCGAGCATCGTGGCGCCGGCTCCCATCGCGAGAAAAATCAGCGTGAAGCCAAGCACGAAAAGCGAGCCGTGGATCAGTGCCGCCTTGCGCGCGTGCTGAACGTCGTCGAGCGAGAGACCGGTGATAAAGGTGACGTAGCTCGGGATGAGCGGCAGGACGCACGGTGACAGGAACGACAGCAAACCCGCGCTGAACGCGATCAGCACCCCGAAGGTTGGTGTTTCCATCAGTACGGTCCGCGACTCGTCAGGCGCTTTGCTGTGCTGTCGTCCACCAGGGTTCGGTGAGCGCCTTCTGGAAATCCGTCGCCGAGAGGAGCTCGGGTTCGCCGTCCTCACCGGAACGCCGCGCCACGCCCCGCACGACGCTTTCGACGATCTCGATAGGCGCGTCGGCATCGTGGACCATCGTGAACTCCCACTTGCCGCGATCGGGGCCTTTCACCGTGTGCCGGAAGTGTGCGGTGAGAATCGACAGCCGGTCGGGTCGCGCGGACGCAATCCGGATCTCGTCGACGGTCAGGTCTCCCTCCGCACTCACCTGCTCCTCGGCAACCGCGACGGGCATGGGTTCCTTCGTCGCCACGATTGCGACGCCGGATTCAATGGGCCCAACGCGCACGGTGGGGTAGAGCCGAATCTCAGTGACATTGTCGCCGGTCACACGTTCGGCGATCGCCTTGAGAAAGCGTTGCTGGGTCTCGGTCATGGTGCCTCAATCTAACCGGTCACAGCAGGGAAACGGGATCGCGGTCGATCACGACACGCAGGTGGGCAGTCCGCGCATCCGGCTCGAAGTGGGTCGCGAAATACGACAGGACCCGAGTCAGCTCACTCGACCGGCGACCCCTCAACAGAATGTGCCAGCGCCAGCGCGACTTGATCCTTTCAATGGCACACGGCGCCGGCCCAATGACATGAACGGTCTCCACGCGACCCGTTATCAGCTTCGTGAGAAAGGCGGCCGCCTGATTGGACGCCTCCATCGTCTCGATTTCGTTGGTTCCACTGAAGACGAGATTGGCCAGGCGCACTGTCGGCGGATACGGCGGGAATTCGCGGTCGAGCAGCTCCTGCGAGACAAAGCTGCGATAATCGTGTTCGACGGCGGTGCGTACGGCGTGGTGGCCAGGGAGACGCGTCTGGATGAAGACGAGCCCACCCTTGGGGCCACGCCCCGCCCTGCCCGCCACTTGTGCCATCAGCTGGAACGCGCGCTCCGACGAACGGAAGTCGGGAAGATTGAGCCCGACGTCAGCGTCAATAACTCCGACGAGCGTCACGTTAGGGAAGTCGAGCCCCTTGGCGATCATCTGTGTACCGAGGAGGATGTCGACTTCGCGACGGGCGACGCGATCGAGAATGTCGGCGTGAGCCCAGCGTGCGGACGTGGTATCGACGTCCATACGCGCCACACGCGCCGAAGGCAGATGGTCGAGCAGGAGGCGCTCCACCTGCTGAGTGCCGAGTCCACGTTCGCGTACCGTCGGACCGCTGCACTTCACGCACGTCAAACGAATCGGCTCGGCGTGGCCGCAGTAGTGACACGTCAGGCGCTCGGGCGTGCGATGGACCGTGAGCGAAATCGAGCAGTTCGGACAGGCGGCCACGTCGCCGCAGGCGCTGCACTGGACAAAGGCGGCGAATCCGCGCCGGTTCAGCAACAGGATGGCTTGCTCGCCCCGTCCGATGGTGTCGCGCAGGGCCCGATCCAGAGGTTCAGAGAACACCCGGCGGAATGGATCCACTGCAATCGTGGGACTCTTCACGCGCATGTCGACGACCTGCACCTTGGGCATCGCGCCACCGCCGACACGTTCCGGAAGTGTCAGGAGCCGATACGTCTCACGCTGCGCATTGGCCCAGCTCTCGAGCGATGGAGTCGCGGAGCCGAGAATCACGATCCCGCCCTCGGTCTTCGCGCGCACGATGGCAACGTCGCGAGCGTGATAACGCGGTGTTTCGCCCTGCTTGTAACTCGCCTCGTGCTCCTCGTCGACGATGACGGCGCCGAGGTTGGTGAGGGGGGCGAAGATCGCGGATCGCGCGCCGACTACGATGCGTCGGTCGCCGGAGCGGATGGCTCGAAAGGCATCGAGCCGCTCACCATCTGAGAGCGCCGAGTGAAGAACGGCGACGTTGTCGCCAAAGGCGGAGCGGAATCGGTCGACGGTCTGCGGGGTGAGGGCGATTTCCGGCACCAGCACGATTGCCGTCCGGCCCTGGTCGATCACGATCCGGCGCAACACCTCGATGTAGACGAGCGTCTTCCCGCTGCCGGTGACGCCGTGGAGGAGGAATACCTCCCCCTGTCTGCCTGACGAGAGCGCGTCGATAGCGGCGCGCTGGGTCGCCGTGGGTGCGAGCGTCACCATCGGTTTGCGGGGGCGCCGGGCAAAGGCGTCCCGCAGGGCGACTTCCCTGTCGATCCGGACGAAGGACCGCTTCACCAGCGAGGTGATGACGGACGAAGAGACGCCAAGCTGGTTTTCGAGGTGCTCGACGGGCACCCGCCCACCTAACGACTCGAGCAGCTCGAACACTTCCCGTTGCCTCGGGGCACGCTTGAAGGCAGCGTCACGCTCGACGAGGGTGGCCAGCGGGGCCGCGATATTCGCGATGCGGCGCGAGCGGGGCTCGGGGGCCGCTTTCGCGGGTCCGGTGAGCAGCGTGGGGAGGGCGGCGCGAAGGACGAGGCCAGGGGGCGCGGCGTAGTACTTCGCGATCCACTCGCACGTCTTCATCAGTGGCCCGGTCAGCGACGGCGAATCGTCAGGCGCTTCGAGGACCGAACGGTAGGTGCGGGTGGGATCGAGCGCGGGATCAGTGGCCGTGACAACGCCGACCAGACGACGTCCACGGACCGGCACGACGACGCGGGAGCCCGGGGCTACTTTTTCCGCGTGTCGCTCCTCGACGGTGTACACGTAGGTCCCATACAGAGGGACAGGCAGTGCGACGGAGACGGCCCGCGTGGTCACGGGTCAATTCTAACGGCTCAACCATTTCTGTGTGCTCGACTTGCCGCAGCGCGTTCCACAGCATCCCACAACATTTTTTAGCGCGGATTCTCGCGAAACAGGGGCCCGAATTCTCGCGAATTTACAAACTGTTCTTGAATTCGCGGGAATTCGTACGGTTTTCGCGGGAATCCGCGTTCAAAAAGTTCGTGGGATCAACCACTCGCACCGCAGCCCTGAATGACGAAGATCTGAAATCAGAGATCCGTTGCCGTCGCGGTGCCGCCGGTGTTGCGCGCGTAGAAGGCGAGGCGCGAGTCCTCAGTGCTGCCGGAGCCGGTCAGGAAGGCCTGTAACGCGTCGGAGAGCTGGAAACCCGTCTGGAACCGCTCATCGGCCGTCTTGGCGAGGCACTTCATCACGACGGCGGAGAGGTCAGCGGGAACGCGCGAGTCGATCACCTCGGGAGCGACGGCGGTTTCGTGCACCTGCTTGTAGCCGACCGAATACGAATCCGCGCCGTCAAAGGGCGGGAACCCGACGAGCATCTCGTAAAGCATCACGCCAACGGCATACAGGTCACTCCGTCCGTCGACCATGCGTCCCATCGCCTGCTCAGGCGACATGTAGTGCGGAGTGCCCATGGCCCGCCCGGTCTTGGTCAGCCGGCCGTGGAAGCGGGCGGTGGCGATGCCGAAGTCGGTGATGACGGCGTGGCCGTCCTCATCGAACAGCACGTTGTCCGGCTTGATGTCGCGATGGATGATGCCGCGGCGATGCGCGTAATCGAGCGCAGTCGCCACCTGGCCGCAGATGGCGGCGGCATTGGTGGGCGGCACCGTGCGATCGCGAACGAGGATGTCCGCCAGCGAACCGCCGGCGAGGAAGGGCATGACGAGATAGACGGTGTCGCCTAACGCGCCGTAGTCGACGATGGCACAGACGTGCGGGTGCACCAGCTGGCTGGCCGCCTCGGCTTCGCGGCGAAACCGCTCACGCATCTCCGGGTCACGCGCGAGGTGCTGGTGGAGCACTTTCACGACGAGCGGACGCTCCAGCACAGAGTGCAGTGCGTAATACACGTGTGCCATGCCACCGCTGCCCAGCCGGCGCATGATGCGATACCGGCCACCGGTCGCCTTGCGGAGGAGAGAAATTTCCGGATCGGGCGGCTCGCGCGGCGTTTCCTTCAACTCCGGCAGTTCCCCCTTGCACCGGAGGCATTTCACCGCGCGCGTGCGGTTCCAGGTTCCGCAGGAGGGGCAGAACATTTCAGATGGCGGATGGCGGATGGGGGATGGTCGATGGCGGCATCGTGGGAGCCAGGTGCAAGCGCCTGCGTCGAATGCCAGGCTCTTGCCCGACATCCCCCATCCGCCATCGGAAATCCGTCTTCCGCCTACCCATTCAGGTCCAGCCTCACGAAATCGTAGGCCGGCCAGGGGCCGGTGTGCTCGAAGCGCAGGTCGGGGAGGCGTCGCTGTTCTTCCTTCAGCAGGGCCATGAACTGCGGCCAGTGATCGCGCTCGACCAGGAACGCCGCTTCGGCGCCCTGCTCGGTGCGGCGGCCGGGCACTTCGATCGGCACGTAGGCCACCGACTGGCGCTTGAGCACGCGGAACGAGTCGAACGCGGTTACCTCGAGGTCCGCGCCGCGGGCCCGGTGCTCGACGGTATCCCAACTGGCGCCTAACGCCGCCGGTGCAACGCGGACGCGCGCCACCTGGCGGTCATGGAGGAAGCGAAGCGCGTCGGCCAGCGTGAAGTAATGCAACTCCAGCCAGCGCAGGAGCACGTCGCGGCTGCGGAAGATCGTGCCGTAGGGCGCCGGGATCACAGCGCCACAGGCAAAGGCGCCCTCGACGATCTCGCGATAGGCGGCGACGCTGGTGTCGTTTGGCTCGGTTCGGATGAAATCCGCCTTGCGCACCACCGCACTCAGGTCGCGGTAGTCGATCGTCTCCGCGCCCGTCACGTGCGGCGCCGGGCGCCCCTCCTTCGAGACGATGCCACAGAGCGAGATCGCGTCGTGCCCTTCCCGCTCCTTGCGATGCCAGAAAGAATTCACCGGTTCCTCGTTGCCGACGGCGTGATCGTTAGGCAGGAGCGCCGTCGCCGGCGCCGCGGCCACGGAAACCACCCCATCTCCCGCTCCTAATGGCGGAATCTTCCGGTCCAAATTATCGGCCTGAGATCAACGTTTGGTGAGGGCTCGGGAACCCCGGGGGTTCCCGCCGGCTGAAATACCGTAAATCACGCGCTTGCAGGGGATTGGACGATCCAGAAGGCCCGGGTTTTCACGTGGCGTCGATGCCACAACCGGCCTGTCCCGACCCATGCCGGAATCGGTCGGCCCCGTGACGACGCGCACACTTCGCCCTCAGGACTCGGCGCGGCTCACAGGTTCTGGCTCGCGGAGATTGGAGACCGCAAATGCGCCGGATCAGCGCAGGGCGCGCATCAGGGCGATCGAGGCCGCGCCAACTCGATCCGGGTTGTAGCCCCCTTCGAGCGATGCCACGACGCGCCCCTCGCACCAGGACGCGGCGCGTTCACAAAGCCACCTCGTCAGCAGCGAGATGTGCTCGATCTCGAGTGTGAACCCACCGAGCGGGTCACCGGCGAGACAATCGAACCCGGCCGAGATCATGACCAGGTCGGGCTTGAATCCGTCGGTTGCGGCGTCGATCCCCGCCTGCAGCGCGCTGACGTACTCGTCAGGCGGCAGACTGGGAGGCAGCGGCAGGTTCCAGACGGATCCATGCGGACCGCGATCGGTCGCCGCGCCTGTGCCCGGATACCATGGGAATTGGTGCATCGATACGAAGTGGATCGCCGGCTCGTGCTCGACCAACGCCTGCGTTCCATTTCCATGGTGCACGTCCCAGTCCACGATGAGCACGCGCTCGAGACCGTGGCGCAGTCGCGCATAATGCGCGCCGATTGCAACGTTCGAGAACAGACAGAATCCCATTCCGCTGTCGCGAAGAGCATGATGGCCCGGCGGTCGCACGGCACAGAAGGATCGTGCGCGACCGGCAGCGGCGAGATCAACGGCGTCCAGCACGCAACCAACTGCCGCGCGCGCGGCATCCCATGAGCCTTCGCTGATCACCGTGTCGGCGTCGAGCGCGCCACCTCCCTGACCGGCGACGTACCGGACCTCCTCGATGTATCCGGCATCGTGGGCGAGCTGCAACTCTTCGATTGTGGCATGACGCCCCTCGAGTTGCTCCAGCGCATGAAAGAGCTCGACATCTTCACGCAGCGCGCGAGG
>Ga0209486_10000707_pt1 | contig 14721 bp, 15 predicted proteins | sample NCCompost_FD_187518 | JGI IMG/M metagenome (GOLD analysis project Ga0209486, IMG submission 187518) | Agricultural soil microbial communities from Utah to study Nitrogen management - NC Compost (SPAdes) (version 2) | ecosystem: Environmental > Terrestrial > Soil > Agricultural land | place...
ATCTTATGGCAGCCCCGGAGGTCAATGAAACCTGTTCGTTCGACGGGGCTCAAGCAGATAGCGCGGCTACACTGGAAAAACGAGATCCAAATCGCCAATCTGTTCCAGGGAACGGCCAATGTGATTTCGCAAAAGATCCGAAATTTCCAAGCAGAAAGAGCGGTCTGCGCAGGCCAGAGAACCCACATAAGTTTTCTCTTGATAATCGATCACTAAAAAACATTTGTTCGCGACTCGACGATTAGAATACACATACGTGAGCACTCCCACTTCGCCCGTAACGATTCTAGCGCCGAGAGTTTTCGATCGTGTCCACACCGGTGGCCAACTTGGCACGCCGCGGTCACTCATGAGCGGATGATCTCTAAGCTTCACAACCCGACTAGACAAGAACCGGAACGCTCTGTCAATAACGAAAACTTCTCCGTGCTCCGTAAATTAGGTAGTGATGTATACCCCAATGATGTAAGGTCTCATTCCAATCAATCGAAGAAATCCGCTGGTGAGCTTTTCAGCAAAACGACCACAGTCAAGCTGCGGGGTCAATTTTCGACTTTTTTCAAAGGTACTTGAACAGTCGTCGCTTTGGTAGGACAATAAACTGTCGCGGTACGTTGCGCTGCATCGCAAAGGGTTGATGACCTAATGAAGACAGTCGTTACGGTTCCGGTCCAAAGCTACAACGCTCTTCTTGGAAGATGTCTCTTGGCGAGTCGAGAGTATGCGATTCTAAGAAATGGCGTGCTAAGCCACGGTACTGGCGACGCCAGCGAGGTGGCATCGGTCAGAATTCTTTGCGAGCCAGAGGATGCGCAACGAATCTTTTCGCTGGCGGCCCGAGTCTATCCGGCCGCCGTTTCTTACATAGCCGAGAGTATCGATCGCTATCAGTCCTTCGCGCGTGGAATCGACCAAGGCCGCGAGCATCCGGCGCATAACGGCTCCTATTTCAATGAAACAGAAACCGATGTTTTCTGGCGTGAAATGTTTCCCTCCGAGCACATCGTGCAAATCTATGACGACGACAGCGTGTTTATGTCCAGCCTGGAGCTCTTCGCAAAAGATGGCGTGCAGTCCGGCGACGGCGTGATTGTGATCGCAACACCGGCTCATCTCGCGGCACTCGAGACCCGTCTCCACCTATGCGATCTTGACCTTGACGCTGCCCGGGCGCAGCACCGCTACATTCCTCTCGAAGCAGAGCAATGCCTTAATCAGTTCATGGTGGGGCGCTCACCCGACAACGATCTTTTCCGGCGCGTCATTAGCGAGGTCGTCGTCCGAGCGCGTGGAAACGGTCGAAGGGTACGGGCATTCGGAGAGATGGTTGCCGGGCTTTGGGCGCGAGGAGATCAAGCTGCGGCTATGCAACTTGAGCTTCTTTGGCAGGATCTCTGTCAAACGGAATCCTTTGCGCTTTTCTGCGCGTACCCTCGAGCAGGCTTTGCCCCGACCGAATCCGATTCGATCAGGGAAATCTGCTCGGCTCATTCCAAAGTTCTTCCGGATCTTTCGATGCGAGGGAGAGCCTGAGCATTCCTCACCTATTGCCCAATTGGATTCGAGTTCCGCGCAAGGCCTGCTCCGGTAAAGCTGAGTAGCGGCATAGCCGATAACGCTGCCGAACCACACAGCAGGCAACCGAGAACTAATCGCAGTCCTATATTGACGAACGCGCTCCGTGCTGCGTCCAAAGCAACCCGCCTCCTTGACAAGCATCAGGATTACGTGGATGATTCCGCGCATGTGCAGAAGGATCACAGCGGTTCTACTGGTTCTTGGATGGATCAGTCTTTCCGGCTTTGACGTGGTCGAAGATCTCGACGGGGTTGCCAGTCAACGCGCTCTCGCGGGCGCTTCCGGTAACGGCTCAACCGCCAAGTTACACGACCGCACCCCACTCGCCAACAACATCGTCGAATCGGCCAACCGCATACAACAGGCCGACCTTGCGCTCGTTAACTTCACGCCGACTCTATTCGATTGCGACACCCTGCTCGAATTCCGCAGACACTCTCAACTCCATAAGCTCTATCAGGTCTTCCTAATTTAGAAGATTTCTTTTCCAAGTTTAGGCTCGCTGCGCGCGCAAGACTGTGGGTCGCGTGGCTGATATTTTTCGTGACGAATTTGGCTTAGCGTCAAATTCATTGGAAAGGAAACGAAAATGGAAGATTTCCCGATTTGGCTGAAGGCATTGGTATGGTTAACTATCGGCGGCACGGTGCTCTACGCCATTGGCGCGGCGCTTTATAGCGGAATGATGGGATAAGTGCCGATCTACAGGACAATTCCAGTCTATCGGCGGGAGGCATAAAGCAATTGTGCTTCCCGCCGTGACCACCACAAAATTGTTCAAGAGCGCTTGTTGAATCGTCGCCCCGCTCTTTTCTCTCGTGCCGTTCGCCGGAGTTTTGGCGGACCGGCTCAAACGTCACAGCATCATGGCCATCACACCGGGCGCTCTCTCCAAGCGGCGGTGTTGGCGGTCGTTGTTTTACCGATCTCGTCGCGGTTTGGCAGGTGATGGTTTGAGGGCCTGCTCGTCGACGATTAGAAACGCGGCCGGCTACTGAGCCTTCTGTGATGGCGCGCCGAGGCGTCGAACCTGTGGGCAGCCTCTTGTTCGACGTCATCGCAAACTGGGTGGGCACGCCGGACACGCTTATGATCCGCGGCACGATCTGCGTATTCGCCGTGGCGGCCTTTGTAAAGCTCCCATCCGTACGCCAAGCGAGCGGCTCGTCGACGAGACATCAACACAGGATCGTGTGAAACCCCTCACGCTGTATGCGTCGCCAAATATAGAGAATAACCACAGGATATCGTGTTTGGAGGAGACGCGAGCATAGCAGGCAGAGCGCGAAGTATTGCGCGATCATGACGGTTTGGATCATAGGCGACAATCCCTTACTCAAAACTGATTCGCAGATACAATGTCATCGTTGCAACAATTGCTACTGATAGCTGTTTGCGCTTAAATCCTGCCGCGATCGGTCGCAGGCGCAAAACTTCACGCCAAGATCACAACTCGCTGCCGCTCGGTACATTTCACGATCCGAGCACTTCTAGACCGGCTTGTTAAAAGTCTTCGCTGAGGACACTGCCCGCATTGAGATAGTCGGGAAACTGTTTATTTATTATGTGCAGTGAAACGGATTCAGTTTCTTGAAGGAAATCGACTTCCTGAATTCCCAATCCTTCCCTCGCCCGTGCGGAGTCATTCGAACGAGCGCATTACACAGACATTTTTCTAACGGCATCACCTGGCATGGCCATTGCGGCCTATTCGTTTGGACGCAACCCAATCCAATGAAAGAAAGGAAACGCATGAACAGAAAAATGCTTTTCACTGCGATCATTATAGGTGGAACCGTCGGGCTCGCAACGGGACCGTCCTGGTCACAGGACGGTCCCCGAGGATCGCGCCAAGCCAATCCCGAACAGTCGTCACCCGGCGCAAGCGAGAATGTTCCCGCAACGCGCGGCGCGGCGCAGGAATTGTCGACAAATGACATGAAACTGGTTCAGCAGCGTTTGCAGGAACGCGGATATAACCCGGGAACCATCAATGGCACAGCCGATGATACAACTCGAGCGGCGATTCGAAAGTTTCAACAGGATCACGGCGTTCCCGTCACCGGAACGATCGATGAACGCACGGCGAATCAATTGGGTTTTCAGTATTCAAAAAATCCTACTACTCGGGGCACAGCGAGCGATCAACCCGCTCCAAGCGAGCGGCCGCCGAGTAAATAAGTAAACTCAAATATTATTGGCGTTGCGTTCAATCACCAGGCTTCCGTCACCTCAACGGGCGATTAAACCTAGATCTGCATGCGAGCACCATCAGGGCATTTGGGTGATGAGATTGGCAGGCGACTCCTCGGTCGCCTGCCAATCTCTTATCGAGATCCACGACCCATCACTATCGAATGATGAATCTCCGGCAGCGGGTTGCCGTTCAGCGTGATCTTTGGCCAGCGTGCCCCGCGGCTAATTCGCGCGCAAAATTTTGTCGACCGCCCCTTGTATCAATTCAGCCTGCCAGCGTAACAGGCCGCTGCTCTTTATGATTTCATCAAGGTTTCGCGGCCCGCTCCGCGCAATGGCTTGGAGTGCCGCTCGAGGCGCCATCGTCGAAGCGGCGATATTCAACTCCTTGGCGATGCGCGCGCATTCGGCGCGCAGCGCATCGATTTGTTCCTTGCATTGGTTGCTCAGAGCTTGGTCGCGGTCACGTTTTAAACGTTCCGGCCACTGCGCCGAGGACATGCCACCCGCACGCAGAATCGCCTCCTCCAGCGCGATCAGGCGCGCGCCGACAATGTTGCGCGGCAGTTTAGGTCCTCGATGCAATGGTATGCCCGGATGGGACTCCGCCCATAGCAGCACTTCAAAGATTTGTTCATTGCCGAAGACCTTGAAGGGCGGCACGTTGGCCCGCCGGGCGTACTGGTCGCGCCAGCGCCAGATTTCTCTCAGATAAGCCAGTTGGAGGCGGCTAAGCCGCCCCGATCCTTTGATTCGCCAGGTCTCCCCGGGGTCCCGCGCACTATCCCGTCCGGTCGACTCCACCATCGCTCGGCAACTTTCCCTGTGCCAATCGACTCGCCCTCGTTCGCTCAACTCGTGACTCAACCGTCCCGCGAGCTGATCAAGAAATCGAGTGTCATTGACCGCGTAGCACAATTGCTTTTCGCTCAGCGGGCGGCGCGACCAGTCTGACTTCTGCCCCTCTTTTCCGATCGCGATACCAAAAAATCGCTCGATGAGCGCGGCGAGCCCGATCTGCTCCATGCCGAGCAACTGCGCCGCAATCATGGTGTCAAAAACTTCCCGGCCCGGCCTGAAATCCATCGAAGCGCGCATCATGCGCAAATCGTAATCGCCACCATGGACAATCAACGGCTTCTCCGCCAAAGCTTCTAGAAAACTGGTCAGGTCCAATTCACCACATAGGGGGTCGACAATGTAATGCTGGCCCGCGAGCGAAAGCTGAATTAAACAGACCTTTTCAAAATAGTTGTGCAAACTATTAGCCTCGGTATCCAGTGCGACCTTTTCCGACGCGCCGATACACTCAATAAGCTTTTCCATGGCAGCGTCATCTCGAACGTAAATGTATGTAGATTGCGGTGTATTCAAGGATTCTAATCTCCTACATACCTAAATAATGGGTTGGACTAGAAATGCCAAACACCAACCAGCGAAACCTATCTAAACGGGGTGCTTGCATGCGACATATTCTATCCTTTTAATCCCGCTTGCCTTGTGGTTTGGCATAGAAAGGACTAGCGTCAGATCTTGTGAATCCTCATAAATATCCCGATCGATCGTTACAACAGCTTGCTAATGGCAAGCGTCCGTTTCGGTCGGCCTGTCTGACGTTGAAAAACGGACTAGTCATCCGCGACAGTGAAGGCCGGGAAGCGGCGGAAATTCTCTGCGACATCGACCAGGCGAAAGGGCTCTGTGAACTCGCTAGTCAGATTTGTCCGGACGCCGCGCTTGATATCGAAGAAGCATTCGACTCTTGCGCGAGACGTAAGATCGCCTTCCATTGAGCTCGGTCCATTAGGCTGCCGGCAAGAGACGAGCCTGGTAAGTACGGGGTTACCCCGTCCATCGATCCAGATTGAAGAATGGAGTTCCCTCAATGCAGCTAAAACTTTCAATCGGAGACCCAGCCACATCCAATGGAAAGAGTTACGGCGTCTCCGTCTCCTGTAACAAATGTGGAGACACACACGACATGGGAGTCTCCGTCACGATGACGAATGGGCCGATTGTAAAGCAAAGTATCGCTTCCCTATTCGACGGGAAAGCCCTTCCCAAGGTCCTCTCCGATCTGAGCGGCAATAGTGTCACCTGCCCCAAAACAGGAAGACAATCCATTCAAAAAAACAATCACCACATCTTTTTAGTTCCGCTCAAAAGCTGATCCCGCCTTAACCTCGGCCCGTGTAAGAATTTCGTACTCTGGAATTTCGTCAGCCGAATTCTCAACCTCTCGAATGGCTTTAAACCCGCCCGCCTAGCGCGCCGGCAGCGGTCCCGCCCCGGACAGCTTTTTGAGGGTGTCGATAACCTCGCTATCGCGCGGCGTCTCCTTCACCACTTTCGCCATCGCTTGCGGCATGATCGGGTCGGCGTCGTCGCCGACGATCTTCTCGTACTCTTTCTTGAAATCGCGATCTTTGAAGGCTTTCTCCATCGCCTCCTCGAGAATTGTTACACGGTCTTTAGGCGTGCCGGGGCTGACAACATACGGTGAGCCGAGAAGTCTGAAGGCACGCCACATCGACAGCAGCTTGATCTCTTTCTCGGACTTCGCAAAGCTTTCGATCTCCGGCAAATGGGCAAAGCGCGGATGCTTAGCACCCTTCGGAGCTTCGAGAATCGAGTGAAAATTCATCAGACCTTTTTCCACCCAATCTGGGTTGCGCCGCAAAACCGAGGTCGGATTATTCGATCGCGCATCCAACTCGCCGCGCAGCAGAGCCGCGTCGACTTCCGGAGCGGTGTAGCCAGCGATGAATTTCGGATCCTTCATCCCCAGGAAGTAAGCGAAAAACCGCGCCGAGACATACGCGACATGCCCTACCGACTGGGCGCCGATCCGGATACCCGCCGCCGCCCGGAGCTTGTCCAAGCTGTCGAGACCGAGTTCCTTTCTCGTATAGATGATTTGATGGCTTATGCTTTCCGGAGAGCCGAGGTAAATAAATTTGTCGGCATCGTACATCACGCCGGTCTCTCGAAGGATGCTCAGCGCAATGACTCCCCCGCTCAAAGACCCTAAGGTAAGCCCGTCCGGGCGAGCGTTCGCATACATGTAATTCGCCGCTTTTCGACCGCCGCTACCGTCCATGAACTCGAGAATAACAGTGGGGTTTCCCGGGATGTACTTGCGCAAAAAAGGCGCCAGCGCTCGGACACGAAAATCTCCCGTACCGCCGGGAGTAGCGGCCACGACTATTTTTATGGTCTTGCCTTCATAATACGGGGTCTGTGATTGTGCCTTGATCGGCAAAATGGCCAGGTGTGTAAGTAGCGCAACTAAAAATATCAGAAGCGAAAATTTCCTCCGGCCAAACCTGTGGCGCACAGCCGCGCACTGCACCGACGACCTCAGTGAGTGAAAGTTTGTGAAACTTTTGTTTTTCATTTGCTGTCTCCTTACCCCATGCTACGCCGACAAATTAAAAAGATGCAACCATCGCCAACACGTCGACGACTCCCGCTCCGTGAGCCAGCGCTGCCGCTCGATCAGCTCGCGCCGCGCCCAGAAAACCGCGCCGCCTAAACTGGACAGACTAATTCGGGAATGCCAGCAACACGCCAACTGACTGACGCGGTTTTTGCGATTCTGTTTGTTTCATAGTTTTCTGATTTCTCTATATCGACAAATTTGTCTCTGAATTTTCCACCCTGGCCTCGTGCATCCGTAGAAGGCGGTGGCAATCTGCGCTGTAACCTCGCAGCACGTTGGAAGCACAAAATGCCAAAGTTTTCTTGGTGGCGGAGGAGGCGATTTGAGAAAAAAATGTTTTTAGGCTTTCGGATTGAACTAGAGACACGAGACTCCAGACTCAGTGCCTATTTTTGTAAAGCACACCATGAAATGAGGCTACTCTGCGGCGCTGTCTCGACGGTAGAACCAGCGCGAGCGACCACACTGCGCGCATCGCCCGCCGGTTCACCGAGCGCGAGCAGCACAGAAACAGCGAGCATCGCCGTGCGGCCTACACCGCCCGCGCAGTGAATCAACACGGCTTCTCCAGACTGCAATCGCTTGGCTATCTTGCCCGCCGGCGCCCAGAAACCTTCCCTGTCCTCAGGGGCGCCGCGATCGGGAATCTCGAACGGCAGCACTAGACACGGGACCGAACCGGCCTCGAGCGCTCGCGCATATTCGAAAGATTTTTCCCGAAGCTCATTTTTTTCCGCCAAACACACAATGGCTGTAACCGCCTCCTTTTTAACCTCACGCCACACGTCCTCGATCGCTTCATAGCGCCCCGGCATGCTGTGCAGCAACAACCTCCCAGGTATTCGTGCGGGAAGATCAACACGACGAAACATTTGATTTCCGTTGTATTCAACCAACGGTTATTTCCAAGAAAATGTTTCTAACCGTTGGCGCGTGGCAAGATAGGACCGCGCACCGACTGGCGAGAATCCATGATGCGTCCTTCCCAAAAAAAACTAAAATTCGGATATCATCCGAGCTAGTTTTTTACAAACCACGTGTCGCCGCCGCAGTTGGCTTTGTCGCACAAATCGGACAGCTTCTATTTTTTTCCCTTGAAACTACACTACCAGCCTGTCTTCGGTTCTGGCATATGGATTGCGCCATTTAGCCTTCGTTCAGGGAGGGCTTATGAAACTTTTGCGAAATCTGCTTCTAAGTGCAGCTATGGCCTTTGGACTGAGCAGCGCGGCCCAGGCAGCTTGCCGGAACGACGTGTTGGCGAGCCGCAATGGAGACGTCCTGGTGACACGCTCCGGAGCGGTTTATCGGATCTTCGACAATCCCGACAGAGTATCCTTCTGGCTGCCTCTCGGCCGCCTCATCATCTGCGACCGGGTCGTTGTTAACGTGAACGGCGAAAGGGCGGCTATTTTCGAGATCCGAAATCAAGACGGCAACGACGTGGTCAAAGCGGCAAGGGAACGTTGATTGCGCAGCGACAACACGCGAATCCGGGAATACCGCGCCGCGGGGTCAATCCTAAGGATGGCGCTACATTTGTCCTCGTCACTAGACACCCTTGTGGAAGCCTTCATCACGCACTCACAGCCCGGTAGTTCTTTGTAAATTCGAAAGACTTGGCAAAACTCCCAATCTCCACTTTCTGCGTCTTACTTGGTGCACCTAGGCGGGCGCCGATGATGCGTCGCCTGTTCATAAGCGTAGGCGAGCGTGACCATATTGCCATCGTCGTACGGCCGTCCCAAAAACGATTCCAGCGGTCAAGTGATCGCGCGTAAAACCCGCCGGAACGACAACCGACGGCACAAAGACGAGAAAAGTGTTCAGATGTGGCGCGCCCTTGTAGTTGACATCCGGCGGACTCAGTCCCCGGCGCACGGAAACGCTGAACATCCTTAACGCAAAAAACTAGCTGTCAGGCCGAAAGACAAACCTTTCATTTTCTCAGGGCAAGATTTCAATAACGAGATTTCAGGGAGAATCGACAACGAGCAGCTAATGACTGGGAACTAGCGCCTATTTAATTGGCTCGCATCGGATTCCGGCGCCTTCTTCAATGCCGAAAAGGAGGCAGCGAAAGGTTTGGCCATCGGGTGAGCGCACTGTGGAAAACGCGCCGTGATCGACGACCAGGTATTGACCGACTTTGGTCGACGGCGCTTCGAAGCCGCGTGCGCCGCCGTTCGACGAGAAGCGATCGAGCGCGAGACTTAGTAGTCCGCGTGTAGCGGCTTCTTCAATTCGTTGGTTGGGCTCGCTTTCAATGCGCACGGCAGCCAGCTGGGTGCGAATAACCGGCTTCAATGCTGCGATCTCTTCGTTCATTTGCGCCAACTCGTCGTTCATCTCTTTGACCCGGTCGGGTCGAACCGAAGTTTGGCGCATGGTGATGGTAAACTCTCTTTTCCGTATATCGAGATCGACCAGGCGATGGAACTCCGCCGACCCACCGACTGTTGTCGTAATGATCGTCTTCAAAGTGCCTCCCAAGCGCTGGCGCTCGGGCCAGCGCGACGGAGAGCTGCCAAGTCTCTGCATCTCGCCCTGATATTGAGTGAGCCCTGACAATAGGGTTGCTCCGGGGGTTAAGCTTGTAGTGGAACAACCTGATAGTCCGATTCCGATCAAAAACAGCAACGCCAGTCGGTTCGCCATAATTGGCAAAGATACCACATCGCCATTTTACCCCAAAGAAAATTTCCTAAACGTGAGGCGCGGCTTTCTGAGAACGAAGCTACGTTGGACATAAAGAGGCTCGCAATCGTTCGCCAACACCCATCAGGTCCCAAGGATTTCAGCCCAGGCCGAGCAGCGATTGAACAAGCAGGGCTGGCAGCCGTGACGATATCGTAAATTCACTTTAATTTGCTTGTCGTTGTGCGGAATGAATGACTGCTCTGCGTTTATCGAAGTCGTCATTCTCCCATGTTTCTAGCGGTGGTTCGACCGGGCTCACTACAGGCGAGGCTCTGACAGGACTCAGTTCATAACGTCGGCAATGACAATCTTTTGGCGAGTTTCCTTGCGAGGCTGTCGATAATTTGGCTCGGGCTGCGGAGTAACCCATCAAGATCCTTCGCTGATTCTTATTGACAGAAGAATTCCCAAGCCTCTACACTTTTAATCACATACACAAAATGAGGAGGTTTTATGGCTAAGGGAATTTCACTTCACATCGGCTTGAATTTTGTCGATCCGAAACATTATCAGGGTTGGGACGGCCAGCTTAACGCATGCATTGCCGACGCCAAGGATATGCGCGCGCTAGCGAAGAAAAAAGGATTCGCCAGCAACACCATGCTCTTGGACGGGCAGGCGACCGCGGCCGCCGTTACTGCGGCGATCCTGGACGCTGCAAAAAAATTATCCAAAGGCGATATCTTCTTTCTGACCTATTCCGGCCACGGCGGTCAGGTCCGCGACACCAACGGAGATGAGAAAGACAAAGACCGCATGGATGAAACGTGGGTCCTGTTCGATCGCCAGCTAGTCGACGATGAGATTTATAACCTTTGGAGGAAGTTCAAAGCGGGCGTGCGCATCTTGGTGCTCTCCGATAGTTGCCACAGCGGCACAGTCACGCGCGACGTGCCGGTTTTTATAGGAAGCGGCCCCCGCCCTCGGGCTATGCCCAGGCCGGTCGGCATCGCGGTGGAAAACGCCAATAAAGCCCTCTACCGGAGCATCCAAAAAAACAATCCCGGCGCCGAGAAAGCCAAAGTAAACGCGAGCGTGCTGCTGATTTCAGGATGCATGGACAACCAGACTTCCATGGACGGGGATAACAACGGCGCGTTTACCGGCATGCTCAAACAAGTCTGGAACGGCGGAAAATTCAACGGACACTATCGCAAGCTACGCGACAAGATCGTCTCGCAAATGCCATCGACCCAGACGCCGAATTACTTCTTTGTCGGCCTCACGAATGTAAAGTTCGAAGGACAAAAGCCGTTTAGCATCTAGAACAGACTGCTAAACACAACGTTCTTCGATCACTGAAGTCGCTATGGGAATTGAGATACCATTTACGGCGATTGCCGATCAGTAGAATCGACCTCGTCGTATTGACCTTCATTCATCTCTGCGGAAATTGGCTTGACTCCCACCCCCGCCTGTTGGAGAATTCGGCAAAATCCATGTAAGGAGAACTAAATGATCACTTCGAGCGACTTGAAAGGCATCATGGCGATGATGCCGGCGTTTACCACGAAGGACGGGGACCGGATCGATGCGACGGATACGATCGATACGGATGAACTGGCTCGCGCCGTTGATAAATTGATCTGCGACGACGGCGTCAATGTTCTTACAACGACCGGAAGCTTCGGCGAGTTTCATACGCTGCTCTGGCATGAGCATAAGAAATTGATCGAAGCGACCGTCGCGGCGGTAAGGAAGCGCGTGCCTTTGTTCGTCGGCTGCACCAATTTGAATCCGCGCGAGGCTATTCGGCAAGCTAAGTTTGCCCAGGAAGCCGGCGCCGACGGTCTGCTGCTCGGTATACCCTTCTATTATCAAGCCAGCGTCGACAACGCGGTGCAGTTCTACCACGATGTCGCCGATGCGTTGCCGAAGATGGGGGTGATGATCTACCACAACCCGACCCATCATCGAGTGACGATCCCTGTCAGCGCATTTAAGAAGATCACCGAGAAGCCCAATATCGTCGGTATGAAGGACAGCCACCGCACGCCGCTGCAGTTCGTCGAGGTGTGCAGCATCACCAAAGGCAAGATGAGCGTTTTCGTCAACCAGACGCAGATGTTTCCTTACTACCAACTGGGCGCGGCGGGATGCTGGTCGTTCAACGTCTGGATGGGGCCCTCGCCGGTGGCGACTTTGCGCGATGCTTGTCTTGCTCAGGACTGGGAAACGGCCAAGCGCATTTGCCTTGATCTCGACGCCACCAACAAAGTCGGGCCCAATATCGGAAATCTTTCCTGGCGCGAAAACGTATTCAAACTTTCCGTCAACGAAGCGGGCTACTGCACCGCTGGCCCGCTGCGCGCCCCGTGGCGCATCGTACCGCAAGAAGTCAAAGACAACAGCAAAAAGATTGCCGCGTACTGGAAAACCTTGTGCGAGAAGTATCCAATGAGCAAAGAGCAAATTAGAAAAACTGCATAGCGTATTCGTTCAAGGTTCAAAGGTACAAAAGTTAAAGGCAGACACGAAGCCTCTCGGCACACCCGAGGGGCTTCGGTTTTTGGCGCCGCAGGTAGCGCCAATCGACCTGGCGTGTGCTGGACCTTCGCCCCGATTTAAGTGTAAAACCAAACATTGCAGCCAAACCGAGTCCTAGGGAGAAATCATGAGCACGGCGACACAGCAGAAGATAATCGACGGCGACGGCCACGTGGTCGAAGACATCGCGAGCATCAGCAAATACATGCCGGAAGAGTACGTCGGTAGAAGTTTTTCCGAAGCGCGCGGCAAGAATCCATTCCCGCCGATCGACCACTTGCATTCCGCCAACCGCCACTTCACGCCGAAGGGCGCTTTCGCCAATGTCGGTCGCGAAGGCTGGGAACTCTTTTTAAATGACGTCGGAATCGGTACCACCGTACTTTATACGAGCGCCGGGCTCGCCTTCGGCAAGATCGTCAGCCGGGACTGGGCCATCGAGCTGGCGCGCGCTTACAATAATTGGATGTACGACACGTACACGTCCAAAAGCCCGCGCTTCAAGGCCATGGGCTTGATCCCGCTCCAGGAGCCGGCGGAAGCCGTCATCGAACTGCGCCGCATCGTGCGCGATCTCGGCTTTTGCGGCGCCATGCTGCCTTCGATGGGGGTCAACATGCCACACTTGGGCTCGCAAAAGTACTGGCCAATTTACGGCGAAGCTGAGCGCTTGGGCTGCGCCATCGCGATTCACGGCGGGGCTCATGAGAACCTTCTCATGGACGACGCAAGTCCTTACGCCATCGCCAATGCGCTCGGCCACCCGATGAGCCAGATGATCTGCTTTGCCGGCATCATCTTTAACGGCGTGTTCGACAAGTTTCCCGGCTTGCGTATCGGCTTTATGGAAGCAGGCTGTGCCTGGATGCTGACCTGCATGGAGCGCTTTACCGGTTCCTGGGCAAGCCATGTGCAGTTCGATCCGCGCAATCGCTTCTTGCAGTTAAAAAGAGGTGAAAAAATCATCGACTATATCCTGCGCCATATCGACGACGGCCGCATTTTTGTGGGTTGCGAAGGTGAAGAACTGAGCATCTCCGAGGCCGTCAGCATCACCGGCAACAAGCCGTACGTGTTCTCCACCGACTATCCGCACGAGGTCGACGCGCAAACATGCAAGCACGAGCTGGAAGAGCTGCGCGAGAACACACAACTCAGCAGTGCCGACAAGGACGCGATTCTGTTCGGCAACTCGCAGCGGTTTTATCAGCTGAGCCTCTCATAACGAGAGGCTTATCCTGAGCACAGCGAAGGATCTATCTCGAAAAAACGAGATTCTTCGTCGCTGCGCTCCTCAGAATGACACATCGAATAAAAGAGGAACGACTAATGAGCGATAAAAAGCACAAAATCATCGACGGCGACGGACACGTAGTGGAAGATCATTCTGAGATCGCAGCGCGGATGCCGCAGCAGTTTCGCGACCGCTTCGGCTCGAGCCGCAGCCCCTACCCGCCGAACGATCATCTTCACGCAGCCAATGCGCATTTTCTTCCTCCCGGCGCCTTCGCCAAAGTCGGACGCGAGGGCTGGATCGATTTCATGGAGGATGTCGGTCTGACAAGTGCCGTGCTCTATCCGACCAATGGCTTGTCGTTCGGCCGCGTTGTCAGTCTGGACTGGGCGATCGAGCTTTCCCACGCCTACAACGACTGGATGCACGATGAATATCTGAGCAAGAGCAATCGCTTCCAGGCGCTCGGGTTGATTCCTTTGCAAGAGCCGGCGGAAGCCGTGAAGGAATTGCGCCGCATCGTCAAAGAACTGGGCTTTTGCGGCGCCATGCTGCCGAGCACGGGAGTGATAGGCGCGCAGAATCATCTTGGCGACGATCGTTACTGGCCGATCTACGAGGAAGCGAACCGTCTGGAATGCTGTATCGGCATCCACGGCGGCGTGCACGATCATATGGGATTGGACGATATGACCCCCTACGCTCCCGTGAATGCGCTCGGCCATCCGTTCGGCCAGATGGTTAATTTCGCGGGCATGCTTTTTAACGGAGTCTTCGACAAGTATCCGAAAGTTCGATTTGGCTTCATGGAGGCCGGCTCCGGCTGGTTCGTCAACTGCATCGAGCGCTTCGAACGGGCGTGGAACAGCCACGTGCAGTACGATCCGCGCGGCCGCTTTCTAAAGCTTCGCGACAAAGAATCAATTACCGACTACATCAAGCGACACATAGACGAAGGACGCATCCACGTCGGCGTCGAAGGTGACGAGCTTACCCTGCCCTTCGCCATCAGTATCGTCGGCAACAAACCATTCATTTTCTCCTCTGACTTTCCGCACGAGGTCAACAACGATACCTGCAAGGA
>Ga0209486_10000708_pt1 | contig 14711 bp, 11 predicted proteins | sample NCCompost_FD_187518 | JGI IMG/M metagenome (GOLD analysis project Ga0209486, IMG submission 187518) | Agricultural soil microbial communities from Utah to study Nitrogen management - NC Compost (SPAdes) (version 2) | ecosystem: Environmental > Terrestrial > Soil > Agricultural land | place...
GAATACGAATCCACCACCCTCATGTTCGACGCGACCTGGAACTTCCTGGAGGGTCCGTTCACGCCGTTCGTCACCGGTTCGCTCGGCTGGGCATGGATCGACACGAACATCGCCGACGAACCGCCGCAGACCGGCTGCTGGTGGGATCCGTGGTGGGGCTATGTCTGCACGACGTTCCAGGACACCAAGACGCTGGATGGCCTCGCGTACGGTGTCGGCGTCGGCGCTCGTTACGACTTCAGCGACAGCCTGGCGGTGAGTGCCAGCTACCGCATGGGCTGGGTGGATCTCGACAAAGCGGACGGGACGCCCGACATGGACAGCGTCCTGCTTCAGCTCGGCTGGAAGTTCTGAGCACGTTCCGGCCGCCCGCATTTGCGGGCGGCCGGCAGGCCACGACAACGACGCCGGCCCGATTCCGCCGGATCCGGTCGGATCTCAGATATTATTTGAGGTACCGTCAGCTGGCCGGGGGTCTCCATGACGACGCCCCCTGTCGAACTCACGCACGGCCCGCGCGCGATGCATGCATGGACGGTTGGCGCCATGCTGTGCATAAATTCACTGGCGGCCGCCGCCCAGTCGACCGACGAAGATCGCGGAGCGTTCACCGATCCCGAGGATGGCGCTTTCGACGCCTCGGACTGGCTGCTGGACCGCAAGGGTTTCCTGCCGGTGCCAATCATCATCACCGAGCCGGCCATCGGCTACGGCGGCGGCGCTGCGGTCCTGTGGTTCAGCGAGTCGCTTCGCGCGCATGGCGCTCGGCACGAGCGGCTGTCGCCGCCCGACATCTACGGCGCCGCGCTGGCCGCCACCGAGAACGGCACCAGGATCGCCGGTGCATTCGGCATGGTGACCTTCGGCGACGAGTACTGGCGGTGGCGCGGCGGCATCGGGCGGCCCGACATCAACATCGATTTTTACGGCGCGGGCGGCGAGCTCGACAATGGCGATTTCAAGATCGGCTACAACGTGGAGGGCTGGCTCTCCACGCAGCAGCTCATGCGCCGCCTGGGCGAAGGCGAGAACTTCGTCGGCGCCCGCTGGATCTACTTCGACCTGGACTCCGTGTTCGACCCGTCGCAGTCGCCGCTGCCGTTGCCCACCAATGGCCGCGAAGTGCGCAGTTCAGGGCTCGGCCTGTTCTTCGAGCATGACTCGCGCGACAACTTTTTCACCGCCTCGCGCGGCTGGAAGGCCTACGCGGAGTCGATGTTCTACACTCCCGATTTCGGCGGCGACCGGGAATACCAGACCTACCGCGCCTATGGATTTGGCTACCTGCCGGTCGGCGGACGGCTCGTGCTCGGCGGGCGCGCCGATGCGCGCGCCGCGCGCGGGGACGTGCCTTTTTACCAGCTGCCATTCATCGACATGCGCGGCATCCCGATTTCGCGCTACCAGGACGAGAACGTCGCGGTGGTCGAGGTGGAACTGCGCTGGAACCTCAACGCCAGGTGGGCGCTGCTGGCATTCGCCGGGAACGGGCGCACCTGGGGCACCAGCAAGAACTTCGAAGAGGGCGAATCCGCAAGCGCCTGGGGCGCGGGCTTCCGGCGCCTGGTCGCGCGCCGTCTCGGCATCTACATGGGCATCGACGTGGCCCAGGGCCCCGAGGAAACCGCGTTCTACATCCAGGCCGGCAGCGCGTGGCGCTAGAAGGGCAGGCCGTGCGTGGCGCCCGCCATGCAGAGCAGCATCGGAATCGAGAGGATGTAGTTGATGCGCGACGCGTAAAGCGCCGTCTTGCGCGCCGCCGCCTTCTGCTCGTCGGTGGCGGGCTTGAGGCCGAGGATCTTCTGCTGGTTCGGCCAGATGAAAACCCAGACGTTGAACAGCATGATCGTGCCGAGCCACACGCCGGTGCCGATCACGAGGCCGTAGGCGTTGAGCGACTCGCCGCCGAGCCCGAGCGAAAGCGCGGTGACGAACGTTCCTGCACGCAGCAGGTACCAGGCGCCCGTGAGCCAGGTGACGACCGCGGACCACCGGAACCACAGCAGCGCCCGCGGCGCGACGTACTTCGAGATGCCGGCGCCGCCCGGGCCGCCCTTGTCCGCGGCGGCATCCGCGAGGGCCGGCACCTGCACGGCGTTGAAGTAGTAGAGCAGGCCGATCCAGGTGATGCCGGCGATGATGTGCAACCAGCGCGCGAGTCCGAGCTCGTTCCAGCCGCCGTCCACCGCGAGCACCGCGAACAGGATCGCAAGCACGAAACCGGTGATGAGGGAACCCTTGACGCTGGTGAGCGGATTCATGGCTGTCTCCCCTGGATTCATTGAAGAATAGGCCACGCGACCCCATAATTCAACGCGTTAGCATCATGCCATGGATGAACGCGGCCCCAGTTCCCCGTGTCTGAATATCTGTTCGCTGGACGACCAGGGCGTTTGCCGCGGCTGTTACCGTTCCCTGGCCGAGATTGCGGAATGGACGCGGATGACGGCCGGGGAACGCTGGGCGACGGTGGCGCGGGCCGAGGCGAGGCGACTCGCCGATAGAAAGGAGCAAGGTCCACGATGATCGACGAATCGACGACGCGGAAGATCCGGGAGCAACTCGATTCCGCACCGGTCGTGCTGTTCATGAAGGGCACGCCGGACTTCCCGCAGTGCGGCTTCTCCGCGCAGACCGCGGGCGCCCTGCGTTCGCTCAAGGCGAGCTACAAGCACGTCAATATCTTCGAGGAGCCGGAGCTGCGCGAGGCGCTCAAGGCGTACTCGAACTGGCCGACCTTTCCCCAGCTCTACGTCAAGGGCGAGCTGGTCGGCGGCTGCGACATCGTCACCGAGATGTACCGCTCGGGTGAGCTGAAGACGCTGCTGCAGGAAGCGGGCGCGATCTAAAGGGGACGCTCACCTTTAGCTTGAGGGGACGGTCACCTCAACCTAAAGGTGAGCGTCCCCTTATTCCGGCGCCGGCTCGAGCAGCGGGTTCGGCGGCTCCGCCAATGGCACGGCATCCGCGAGGCGCCGCGCGGCGGCCTCGTAGATCGGTTGGAACTGGTTGCAGACGACGCAGAACAGGTCCGCCGTGCGCTCGGCGTCGTATGCGGCCGAGTGTGCTTCCCCTGAGTCCCATTCGAGTCCCGCCGCCTGTGCCGCCCGCGACAGCACGGTCTGCCCGTAGGCGACGCCCGCGAGCGTCGCCGTGTCGAAGCAGGAGAACGGATGGAAGGGATTGCGCCGGATCCCGGCGCGCGCGACCGCCGCGTTGACGAAGCCGAGGTCGAAGGATGCATTGTGACCGACGAGGATCGCGCGCGTGCACAGTTGTTCGCGCACCGCGCGGCGCACCTCGCCGAAAATAGAGCCGAGCGCATCGCTCTCGGTCGAAGCGATGCGCAGCGGATGGTACGGGTCGATGCCGTTGACCGCGAGCGAAGCCGGGTCCAGCCGGCCGCCTTCGAAGGGCCGAACGTGCTCGCGGCGGGTCGCGCCGCGCGCGAGCCGGCCGTCGGGGCCGATCTCGATGAGGACGGCGGCGATCTCGAGCAGGGCGTCGGTCGCGGCGTTGAATCCGCCGGTTTCCACGTCCACGACGACCGGCAGGAAGCCGCGGAACCGGTCGCGCATGAGGGGCGCCGCGGCGTTCATTGGACGGTTGCTCCGCCGAGCCGCCACTCGAGCGTCTCTCCGGCACACATCGGCACGATCTCTGCCGGACCGAAGGGCAGGGCGGCCGGCACGGTCCAGGGGCGACGCTCGAGCGTGACCGTGCCGCGATTGCGCGGTAGCCCGTAGAAAGCCGGGCCGCGCCGGCTCGCGAAGTCCTCGAGGCGGTCGAGCTGGCCCGCCTGCTCGAAGGCGCGCGCATACAGCTCGAGCGCGACCGGCGCGGAGTAAACGCCCGCGCAACCGCAGCCGGATTCCTTGGCGTCCTTCGCGTGCGGCGCGCTGTCGGTGCCGAGGAAGAAGCGCGGGTCGGTGGAAGTCGCGGCTTCGAGCAGGGCCTCGCGGTCGCGCTCCCGCTTCAGCAGCGGCAGGCAATAGAGGTGCGGGCGCAGTCCGCCGCGAAACATCGCGCCGCGATCGAGAAGGAGGTGCTGCGGCGTCAGCGTCGCCGCGACGCGCGGCCCGGCCGCACGCACGAATTCGGCGCCGGCACGGGTCGTGACGTGCTCGAGCACGACGCGCAGCCGCGGGTGGCGCGCGACGAGCGGCGCGAGCTCGCGCTCGATGAAGACGTTCTCGCGATCGTAGGGATCGACGTCGTCACCGGTCGCCTCACCGTGCAGCTGGAGGACCACGTCGCGGTCCTCCATGCGCTCGATGGCGGCCCGGCAGCGCGAGAGCGAGGTGACGCCGGCGTCGGAATGTGTCGTGCTACCTGCCGGGTAGCATTTCACGCCGATGACGATGCCGCTGTCGGCGGCCCGGTCGATCTCCGCGGGCTCCGTCGCATCCGTCAGGTACAGGGTCATCAAGGGCTCGAAATCCGAGCCGGCGGGCCGCGCGGCGCGGATGCGCTCGCGGTAGGCGGCCGCTGACACGACGGTCGTGACCGGAGGCTTGAGGTTCGGCATCACGACCGCGCGGGCGAATGCGCGCGCAGTCGCTGGCAGCACCGCGGCAAGCTCCGGGCCGTCCCGCAGATGCAGGTGCCAGTCGTCCGGCCGTGTGATCGTCAGTGTCGGAATCGGGCTCGGCAAGGGGAATTCAATCTTGACCCGCGGGCGCCGCAGACAGGATCATATCGGGCCGGCCGCCGGCATGGAAAAGATTCCGAGGAGCCTGGATGGCTGACGGCCCCGAAGCCCACGACGTCGATCCTCTCGAAACACGCGAGTGGCTCGAGTCGATCGACGCGGTGCTCCGGGTGCACGGCCCGGTCCGCGCCCACTTCCTGCTCGACCGGCTGATCGACCACGCACGCCGCGCAGGCAGCTGGTTGCCGTTCAAGGCGAACACGGCATACGTCAACACGATCCACGTCTCGCGCGAGAAGCCCTATCCGGGCGACCGCGCGATCGAGCGGCGCATCGAGGCGCTGATCCGCTGGAACGCGGTCGCGATGGTCGTGCACGCGAACCGGATCAGCACCGAGTACGGCGGACATATCGCGACCTACGCCTCGTCGGCGACTCTGTACGAGGTCGGCTTCAACCATTTCTGGCGCGCGCCCTCCGAGCATCACCGCGGCGACATGATCTACTTCCAGGGACATGCGAGCCCGGGCATGTATGCCCGCGCCTACCTCGAGGGACGGCTGACGGAAGAGCAGTTGCGGCACTTCCGCCAGGAGGTCGGCGGCAAGGGACTCGCGTCGTACCCGCATCCGTGGCTGATGCCGGAGTTCTGGCAGTTCCCGACGGTTTCCATGGGCCTCGGGCCGCTGCAGGCGATCATGCAGGCGCGCTTCGTGCGCTACCTCGAGCACCGCGGCCTCGTCGAGCCCTCCGACCAGAAAATATGGTGCTTCCTCGGCGACGGAGAGATGGACGAGCCCGAGTCGATGGGCGCGCTGACCATGCCGGTGCGCGAGAAGCTCGACAATCTCGTGTTCGTCATCAACTGCAACCTGCAGCGGCTCGACGGGCCCGTGCGCGGCAACGGCAAGATCATCCAGGAACTCGAGTCCGCCTTCCTCGGCGCGGGCTGGAACGTGATCAAGGTGGTGTGGGGCTATCGCTGGGACCCGCTGCTCGCGCGGGATACCTCCGGCCTGCTGCGCCGGCGGATGGAAGAGGCGGTCGACGGCGAGTACCAGAGCTTCAAGGCCAAGGGCGGCGCCTACACGCGCGAGCATTTCTTCGGCAAGCAGCCGGAGCTCCTGGAGCTGGTCGCGAACATGTCTGACGACGAGATCGCGCTCCTGAACCGCGGCGGCCACGATTCGCTCAAGGTCTGGAACGCCTACGCGGCGGCGATGACGCACAAGGGCCGGCCCACGGTGATCCTCGCCAAGACCGTGAAGGGCTACGGCATGGGCAAGGCCGGCGAGGCGCTGAACGTCACGCACCAGCAGAAGAAGATGGACGACGAGGCGCTCCGGGCGTTTCGCGACCGCTTCAACATCCCGATCTCGAACGAGGAGATCGCGCGCCTGCCGTTCTTCCGGCCCGCCGACGACACGCCGGAGATGCAGTACCTCAAGACGCACCGCAAGGCGCTCGGCGGGTCGCTGCCGGTTCGGCGCACGAGCGCGCCGCCGCTGGCGATTCCGGCGCTCCAGGCGTTCAAGAGCCTGCTCGACGGCACCGAGGGGCGCGAGATTTCCACCACGATGGCCTTCGTGCGGATCCTGACGCAGCTCCTGAAGGACAAGAACATCGGCCCGCACGTGGTGCCGATCGTGCCGGACGAGGCGCGCACCTTCGGCATGGAAGGATTGTTCCGGCAGGTGGGCATCTATTCGTCGGTGGGCCAGCTGTACACGCCGCAGGACGCCGACCAGCTTACGTACTACCGCGAGGACAAGAAGGGCCAGATGCTCGAGGAAGGCATCAACGAGGCCGGCGCCTTCTGCTCGTGGATGGCGGCGGGCACGGCCTACGCGAACCACGGAATCAACATGATTCCGATGTACATCTTCTACTCGATGTTCGGCTTCCAGCGCATCGGTGACTTTGCGTGGGCGGCGGGCGACATGCGCACGCGCGGCTTCCTCCTCGGGGCGACCGCGGGACGCACGACGCTCGCGGGCGAGGGCCTGCAGCACCAGGACGGCCACAGCCACCTGCTCGCATCCACGATCCCGAACTGCGTCTCCTACGATCCCTGCTTCGCGTACGAGCTTGCCGTGATCATGCAGGACGGCCTGCGCCGCATGTACGCGGAACAGGAAAGCGTCTTCTACTACATCAGCGTCATGAACGAGAACTATGCGCATCCGGCGATGCCGAAGGGCGTCGAGCAGGGGATCCTGCGCGGCATGTACCTGCTGCACATCGGCGGGCGCGGCGCGGTGCGCGCGACGCTGCTCGGGTCCGGCACCATCCTGCGCGAGGCGCTCGCGGCGGCGGAGCTCCTCGAGTCCGAGTTCGGCATCCCGGCGGACGTCATGAGCGTCACGAGCTTCTCGGAGCTGCGGCGCGACGCGCTCGCCGCCGAGCGCGAGGCCATGCTGAAGCCGGGCGACAAGCCGCGCCAGCCCTGGGTGCGCGAGTGCCTCGCGGGGCGGCAGGGCCCGTTCGTCGCCGCGACCGACTACATGAAGACCGTCGCCGACCAGATTCGGCAATGGGTGCCGGGCCGCTATGTCGCGCTCGGCACTGACGGCTTCGGCCGCAGCGACGCGCGCGCGGCGCTGCGCGGCCACTTCGAGGTGGATCGCCACTGGATCGTGGTGGCCGCGCTCAAGGCGCTCGCCGACGACGGCCGCATCGACCGTTCGAGCGTGACGCTCGCCATCAAGAAGTTTGGCATCGATCCCGGCAAGCCCGACCCGCAGGTGAGCTAGGTGGCCGGCCGTACCACCGTCGTCGTGCCGGACCTCGGCGAGTTCAGCGACGTCGAGGTCATCGAGGTGCTGGTCAAATCGGGCGACACGGTCGACGTCGAGGCGCCGCTCATCACGCTCGAAACCGACAAGGCGACGATGGACGTCCCCTCGACCGCGGCGGGCCGCGTCGCCGAGGTTGCGGTGAAGAAGGGCGACCGGGTGTCGAAAGGTTCGCCGGTCGCCGTCGTCGAGGGTTCGCAAGCGGCGGCTGCACCGGAGTCCGCTCCCGCACCGCAATCTACCCCCGCTGCAACGTCCGCGCCCGCTGCGCAGCCGGCATCCGCAGCGGCCCCGGCGGCGATCGAAGTGCGCGTGCCGGACCTCGGTGAATTCAAGGACGTCGAAGTCATCGAGGTCCTCGTGAAGGAGGGCGACACCGTCGCTGTCGAATCGCCCCTGGTGTCGCTGGAGACGGACAAGGCGACGATGGACGTGCCATCGTCTGCGGCCGGGACGGTCACGAAGCTCCACGTCACTCGGGGCGGGCGCGTGAACGCCGGGGACGTCGTAGCGACGGTGAAGGGCGAGGCGGCGGCGACGCCCGTCGCGAAACCCGCGGAGCCGGCTCCCGCACTTCCCGCATCCGCTAAGGCCCCAGTGCATGACTCCACCGTGCGCATGACGGCGCCTATCGCCGCACCCGCAGGCAGCGCGCTGCCGGACATCCGCAGTGCGCACGCGAGCCCCGCGCTGCGGCGCTTCGCGCGCGAACTCGGCGTCGACCTCGCGCGGGTCACCGGCAGCGGGCTCAAGGGCCGCATCAGCGAGGACGACGTCAAGGCGTTCGTCAAGAAGGCGCTCACCGGGCCGCCGCGCGCGGACTCGGCGGGCGCCGCGCTGCCTCGCGTGCCGGACATCGACTTCGCGGCCTTCGGGCCGGTCGAGGTCAAGCCGCTCGGACGCATTCAGAAGATCTCCGGGACGCGGCTGCAGGCGGCGTGGGTCAACATCCCGCACGTCACGCAGCACGACGAGGCGGACATCACCGAGCTCGAAAAACTCCGGGCGTCGCTCAAGGAGCGGGCGGCGAGCCGCGGCATCAAGCTGACGCCGCTCGCGTTTATCGCGCGGGCCTGCACCCGGGTGATCGCGCAGTTCCCGAACTTCAACGCCTCGCTCGACGCGAGCGGGCAGAACCTCGTCTTCAAGAAGTACCTGCACCTCGGCTTCGCCGCCGACACGCCGAACGGGCTCGTGGTGCCGGTGATCCGCGATGCCGGCCGCAAGGACGTCTACGAGCTCGCGCGCGACCTCGGCGAGCTCGCCGGCAAGGCGCGGGCGGGAAAGCTCGCGGCGGCCGAGATGCAGGGCGGCTGTTTCACGATCTCGAGCCTCGGCGGCATCGGCGGAACTGCCTTCACCCCGATCATCAATGCGCCGGAAGTCGCGATCCTCGGCGTGTCGCGCTCGCAGCAGCGGCCGGTCTGGAAGGACGGCAAGTTCGAGCCGCGCCTCATGCTGCCGCTGTCGCTCTCCTACGACCATCGCGTCATCGACGGCGCCGAGGCCGTACGCTTCGTCGTAGCGCTCGCCGAGGCGCTTGCGGCGCCGGCCGGCCTCACCGAGGCCGTGCCTTGAGCCAGGCCGTCGAGCAGCGCGTCCCCGACCTCGGGGAGTTCAGCGACGTCGAAGTCATCGAGGTGCTGGTCAAGGCGGGCGACACGGTCGATGTCGAGGCGCCGCTCATCACGCTCGAGACGGACAAGGCGACGATGGACGTGCCGGCAACGGTTGCGGGCGTGGTCCAGGAGGTCAAGGTCAGGAAGGGTGACCGGGTCTCGAAAGGCTCGCTCATCGCGCTGCTCACATCGACCGGCGGAGACACCGTGAAGATCCCCTCGCTCAGCGAGACGGTCGTGATGGCGAAGCCGGCCGGCGTGACTCCACCGCCCGCGGCTAAAGCGGCCGCTGCGGCCGATGAGCCAGCCGCGGGCGTCTCGACGCAGCTCCTCGTCATCGGCGCGGGACCCGGCGGCTACACCGCGGCGTTTCGCGGGGCCGACCTCGGCCTCGCCGTGACTCTCGTCGACCGCTGGCCGCAGCTCGGCGGCGTGTGCCTCAACGTCGGCTGCATTCCGTCGAAGGCGTTGCTGCACGCCGCGCGCGTGATCGAGGAAGCCGAGTCGATGTCGGGCAACGGCATCAGGTTCCAGGCGCCCGAGATCGACGCGGCTGCGCTCAAGCAATGGAAGGACCGCGTCGTCGGCAAGCTGACCGCGGGCCTCGCGAGCCTCGCCAAACAGCGCAAAGTCACAGTGATCCGGGGCACGGCGCGGTTCGCGTCGGCGCACCGTGCCGAGGTCACTGGCGAGGGCGGCGCGAAGCAGGTGATCGGCTTCGAGCAGTGCATCATCGCGGCGGGCTCCGAGCCCGCGCGCATCCCGAACCTGCCGGACGATGTGCGCGTCGTCGACTCGACCGGCGCGCTCGAGCTCGCAGGGATCCCAAAGCGCTTCCTGGTGATCGGCGGCGGCATCATCGGCCTCGAGATGGCCTGCGTGTACGACGGACTCGGCTCGGAGGTGAGCGTCGTCGAACTCACCGACACGCTGATGCCGGGTTGCGACCGCGACCTCGTCCGGACGCTCGAGAAGCGGCTCCGGTCGCGCTACGCGGCGGTGCTGACCGGCACCAAGGTCACCGGGGTCGCCGCGACAGACAAGGGACTCACCGTCTCGTTCGAAGGAAAGGGAGCACCCGCGCCACAACTCTACGACGGTGTTTTGTGCGCGGTCGGCCGCGTGCCGAACGGACGCGCGATCCGTGCGGATGCCGCCGGCGTCGCCATCGACGAGCGCGGCTACGTCCCGGTCGACCGGCAGATGCGCACCAACGTCCCGCACATCTTCGCGATCGGCGACATCGTCGGCCAGCCGATGCTCGCCCACAAGGCGACGCACGAGGGCAAGGTCGCGGCCGAGGTCGCGGCGGGCCAGAAGAGCGCGTTCGACGCTCGCGTGATCCCGTCGGTCGCCTACACGGACCCCGAGGTCGCCTGGGTCGGCGTGACCGAAACCGAGGCGCAGGCATCGGGCCGCAAGCTCGGCAAGGGCCAGTTTCCGTGGATGGCGAGCGGCCGCTCGCTGGCGCTGAACCGTGACGACGGCTTCACGAAGCTCTTGTTCGACCCCGACACGCACCGCGTGGTCGGCGGCGGCATCGTCGGCACCAATGCCGGGGATCTCATCTCGGAGGTCGCGCTCGCGATCGAGATGGGCGCGACGGCGGCCGATGTCGGCCTCACCGTGCATCCGCACCCCACGCTGTCGGAAACCGTAGCCTTCGCGGCGGAAGCCTTCGAAGGCACGCTCACCGACCTCTATATCCCGAAGAAGTAGCCGCCGTTCAGGCTGCGGTCTTGTGCGGCCACCGGCAGACGTCCCGGATGGGACACTGCGGGCAGCGCGGCTTCCTTGCCACGCATACGTAGCGCCCGTGCAGGATCAGCCAGTGATGGGCGTCCTGCCTGAACTCTTCCGGCGTGACTTCGACGAGGCGGTCCTCGACCTCGCGCACGTTGCGCCCGGGCGCAAGCCCCGTGCGGTTCGAGACGCGGAAGATGTGCGTGTCCACCGCGATCGTGGGCTCGCCGAACGCAGTGTTCATCACGACGTTCGCGGTCTTGGGGCCGACGCCGGGTAGGGCTTCAAGTTCGGCGCGGTTGCGTGGCACCTCGCCGCCGTGGCGGTCGAGGATCATCCGTGACGCCGCGACCACGTTCTTGGCCTTCATCCGCCAGAGGCCGATCGTGCGAATGTAGCCGGCAAGGCCCGCTTCGCCGAGCGCAGCGATCGCCTGCGGCGTCGGCGCGGCGCGAAACAGCGGCCCGGTCGCTAGATTCACGCTCCGGTCGGTCGCCTGCGCGGAAAGAATGACGGAAACGAGCAGCTGAAAGGGTGAGACGTAGACGAGCTCGCTGCGCGGGCTCGGGTTCGCGGCGCGCAGGCGCTCGTACAGCAGGTGGATCGCGGCCGGCCCGAGCCGCGCCGGCGCGCGCCGGCGCGGCTTCCCCTGTTTGGCCTTGCGGGGTGCTCGGCTAGCCGGCATGGTCCCGCGCCAGCCGGTCGCGGCGCGCGTCGTAAAGCCTGCGGAAATGCACCGCGCGCTGCGCGACCTGCAACGGCGCCAGCGGAACAGCCGTAAGTCCCGGCGCCGGCACCATGTGGATGCAGTCGACCGGGCAGGCCGGCACGCAAAGTTCGCAGCCGCTGCAATCCGCGGCGATGACCGTGTGCATGCGCTTGCGCGCGCCGACGATTGCGTCGGTCGGACAGGGCGGCAGGCAGCGCGCGCAGCCGATGCAGGCCCCCTCGTCGATCCAGGCGACGCGCGGCGGGCCCTCGGCGCCGCAGGACGGGTCGAGAGGAAGCGCAGGCCGCTCGAGCAGGGCCGCGAGCTCAATTATCAACGCCGCGCCGCCCGGCGGGCAGCGGTTGAGCTCCGTTTCGCCGCGGGCAAGCGCCTCGGCATACGGGCGGCAGGCATCGAAGCCGCAGCGGCGGCATTGCGTCTGCGGCAGGAGCGCGTCGATGCGCGCGGCGAGTTCGTCCGCGGCGGACACGCCGGCGCTCAGCTCACCTTCATGCCGGCACGGGCGCCCGCATCCGGCGAAAGCAGGAACAGGCCGTCGTCGCCCGAGGCGGCGAGCGCCATGCCTTCCGACGTGCCGAACCGCATCTTCTTCGGCTTCAGGTTCGCGACGATCACGACCTGCCGTCCCACGAGCGCCGCGGGCTCGTAAGCGCCGCGGATTCCCGCGAACACGGTGCGGCGCTCGCCGCCGAGATCGACGCCGAGCTTCAGCAGGCGATCCGCGCCCTCGACGTACTCCGCGGTTTCGACGAGTGCGACGCGCAGGTCGATGCGCGCGAAATCCTCGGGCGTGATCTGGGCGGGTCCCGCGGCGATCGCGGGCGATTCAGTCGGGGGCATGGGCATCTCCAGGAGCTTCTGCACGCTCGCGGCGTCGAGCCGCGTCGCGAGCGGCTGGTACTCGTTGATCTTCGCGCCGAGCAGCGGGGACTCGACGTCGCGCCAGTGCGCGATGCGCGAGCCGAGGAAGGCCTCCGCGCGCTCCGCCGTCCCCGGCAGCACGGGCTTGAGGTACGCCATCAGGGCGCGGAACAGGTTGATGCCCTGCGTGCAGACGGCCTGCACTTCGGCGGCGCGAGCCGGGTCCTTCGCCGCGAGCCAGGGCTTCTGGCGGTCGATGTAGAGGTTGGCGCGATCGGCGAGCGCCATGATCTCGCGCACGGCGGCCGCGAACTCGAGCGATTCCCAGGCCTCGACGATGCCGGCGCCGGCGTCGACGAACTCGCGGTAGAGCGCGGGCTCAGGAAGCTCTGCCGCGAGCTGCCCGCCGTAGCCGCGGTGGATGAAGCTGGCGCAGCGGCTCGCGATGTTGACGAGCTTGCCGACGAGGTCCGCGTTGATGCGCGTCGCGAACTCCTCGAGGCTCATGTCGATGTCTTCGAGGCCGGGCCCGAGCTTGGCCGCGAGGAAGTAGCGGAAGTAGTCGGGCGGCAGGTGGTCGAGGTAACGGCGCGCGGTGACGAAGGTGCCGCGCGACTTCGACATCTTCTCGCCGTTGACCGTCAGGAACCCGTGGGCATGCACGGCCGTGGGCTTCCTGAAGCCCGCACCCTCGAGCGTCGCCGGCCAGAACAGCGAATGGAAGTACAAAATGTCCTTGCCGATGAAATGGTGTAGTTCCGCCTTGCTGTCCGGCGCCCACCACGACTCGAAGTCGAGGCCTGCCCGGGCACAGTAGTTGGCAAAGGAGGCCATGTAGCCGACCGGCGCGTCGAGCCAGACGTAGAAGTACTTGCCCGGCGCGTCGGGGATTTCAATGCCGAAGTACGGCGCGTCGCGCGAGACGTCCCAGTCGCGCAGCCCCGCCTCGAACCACTCGTCGAGCTTGTTCGCAACCGCGTCCTGCAGCGCGCCCGAGCGGGTCCACTTGCGCAGCATCGCCTCGAAGTTACCGAGGCGGAAGAAGACGTGCTCCGACTCGCGCTCGATAGGGGTCGTGCCAGAGACGACCGAGACCGGGTCGATCAGGTCGGAAGTCGAGTAAGTGGCGCCGCAGTTCTCGCAGCTGTCGCCGTACTGGTCCGGCGTGCCGCAGCGCGGGCAGGTGCCCTTGACGTAACGGTCCGGCAGGAACATGCCGGCCTTCTCGTCGTAGGCCTGGCGCACGCTGCGCCGAGTGATGTGGCCCGCCCGGACCAGCGCCTCGTACATCCGCACGGTGAGCCGGCGGTTCTCCTCTGAGTGGGTGGTGTAGTAATTGTCGAAGCCGATGTCGAAGGCGGCGAAGTCGGCGCGGTGCTCGGCGCCGACGCGGCCGATCAGCGCCTCGGGCGTGATGCCCTCGGCCTCGGCCTTCAGCATGATCGGCGTGCCGTGGGTGTCGTCGGCGCAGACGTAGATGACCTCGTGGCCCGCGAGCTTCATCGCGCGGACCCAGATGTCGCACTGGATCGTCTCGGTCATGTGACCGAGGTGTATCGGCCCGTTCGCGTAGGGCAGGGCGCTGGTGACCAGGATGCGGCGCACTGGAGCTGCCCTAGTCCTGCTCGCGCAGCGGCTCGAACTTGGCCTTGTTGATGGACTTCTCGTAGGCGGAGCGGCCGCTGATCAGCCCCTGGTCGAAGAGCTGCTCGATTGCCGAGTCCATGGTGCGCATGCCGGCGGCGGCGCCGGACTGCATCGTCGTCTCGAGCTGGTCGATCTTGCCCTGGCGAATGAGGTTCGCCGCGGCGGGCGTGTTGACGAGGACCTCGAGGGCCGCCACGCGCCCGGGCACGCCCTTGCGCGGGACCAGCTGCTGCGACACCACGCCGCGCAGCGACGTCGAGAGCATGGTGCGCACGTGGCTCTGCTTGTCGGCCGGGAAGGCGTTGACGATGCGGTCCACCGTCGCCGCGGCGCCGTTCGTGTGCAGAGTCGCCATCACGAGGATGCCCATCTCGGCGGCCGTGATCGCGGTCGAGATGGTCTCGAGGTCGCGGAGCTCGCCGACCAGGATGACGTCCGGGTCCTCGCGCAGGGCGGACAGCAGGGCCGACGCGAAGGACTCGGCATGGGCGCCGATCTCGCGCTGGCTGATCAGGCAGTTCTTGCGCGGGTGCACGAACTCGATCGGGTCCTCGATGGTCAGGATGTGGCCCTTCAGCCGCGTGTTGATGTCGTCGATCATCGCGGCGAGGGTGGTCGACTTGCCGGAGCCGGTCTTGCCGGTCACGAGGATGAGGCCGCTCGAC
>Ga0209486_10000710_pt1 | contig 14706 bp, 10 predicted proteins | sample NCCompost_FD_187518 | JGI IMG/M metagenome (GOLD analysis project Ga0209486, IMG submission 187518) | Agricultural soil microbial communities from Utah to study Nitrogen management - NC Compost (SPAdes) (version 2) | ecosystem: Environmental > Terrestrial > Soil > Agricultural land | place...
GGTAACTCCGGCGCTTTGAGTGACGTCGGCAAACGTTCCCTTACCCGTATTCCGAAGCAGACGGTTCGGCCCCAGGCACGTTACATAAATATCGACAAAACCGTCGTTATCGTAATCGCCGGTCGCGACTCCCATACCCCAGCCAATATCGCCTACACCTGCCTTGTCGGTTACGTCCTTAAACGTGCCGTCACCGTTATTGTGATAGAGAGCACTCCTGGTTTTTTGATTGGATTTCACCATGTCGGCAGTAAGCGAGTTAACAAGGTATATGTCCAGATAGCCATCGTTGTTGTAATCCAGGAGGGCCACGCCTCCACTCATAGATTCGACTATGTATTTTTTTTCCGGAGAGGATACGTGCTTGAACGTTATACCGGCCTTCTCGGTAATATCGGTAAACTGGACCGAAATCGATTGCTCTTTTGTTTGTGAGAAGGTCGGGCTACCCAGTAGCAGAACTAACAAGGAACACGCGAACCACACGTTTCGGTAGGGCAACGGTCAGACACCTCTCTTCAGGCTAGGGAGTTGTTGGAGTTCGCTCTTTTTCTTTTAGTTGCCTGGAGATCTCAATATGCTCGTCGCCTTCGGACCTGCGGCCAGCCGCGAGGTAAGCCCTGCCCAATTGGTAATGAATATGTGCCTTGCCGGGATCGAGTTTAGCCGCGGCTTCCAGACTCTCAATGGCCTCCTTCTCATCGCCCTGTTTGAGGAGTGCCTTTCCCAGCTCGTAACGAGCGTCAGCCAATTGGGGTTTCTGTAAAATTACTTCTCTCATCAACTTGATGCCTCGTTCGGTTTCTTGTCCCGCCAACAACACATAGCTCAGATTGTACTTAGCCTGCAGGTCGTTGGGACTAAGCGCCAACTCAGCCTCAAACTCTCTTTTGGCCTCTTCAAACTTTCCCAGTTTCAGGTAGACCACGCCCGAATAGAAATGCGCCAGCAGAACGTTGGCATCCAAAGCGAGAGCTGCTTGTAATTGCTCGAGGGCCTTCGGTGAATCGCCCTGATCGTAGGCGGCTCGGCCCAGGAGGATGTGTAGTTGGGGGCTGTTGGCCCCGAGCGTCACCATCTGCCTAATGAATTGATTAGCTTCTGCAGCCTTGCCCTGGTTAATCAGCGAGAGTGCCAGCGGATAGTAAAGAGCTGCTTCGTTTGGCTTTGCCGCCACAACTTCAGTCAGGAGCGCTGATGCCTGCGGATAATTGTTAGTCATGAAATAGCTCAAACCCAGCAACTGTTTCAATCCGATATTTTCTGGCTGGTTCCTTAATTCGTTTGCCAACGGCAACAACGCATCCGCGTATAGTTCTGCTTTGTAGCTGGCCAACCCCAAGTTGAAGTTCAAACCCTCAAGTTGCGGATCCCAGTTGCCAGCCACGCGAAACTGCTCTACGGCCGCGCGGAAATCTTGCCGTTCAGCTCGTAACAAGCCGATGTTGTTGTGAGCAGCCGCAATCACCTTGGCATAGAGGTTTCCGTCACTCTGGAGGATCTCGCGAGTAACCGGATCCCGTGTAGGGGCGTCTGCCTTCATGCCCTCGACAAGTTCGGAAAGCTTATTCTCTTCGCTAGCAGTGAAAGCCTCAACCCTAACCTCATCTCTCTTAAAAGCCGCGGTCTTTAAGTTTGCCGCCGTCTTTAATTCCTGTTCGCCCTCTGCTGTTAAACCCATTTTCACCAATATCTGCCCGAGCCGGTAGTGCGCGTTCGTAACCTGATAATCATTGTGTTTCAAACCCGGGTTCAGTGCGATCGTTTTCCTAAAGGCGTCAACTGCTTCAGCGTTTTTGTTAAGGCCCTGAAAAGCTTGACCGATAAAAAAATACGGATCAGGATTCTGTGGTTGAAGTTGGGACGCTTTTTGCAAGTAACCCACGGCAGCCGTCCAATTCCGCTCGACCGTGGCAGCGATCCCTAAATAATAGTGAGCGAAGTACTCCTCTGGATGATTAGCCAACTCAGTCTTGAAGTGCTCCTGCGCCTCGCTTAACTTTCCGGCGCCGCCCTTCAGCAAAATGGTAAGTCCCAGATAATAATGGACGCGTGGGAAGCGCGGGTCGAGCGCCAACGCCTTTTGAAATTCCTCTATCGCTTCAGACAAGAAACCGGTTTCACGATACGCTCGCCCAATGAGCACACGAAGCTGTGGTCGATTGCCAAGTCGCTCGATCATGCGATCGTAGATCTTTTTAGCCGACTGCATCTTCTGTTGTTTCAAATGCGCCAGTCCCAGCGTATAAGCCGCGTCGTAATCATTGGGTGAGAGTTTGAGGGCGTTTTCGAGTTCGGCCGTGGCTTGCTCAAAATTGCCCAACATGAAATGGCTCTTTCCCAGCATGTGATGGGCGGCGGCATTGTTGGGCCTAAGCAGCGCCGCCTTGGTTAATGGATTCAAAGCCTTGTTGTACTGTGCAGCGTGAAAGTAAGCGACGCCCAGATCAATAAGCAGTGGCTCAGAGTCGGGTGCATAACTGGCCGCGGCCTCAACCGCCTTTACCGCTGCGGCATAGTCTGCCTGGGCCAAACGTACTCGACCCAGCTTGTGGTACCCCTGGGCGAGAATGGCAGTGAATTCAGCTTCAGCACCGCTTAGATTTCCGCTGCGTCTCAGCGCTTCAGCTTTCTCATAATGGAGTTGGATTGAATCACGCGGAGTCTGTACAGGAAGTAATGAAAGGAGGAGTAGAAAGAGAGCTGGACCTGAAAGCATGATCTACTTTTAGTTTCGTTAAAGGTTCTCTCAAGCCAAAACGGAGGGCTGAGTTAAAACATTCAGCCCTCCGTTCTCTTGGCCGAAGCCAAAGTGTATCAGAAGGTAAACTTCAGTCCGAGCTGGATTTCACGAGGAGCCGCGGCAACTCCAAGCGTGCCGAAGCCTCCATTGGTGGGTTGGCCAAAGTTTGAGCGCGTAATATTGTTCTCAAAGGCCAGGTTATTGTTATAAGCGCCGTTTCCGGTGAAGTTGGTGTGATTGAAGACGTTGAACATCTCCCCACGAAACTGGAAGCCGTAACGTTCTTTGAACCGCCAGTTCTTTACGATTGAGAAGTCAACATTATGAATAGGTCTTCCTCTAATCGAGCCACGACCCAGGTTACCGATCTCCCCAACCGCAGGCAACGAGAATGCTGCCGGGTTTAGCCATTGCGTCTTGTCTCCTGTGTTCAGGTAGATCGGCACGCCTGGAACAAGGTTGGGGCGCGGATTGACGTTGCCAGCAGTACCAAAAGTATTGGCCCCAGACAAAATATCAACCGGCGTGGCGCCATAGTACGAGAAGATTCCGTTGAGCTGCCAGTCACCTAAGATATGGCTGGCCCAACCCCAACTCTTCATCGATGGCAACCCGTATACAAAGTTAGCGACTAACGTGTGTCTACGGTCAAGATCTGAGTCTCCCTTGTCGACAGCGTAATTAAACGGATCAGTAGTTGAGTTAGTGAAAGACTGTAGTGGCACATCTGAAATAGCATGCGACCAGGTGTATGCGACCTGATAGGACAACCGATCAGCGAAACGCCGGTTAAGCCACACCTGGAGCCCGTGGTAGCTGGAATTTCCCGTGGATTGAGCCATCGTAATCGGACCCAGAGTTGGGATTCTGCGATTTGCCGCAACCATCGCTACAGTATCCAAGCCCAAACGAGTTCGGGTGGCGATTTGGAATCGAGCGTCGTCGGGAAGCGCCACATTGCACCCAACTGCAGCCCCACCCCTGCATGGCTGATTAGGCGGAATGTCATTCCAGTTAACGTTTCGACGCCAGATGTGCAGACCATGATTGCCGATGTACGAGGCTTCCAAAACGGTATTCTTCAGAACCTCGCGCGACACCGTCAGGTTCCACTGATAACTCTCAGGTGGTCGAAAGTCTATGTCGACGGCAGCGAAACCTGCAGTATTACTTACGCCCGCAACCTGGGTCGAAAGGAGAGGCCCAATGGTGTCCATCGTCCGGCAGGTTGGGCAAGTCGCCAAAGTGTCGGTTGCGCCTGACCAACCGTAGGTCACTTGTTTTGTCCACGGAGGATTGCCGGCCATGCGATTGATGTCTTCAATCACATTCGTACGACTCATGAAGCGACCAAAACCCATGCGAACCGCTGTCGTGCCATCCCCAAAGACATCCCAGGCAAGGCCTAAGCGTGGTTGGAATCCAGCGTTGTATGACTTCACCAGAGATCGGGGCAAGCCATGAGCGCCGGCGGTAGCAGGCGTAATCAAGGCGCTCTGATAACTGACCCCATCATAAAACTGAGGGATAAAGTTTGAAATCTCGTCGTTGTCCACGTGGGCCGATGGGTATTGCGAGTAACGCAGGCCCATATTGAGTGTCACCCGGGGGCTAATCTTCCAGGTGTCGTTAGCGTAGAATTCTGTGTCGCGCCAGCGACCCAGGGCCACCCCGGTGTGATCCGTCTCTGAATAAGAAGTAAGCGTCAGGTTCCTATCCAGCAAGTCAGCGATTGCGTGGCCGGTTTTGGAACCGTTCCCAGTGATAAACGTCGGCGTATTTCCTCCGGCAGCGCCGCCTAATTGTTCATTCTTAATATTGTGACTATAGAGCGCGCCGAATTTGAGCTCATGCGCACCCATGACTTTTGAGAAATCATCCTTCCATACCCACAGATCCTCATGGTTTTGCCACGGGGCCTGGTGCCATATGTCGGTGTACCCACCGCTGCCCCACATAACACTAGGGACATTGGCCGCCTGCGGGAAGACAGTCGGGAACTTGGAAGCGATCTCCTCGACGAGGGCGGTTGATTGTGGGCTAGTCGTGATCAAGATGTCGTTGCCCGCGCGCGAAAACTGAAACTCGTTCACTGCGGTCGAGCTCAAGGTATTCGTCACCCTCACGGCGAAGCTCTTGCTGGGCTGCGCCCAATCATCCGCCAGAGTTGGGAAAGGAACGTCACCCCATTGCTGAGTATCCTGACCGTGAGTCCACTTCTCGTTGATATACCGAACCATCACGTTCATGTTACTCGTCACAGTCCAATCGCCACGGATGCTGTCCTGGCGGGTCCTGATAGGCTGGATAGGCGAGCTAACCCAAAGGTTCCCCCCCGCGTTGGGATCGGGATAGATCTTCATCAACGCAAGACCTGCCGGACTAAGTCGGTCCGCGGGAATCTTATTACCCGGATACGGTAGGCCAGTGAATGGATCGATGGGCAGCGGATTAGTTAGCGTTCCACTAAAATCGCCGAGCTTCTCAGCCGCGGTCGGCACACGACCGGAAACCGTTGTACCTCGATCCTCAAAGCGCCATTCTTCCGACCAGAAAAAGAAGAGCTTGTTCTTCACGATGGGACCGGAAAAGCTCCCGCCGAAGTTGTTGTACTTGAGGTACGCTCTGTCAGCCTTGGTTTTCCCTGCCGCAATCTCCGCGGCAGTGAGCGGTACCTTATTAAGGAAGAAATTGTTCGCGTTCAGCGTGTGGTGGCGAAGGAACTCGTAGGCGGATCCGTGAAATTCATTACCGCCGCCTTTGGTGATCAGGTTTACGACGGCACCCTGCGCCTGGCCGTATTCCGCGCTGAAGCTGTTGCGCATAACGCGAAATTCCGCAATGGTATCGATCGAAGGGAAAACGAGTAGAGTGCGGTTTGAGCCAACGTCCATGTTGTTCACACCGTCGACGGTCCACAGGTTTTGATTCGAGCCATTGCCGTTGACCGACATGTCAACGCCGCCGTCGAGGCCAGTACCGCGGGCAGCGAAACTTCCATTAGTTGCCGGCGAAACACCAGGCACCATGAGCGCCAGTTGCGAATAGTTTCGGCCATTCAGGGGCAGTTCGGTAACTTGCTTCTCAGAAATAAGACTGCTTACATCGCCGCTCCGCGTCTCCACAGGTGCGGCCTCGCTGGTCACGTTAACCGTTTCTGTCACGTCGCCAACTTGAAGATCCAGGTTCAGAACTTTGTTTTCGGCTACGTGCACTTCGACGCCGGTGGCAACCGTCCGCTTAAACCCGGTCGGGGCCGTGCTTACGGTATAGATCCCAGCCGGCAAACTTGTGAAGATGTAATACCCATCTTCATTCGCGTGGGCCGTACGCTCAGCTCCTGTCTTTTCTTCTTTGATTTCGACGTCAGCCTTGGGCACAGCCGCGCCACCGGGATCTCGAACGGTGCCGCTTAAATTTCCCACGGTCGCCGTTTGGGCGTTAACGCCGACACAAAACCCAATGGTCATCAAGACCAACACAGCGTTCATGCCAAGCTTCTTCAGCATAGGGATCTCCTAACAAGGCTACGGGCCGGCGTAAACGGCTGGTTGTCAGGGAAACTTGCAACCGATCCGCAAATCGACGACCGACGCTTAAAAACTTACGAAGCGAACTAAACGCGAATGAACGTTAAAACGAGACCAGAGCCTACTCTGGAACTCCGGCTAGATTTAGCCTAAGACAGACTATTTTTAGAAGAGACAGGTACTTTGTTGCACACTCAGACAAAAGCATTTACTCCTATGTCAGAATCTTGTCAAGAACTTTTTTGTTTTCCGTAACATCGTTCGTCCCTAAACCGGAGGGTGAGTCCGCGCTATGGGGGTGCATTCGAACCGGATTTTAGCCGACTGAAGCGAATTTACTCGCTAAAACGAGACTCATGGCGCCCATCAACGTTGGCTGTGCTCCGAGCGTCGAACCGATGATAGGGATTGATGGAAGGCCGCGACAGATGCTCAATTCGACCGATGCCTTGAGGTCATCCGCAATGATCGGCCATGCACGGACGATTGGACCTCCCAGGATTACGGTTTCCGGGGCGAGTCCCTGGATTAGATTCGCGATTCCGATTCCCAGGTAGCGCGCTGTTACTTTCAAAGCTTCGCGTGCGTTAGCTTCTCCCTTGAGAGCTAGATCCACCAGTCGTGTAAACGTCACGTCGTTGCTTCCATCCTGGTGAGCGAGTTTTTTGTAGCGGGCCAGCGCCGCCCGTTCAGAGGCAAAGGCCTCCCAGCACTCGGTGCTGCCTGCCGCACAAGATACCGGTGCACCTGTGCCAATGGTCATGTGCCCGAATTCGCCGGCAGTACCACCTCTTCCTCGATAAACTTGCCCATCAAACACTACCCCTGTGCCAAGACCCGCCTCCACGAGGACCAGAATAAAGTCTCTTATCTCGCGTATCTCCGGACGGCCAAACCATAGTTCAGCCAGAGCCGCTGCATTAGCATCGTTATCGATTGTCACGGGTAGAGTAGTGCCCTGGCTGACCATCTCAGCAATCGGTAGATCCCGCCAATCAAAGTGAGGGCAGAACGAAACCGTCGTCTCAGGGTTTACCCAACCAGGGAAACTGATGCCGATACCCTCAATTGTGCCGCCGCTCTTTCGCATCAATCGCAGGGCGCAGTCCACAATTTTCTCGGTCGTCTTATCTGCGTCCGGATCCGTTGGGAATTCCTCCTGACTCAGTACGCGTCCCGCCAGATCACCCGTCGCTAAGACAGTGTTAACGGTTCCGACATCAACACCGATGGCTACTGCGTCCGCAGTGCGAAGTGAAAGCAAGCTGGGCGGCCGCCCTCCGGTGGATTCCCCGCTAACCTCCTCGATGAGTCCATGATCTGTTAACTCTTCGACGATAAGTGAAACTGTAGACCGTTGAAGTGCTGTTTCGCGTGCTATATCCGCGCGCGAAATCGGCCCGAGCTCACGCACGTAATTCAGTACGATCTGTCGGTTGATGTCGCGAATCGTATTCGAGCGCGCAACACTAGCCTTCTTGAGATCTATTCGTCGCACAATGGGAGCCCTGAAGGGTCTTAGGCAATCAACGTATGAAACTTTTGTCGTCCGGTGCTATTAAGTAGTACAGCAGGGCCCGCGCGTCAATCCTTTTATCGTAAGAATGGATTCCTTTAGGTGGACCACCTCACGAATTTCGTTCTGCTGTCCTCCAATACAAAGCCAATGTACGGTGGTCCAATTCAGGCCGGTAACAATTCACTCGGGAGGGGTGTTAGGCGTCAGGTCGCAAAAGGAAGTGGCCGTATTTAGCGATGGCGTTTCATGCTTACATCCCGATGCGTTTCAGATGGTAACGTTCCGTATCGTAGAACCGCGCTACGTCCACCGTGTCGATCTTTCCCAACACCGTGGAAATGTCTACCAGCGATAGATCGCAAGCGGGTGCAATTCCGCGAGATGAGACCATTTTGCCGAAGTTACCGTCAGCGACGGCATCTGCCGCGCGCGCACCAAACAACAAACCCATGATGCGGTCCAACGGGGAGGGTGGACCACCACGCTGAGGGTGGCCAAGAATCACTGAGCGCGCCTCATAGGACGTTTCACTCAAAATTCTTCGGGCCAGGACTTCCGCAATGCCGCCGAGTCGTGCGTGACCGAAGGCGTCATGGCGGTCGTCCATGATGATCAGTTCGCCGTCTTCCGCGTAGGAGCCTTCGGCAACGACGATCACCGAATAACGCGGATGCAGCGGATCGCGTGGATGGGAGGTTGAATCCCCGAGCTTAGCTTGTAGCAAGCGGTAGACCTTCTCGTATCGAAAAGGATGTTCGGGAATCAGGATGATGTCTGCCTGACCTGCAACGCCCGACCAAAGAGCGAGGTGACCCGAGTGGCGCCCCATAACTTCAATCACCTGCACCCAGCCGTGTGATCCAGCCGGAGTGCGAGACCTTTCGATAACCTCGGTTACGTTTCTTAATGCAGTATCAAACCCGAGCGTGTAATCCGTTCCTGAAAGATCTTTATCGATCGTTTTTGGAATACCCACGACGGGCAGGCCCATTTGTGAAAGGCGCGCGGCCACGCCCAGCGTGTCTTCGCCACCGCAGGCAACGACGGCATCGAGGCCGAGCTTCTCGATGTTGGCAATCACTTCTGAAGACCTGTCAATCCGCTCACCCAGTTCGTTTGGTGTCTGGAAAGGATTGGTGCGCGACGAACCGAGGTTAGTGCCGCCGTCGCGATCCCAACGTCTCACCGTTGCGCGTTCGAGCGGAACCACATCGAAAGGAGGGTTGAGCAAACTTAGCCAGCCGTCACTAAGCCCAACCGTTTCAATACCATGGTCAGAAGCGCGGTAAACCAACCCTTTGATAGCTGGGTTCAACCCTGGCGCATCGCCACCTCCTGTCAACACGCCGATACGTTTTGCTTGACTCATAGGAACGTGAACACCGGTGGAAAAATCAGCTCGACTAATCTATTGGATCCGTGTGGCCAATTTGTGAACAGAAACAGCGATGGGGTTCAAACCTTGATGAAGATTTTCCTCTGGTAAAGGATCCACATGAGACCCAACCAAACCAGAACGAAGACGATGGCAAAGGCGAGTGAAGCGTTTATAGGTGAGGCCCACGTGGCAAACAGATTGTTATAGATCCAGGATCCTAAAGGTACCTTCGTCCCATCTGCTCCGGTCACCTTGATAACGCCCAACAATGAGGCCATCAGTCCTGCCCCCACGTACAACGCGATTGCGTTGACGCCAAAAACCTCGAAGGGCTTAGCCCACCGGCGATGACCTTTGATGTCGATGATCCAGTAACAAAGCGCTAACAACTGCAATGCCAACCCGCCCGTGAAGACGACATAGGAACTGGTCCATAGAGCCTTGTTAATTGGGAAAAAAGAATTCCACGCCCAGCCGACCGCGACACAGATTGCACCTGCCACAAACAAGCCGGCCACTTTTTCGTAGGATGAGTGTTTGGTTCTCAGCCAATGTCCGGTGAGTACTCCAATTAAAGTCGTAGCGAGGGCTGGAATGGTGCTCAACAGACCTTCCGGATCGTAAACCTTCGCCTCAGCCCATACGTGTTTGCCCAGGACTACTCGATCGATAAACGAGGGGAGACTTCCCTCTTTACTAAGATCGCCGGCGCTAAAACCTGGTGCCGGGATAAGTTCGACCATCAGCCAGTAAATGAGCAGCAACGCAATCACGATCGCGACCTGCGTCTTTATCTTCGTATTGAAAAATATGATCGAAGCCAGGAAGTAGCAGACTGCAATCCGTTGCAGTACGCCCGGGATCCTCAGCTCAGAAAAATTGAAGTAGGGGAACGCATTCAGGAACAGACCGATCCCGAAAATGATAAGGGTGCGCTTGATTACCTTTAAATACAGGTCACGATTGACCTGGCCCGCTTCAACCCGACTTCCAAACGCCAGTGTGATGGCGACACCAACTATGAAAAGGAAAAAGGGAAAGACTAAATCTGTCGGCGTCCAACCGTGCCAGACAGCATGCTGAAGCGGCCAGTAAATATGTGCCCAGGTACCCGGGTTGTTCACGAGCACCATACCGGCGATCGTTATTCCGCGAAAGACATCGAGCGATACGAGACGTTGAGTTGCTGATCCTACCGGCGTTTTTGACATTAGCTGAGTTACATCACGGTATTCTCATCCAGATTCTGGTGTCACCAAATGCAGGATGGACATTTAACCGAAATCTCTCTCGAAAACAATAGTCAAATATACTCAGTAGAGTCTCAACGGAATGTTGACGAAAGGTTAAAGTCAATTAACCAGTTCTCCAGCGACTGTTCTGCGCCTAATCAAACTTAAGGTTTGTAGTCGTCCGGTCCAAACACCTGACGAATTTCAGTCTCACCTTCCCAACCTGGCCAGTGTTGTCTGTGAAGCTCCATAAACTGCACGGTGGCGTCAATCATTTCCTGCTTGGAGTTCACCTCAAAGACTGCGTAACCGCCTACGACTTCTTTAGTCTCGGCGAATGGGCCATCGATGACAGTAACCTTGCCGTTAGAGAGGCGAACGCGGTTGCTCATGGCAGTTGGAGCGAGGCCGCCGGCCTCCAACATTGTGCCGCCCTTCGACGCATCCTGGCTGAGCTTTGCAATGGCTTCCATAAGTGCGGGCGGGGGAGGGCCGTAATTTTCGGCGGACTTTACCAGGGTCATGAATCTCATTGTGAAACTCCTTTTGTTTTGCAGTAGTAGTCGGGATTCCAGTACCCGGCTCTACTAATTAGTCGAATGAGAAGTAACAAAATCGACATTCCGGCAACTCTTCTTGGAAGATTGCAGCTATCTCGGCTGTTGCACTGCAAACTTGAATCCACCTCTTGATGTTTTTTGCGCCAGGGCTTAAAAGACCAACTCATGATCACAACTAAACTGTCTGGGTTAATCCTAACCCTCGGATTGTTGACGGCGGTTGTCAGTGTCGCTGGACAATCACGGGATTTACCCGTCTATGAAGTATCGCGAACCGCCACACCGATCCGGATCGACGGAAAATTAGATGATGCGGTTTGGGCCAACGCGCCCCCTTTTAGTGGCTTTCGTTCGAATCTTGATGGCTCTCCGCCTCCTAATCAAACCGAGGCCAAAGCACTGTATGACGAGACGTTTCTCTACTTCTCGTTTCGCTGCCGCGATGACAATATTTGGGCCACTATGAAGACGCGCGACCAGCACCTCTGGGACGAAGAGGTGGTGGAAGTGTTTCTGCAAGCCGATTCCCAACATAGTAGTTATATCGAGTTGGAAGTAAACCCTCTGGGGACGATGCTCGATATCTATCTGCTTGGCATACGCAAGCCGCTGAGATACGAGAGCTGGAACAGTGAAAAGCTTAAATGGGCAGTACAGGTTTTCGGAACAGTGGATGGGAAGGATGGCGACAAGGAATGGACATGTGAGATTGCCCTTCCCCTGGAAGACGTTGTGACCGCGAAAAACCTGCCCCCGCGAGCCGGTGATCGATGGAGGTTGAATCTTTACCGAGTGGAGCAGCGACCACGTCCCGCGTTAATTGCCTGGTCTCCAACCTTTAAAGATGACTTTCATCTCCCAGGTAAGTTTGGAGAGCTGGTTTTTACCGACCGCATTGTGCGATGAGTATGAATGGTACGTACACGCAAAGGCGGAGCCAGCACCAAAGGTGCGGAATGCAACAGCCTGGGGCAACGCCCCAGGTAACCTGGCAGCAATCTTGAAGCGCTGAAGGCGCGACATAAAAAACGGTCCTTGCTGCACTTCAGTACTCATTCCGCGCCTACAGCGCTTCGACCCCAATTCCACCCTTAACCTGGGGCGTTGCCCCAGGCTTTTACATCACGCGCCTTTGGCGCTGATGCCGGAGTTAACCGTGCAATATCGCGAACTTGGACGCACCGGTTGGAAAGTTTCTTCGATAAGCCTTGGCACGTGGGCCATCGGCGCCGAATGGGGCGGCGTTAATGATCGAGAATCTCTGGCGGCACTTCACCGTGCTTTGGACAACGGCGTTAATCTGTTCGACACCGCAGATGTCTACGGCGATGGCCGCAGTGAACGACTGCTGGCACAACTGCGCGATGAACGCAGCGAGCCGTTTTATGTTGCTACCAAAGCCGGTCGCCGTCTCAAACCACATGTTGCCGAAGGGTACAACCGGCAAAACATCACGGCGTTTGTTGAGCGCAGTCTTAGGAATCTAAAAACTGACGTAATCGATCTGCTGCAACTACATTGCCCACCTACGCCTGTTTATTACATGCCGGAAGTGTTCGAGGTGCTCGATGATCTTACCCAGGAGGGAAAGCTTCGTTACTACGGTGTGAGTGTTGAAAAAGTCGAAGAAGCACTTAAGGCTATTGAATACCCGGGCGTCCAATCGATTCAAATCATCTTTAACATTTTCCGGCAACGTCCTCATGATTTATTTTTCGCCGAAGCGCATCGCCGGCAGGTTGGAATCTTTGCGCGACTGCCATTATCGTCGGGCCTCTTATCCGGGAAGTTGACCGCCAACAGTCATTTTGCTCCGGATGATCACAGAACTTTCAATCGACATGGCGAAGCATTTGATCGTGGTGAGACTTTCTCGGGGTTGGACTACAACCTGGGCTGGGAAGCAGTGGAAGCGATGCGTGAATATTTGCCCGCCGGAATGACGATGGCTAATCTGGCGCTACGTTGGATACTGATGTTTTCCGAGATAACATGCGCCATTCCAGGGGCAAAAAGACCGGACCAGGTCGATGAGAATTGCCGCGCTGCCGATCTACCGCCATTAACAGATAAAGTAATGTCAGCTTTAGAAGAGATTTACAACCGGCAGATCAAATCGCGAGTACATCACTATTGGTGACCCTCACTTCTCGAAACCAATGTTGTCAACGACGACCGTTCCCTTCTCCATCTTACACTTGTCGCAAAACACACCGATCGTAATCGAAGTCAATTTCTTGAGAACATCATTCTTGAGGTTCAGCGGCATGGCCCACTGCGGCTGACTAAAGGAATCAAGCTTGAGTTTATAGGTATTGAAACCCGGAGACACACGGAAGTTCGCCACTGGATACCCTGACTCAAGATTAGCCCCATGACCGCGAGTAATAAGTTCGAGTCGTATGTGTTGGGGGCCCTTAGCAAAAACCCGCAGCGTAATGAACTTGTAGGAGCTGACGTCATCAGCGGGGAGTTTGCCGTCTTTCTCGGGCTGCCCGAACACCTCAATGTTCACGCCGGCCCACTCGTTTGGTATTCGTAGCTCGTAATCAAAGGCGGCGGCAATGTCGTCCGCCGTTACGCGCGCAGGAGCTGGCGCAGGCGGATCCGCCTTGTCCAATCCTCGGAATTCCGGCGGGTTTCCCGGGTTCTCGGAATAGCGGTTCAGTCGGGTCATACCACCTCGTTTGCTTACCGGCCGGCCGTTCTGAAGATTTTGAAAGTCGGCATAGATAAACTGAGAGCCGTCGGATTCGGCGGGCTTTGATGCGTCCTGGGCAGAAACCGAGACAGCGATCAGCAACATCAGCGCGGTCCAAAAGCTCAAGCGTAGTAACGCCCTTCTCTTCATCGACGTTCCTCCAAAGGTTTTGATATTTAAACGGATCAAATAGAACCTGTCACCAGCAAAGTTCTAACAAGATAAGCGTAGCTTTATTCTACGCGTATCACGTCAGGCTTGAAATAGTTGGATCGTATTGCATCTTGAACCTCTTAGGCCGACAATGCCAACGATCAATGAGAAGTCTTATCTCCTACCTTATTCTTTTCTTCTTACTGTTGCCGGTTAACAGCGGAACTGGGCTCGCCCTTGATTCGCAAAGAGAACTCTCTCAATTTGGCCATCAGGTGTGGCTTACCGAGAATGGCCTCCCGCAAAACACCGTTCACGCCATTGCACAGACGGCGGATGGTTACATCTGGATCGGCACTGAGGAGGGCCTGGCTCGCTTCGACGGCGTCAGATTTACTGTTTTCGATAAACAGAATACGCCACAGCTCAAGAGCAACTACATTCGCACCTTGTTGGCTGATCGGCAGGGCGCACTTTGGATTGGCACCGCGGAAGGCCTGGTGCGCTTGCTCCATGGCCAATTCACTCTGTTCAGCACTAATGAGGGCCTACCCAGCAATACTATCCAGGCGGTCCATGAGGATCGTGAAGGCAATCTTTGGGTCGCTACTGCTACCGGTTTAGGCTTGTTCAAGAGTGGGGGAGTTACTACGTTTACCACGAAGGAGCGGCTCATCGGAGGCAGCATTCAAGCGCTCTTCGAAGGCGCCGAAGGCGCGCTATGGTTAGCCACGCCTTATGGTGTGGGTCGAGTTAAAGACGGTAAGTTCACTAACTTTACGGTACGAGATGGACTAGGGAGTAACAGTGTCAGGGCAATCCAACAGGATCGGGAAGGCCGGTTGTGGTTCGGTTCTCTCGGTGGCCTCACCTCATTCGATGGCACTCGA
>Ga0209486_10000711_pt1 | contig 14703 bp, 15 predicted proteins | sample NCCompost_FD_187518 | JGI IMG/M metagenome (GOLD analysis project Ga0209486, IMG submission 187518) | Agricultural soil microbial communities from Utah to study Nitrogen management - NC Compost (SPAdes) (version 2) | ecosystem: Environmental > Terrestrial > Soil > Agricultural land | place...
CTCTGCGGTCTCGGTGCAGGAGCTGTTCAACCTCTTCGTCGCCGGGGCGGTCGCCGGCCTGGTGATCGGCGTGCTGGTCGGACGGCTCGTCAGGAAGCCGAGCGATCATCGATGAACCCATTAAATCATCGTTCATCGTTCATCGATGGTGAATCGCTTCTTCAACCCCTGCCAGTGCGTGTAGTAATCACGCTCGAGAAGATCCGTCTCCAACGCGAACTTCGTCGGCCGCACCGGGAGCTGCGTTTCGAAGAGGAACGTCATCGTGTCGGCGAGGAACTGCGGCTGCAGATCGGCGTTCCGGCCGCGGTCGTAGGTCTCGGTATCCGGGCCGTGACCTGACATGCAGTTGTGCAGGCTCGCGCTGCCAGGTGCGAATCCTTCCGACTTGCCGATGTACTGGCCGCGAATCAGCCCGACGAACTCGCTCGCGATGTTGCGATGAAACGGCGGCGGACGGAATGTATGCTCCGCCACGATCCATCGCGGTGGGAAGCATCCCAGTTCCACATTCGACGTCCCCGGCACCGCGGTCGGCGACGCCAGCACGCAGTAGATCGACGGGTCGGGATGATCGAATGTCACGGTGTTGATGCACTGGAACCGGTCCAAGTCGTACTTGTACGGCACGTAGTTGCCGCGCCAGGCGACGATATCGAGCGGCGAATGGTCGATTTCGGCCTCCCATAACCCGCCGCCGTACTTGGCGACGACGCGGAAATCACCGTCGCGATCCTCGAACGCCGCCGTGGGTGCGAGGAAATCGCGGGCGTTCGCCAGGCCGAACGTGCCGATCGGACCCAGCTCCGGCAGCCGCAGCGCCTGGCCGTAGTTCTCGCAGATATAGCCGCGCGCGCCCTCCTCGGGCACATCGACGCGGAACTTGATGCCGCGTGGAATGACGCAGACTTCCGCCGGCCGCACCTCGAGCACGCCGAGCTCGGTGTGAACCCGAAGCGTGCCCAGCTGCGGCACGATCAGGAGCTCTCCGTCCGCGTCGTAGAAGTAGCGGCCGTTCATCGATCGGTTCGCGGCGTAGAGATGGATGGCGGCGCCCGTCTGCAGCGCCGGACCCCCGTTGCCGCCGAGGGTGGCGATGCCGTCGACGAAGTCTGTCGGCGTCGAGGGAACCGGAATCGGACGCCAGCGCATCTGGTTCGGCGTCGGCGGGGTTTCGTTGAACGGGCCGGTGCGAATCAGCCCGTTGCCGATCTGCCGGAACGGCTTGTGGACCGTGGACGGACGGATCCGATAGGTCCATGTCGCCCGGCTCACGCCACGCGGCGCGGTGAACGACGTCCCGTTCAGCTCCTCGACGTACAGACCGAGCGGCGCCTGCTGCGGGGCGTTCTGCGCGCGCGGCAGGGCACCGGCGACGGCTTCCGAGGAAAACTCATGACCAAAGCCTGATTGGTACTGGAGATCGGCTGACATGCGCAGAAGGCTAGCGCACGGAAGGCCTCAGGCCCAAGGCCTAAGGGCTGAGGGCTGGTCAAGGAATCAGGGCTCAGGGGTCAGGGAACAGAAGGCTGCAGTAAGCTCCCAAGGGTCCGACTGAAGCCGGACACTACGTATCCATGACGCGCCCCGACCGCTTCCCTCCTCTTCCGCCCGAGCAGCTCACCGCCGACCAGCAGGCGGCCGTCGACGAGCTGGTTGCCAGCCCTCGCGGCGGGGTGATTGGGCCGTTCATCGCGACGCTGCGAAGTCCGGAGCTGACGCGACGACTCCAACGGCTCGGTGAGTACCTCAGGTACAACGCGGCGCTGCCCGAGAAGCTCCGTGAGATGGCGATCCTGCTCACCGCGCGTGAATGGAAGCAGGGTTTCGAGTGGGACGTGCACGCCCCGTTGGCGGCTCAGGCAGGGCTCAGCGACACCGTCATCGCGGCGATCACACACGGGCACGCAGCATCGTCCATGGGACCGGACGAGTTGCTCGTCTACTCGGTGTTCACCGAGCTCCACCGCACGCGAGCCGTCACCGATGCCACCTACGGCGCGGCGTGCAGGCAGTTCGGCGAGCAGGGCGTCATCGACCTGGTCGCGCTGATCGGTTATTACACGACGCTCGCGATGATCATGAACGTCGCGCAGACGCCGAGCACGACGCGGTTCGACTGACTTCCGCCTGAAGGCGGAAGCTACTTCAGCAGAATTCCTGCGAAGAAGTCGACGACGCGCGGATCCTTGGACTGACCGAGCTGGAGCATCGCCTGCCGCCGCACTTCGGCATTGTCGTGCGACCGCGCGACCTCCATCAGTCTGGGAATGCCCTCGTCGTTCGGAAACCGGCTCAGCGCACGTACGGCCATCTTCTTCATCTCGGTGTCGGGGTCCTTCTGCAGCGTCGCGTTGATCGTTGGCAACGCCTGATCGGCCGCGCGGTCAGCGAGCCAGAACAGCGCGCGCCCGCGCACCTCAGTCGTTCCCGACTGCGCGAACCGCACGAGTGCCGTGGCCGCTGCCGACCCGGCATGCTGAGAGATGGCTGACAACGCCCTGTCGCCAACGCGTCGGGCGTCGCCCGTTTGCGTCACCAGCGTGCTCAACCACGCCACGCTCGCGTCCGGATTGACGCCGTCGAACCAGATCAGCGGCATTCCTGCGGCATCCATGTCGCAGTCCACCGCCAGCGGCCGCAGCTCGAGGATCGCGCCGTTCTGCACGCGGGCGAGCACGACGAGATCGGACGAGGGCGCCAGGCGGCAGCGGCCGCAGCACGACTCGACGCTCTGCATCGCCACCTCGACCCGCCGGGCAATCGGCACGCGGTACCCGATCCACGCGGGCGTCGGCCGGGTCGCCACGGTCTGTACGTCGCGCGCGAAGTCGGCGGACGCCGTCCGCTTCTCGACCACCGCGTTGACAACAGGAGACTGCGCGCCGAGCGAAGCGACGGCGGCGAGAACAACACTCGCCGCCAACATCCGCGTCATTTCAGCAGCTCCAACGTGAAGGCCTTGGCTTCTGGAGTCGACGAATTCACCAGATGACGGACCATCTGGGTCTTGAGCTCGGGGTTGCGCTCGGCACGCGCCAGCGTCACCAGCGCAGTCGTCTTCGCCGTGTCTCGCGACGAGGCAAGGGCGTTGATGATCGCCTTCTTCACGTCGACGGAGCTGTCGCCGCGATACACGGCCGTCAGCGTGTTGACCGCGTCGGGACTGTTGGAGTTCCCGAGGGTCCGGATGGCGGTCATCTGCAGATCGGGATTCGAGGTACTCCGGGCGACGTTGCCAATGATCTGCTGCGCCCGTTCGGACCGGTTCTGACTCAACACGAACAGCGCGCGTTCCTTGACGCGAACACTCGATCCACCCATCAGCATCTTTTCGACCACGGGGAACGCGGCCTCGGGGTCGGTGCGCAGGATGCCCTGAAGGGCGAGCAGTTTCAGATCGTCGTTCATCGCGTCGGCGGACACCGGCTGGCCGGCGGCCTGCTTGATCTCGACTTCCAGCGCCCGCGCCTCGCCAAGCCACTTGCTCGCCGGATACTGCTTCTGCAACTGCCCCAGCGTGGCGAGCGCCTCGTCACGCCGCGCCAGCTTGAGCTGGCTGTACGCCTTCCAGTACATCGCCGCGTCCGCGCGGTCGCTCTTCGCGCTGATTATCCTCTCGAGCGGGTCCATCGCCCGGTCGTACTGGTCGCGTTCGATGTAGGAGCGCGCCTGCGAGTACCACTGATCGGGAGAACCGCCCTTTGTTGTGTAGACCTGGAACGGCTGCGCCGAGCCTGCTCCTATCACCACGTTGGCCTTTTCCTGCGCGTTCGTCATCGCCAGCGTGACGATCTCCTCCACGCGCTTCATGTCGGGAATCGGCGGCGCCGTCCACGTCACGGTTGGAAAGGGGACCGGCGGAAACACGTGCAGATCCGCTGGCGCTGCGGGCAGGACGTGGGGCACGGCAGGCACGGCTGGTTGCTGCGCGGACGCTCCGGCGGCAACGGTCAGGAGGAAGGTCGACGCGAGAAGGACTCTGTGTGTAGTCATAGTCTCAGCCAATGGTGGAAGTCGTAGTCGGACGGACGGGTGCCGGCTCTTCGAGCCGGTACTGCAGCTCGTTGCTCATCACCCGCACTTTGAACAGCAGCGCCGCCGAATCGATGCGGCGCCGGATTTCTTCGAGATCGGCCGCCGTGGCGCCCGGCGGCTGGTGCACGATGTCGAGCAGCACGCGCTCGAGCTCTTCGAGCACGGCGGCGACGGCCGGCTCGTTGATGGCGATGGCGTTCCGACGATACAGGCGGCTGGCGGCCACGAGATCGCCTGCCCACTGCTGCTGCGCCGAGAGCGCGTCCGGCTCCGGCGCGTTCATGATCTCCGCGAGCACGCGATCGGAACGATCGAAATGATCCGACACGGTCAGCAGCATCGCCCGGCGCCGCGCGTCTTCGTCAGCCGAAGGCACCGTGACGGCAACGTCCGATTGGGGCTCCGGCACGGCATTGCCCGTCCACAGCCGGCCGGCGGTGAATCCGACGACGAGCAGCACGGCCGCCGCAGCGAGACCCCATTGCGGCGTCAGCAGGCTGTGCCACGTTCGCTCGCGCGCCGGCAGCCGATGCCGGATCGCCTGCCACACTTCGAGGCCGTAGTGCTCGCCGCGCTCCGGCGCTTCGAGCGTGACAGTCTTGCTGACAGTGTCCAGCGTGGCTCTCAGTTCCTGAAACCGCGCATCGCACTCGGCGCAGGTACGGCGATGGGCCGAGTGTCGCGAGGTTTCACCGTAGTACTCGAGCAGCAGCTCCTCGTCCGAGCAATGGGTCATGTCGTTCTCCGTAAGGGTTCCAGCGACGCGCGAATCTTCTTCACCGCCCGGAAGATGGCGTGCTTGGCAGCGCTCTGCTGCACGCCCAGGGTCCGCCCGATCTCGTCGATGCTCCGTCCCTCGTAATGCCGCAGCGCGAAGGCGATGCGTTCCCGGGGCGTGAGCGTGTCCATCGACGCGTCCACGCGGCGGCGAATCTCGGTGCTCATCGCCAGCCGTTCGGGCGACGGTTCGGCCGACACCGCCGCGTCCGGGATGTCCTCCACCGGCTCGCCCATGCGTTCGGCCCGGCGCGTGTGCCGGGCACGCAGGCTGTCCATCGCGCAGTTCACGACGATGCGATGCAGCCAGGTGGCGAAGTTCGAGCGCGCCTCGAAGCGATTGATCTGGCGGTAGGCGCGGATGAAGCTCTCCTGCACCACGTCTTCGGCGTCCCGTTCGTCGCCCGTCAGCCGGTAGGCCAGCCGGAAGGCCATGCGGGCGTGCGAGTTCACCAGCAGGCTGAACGCCTCTCCATCACCTCCGCTCGCCCTGGCCAGGACGGCGGCGACGTCGCCCGCTTCCATTGCCTGCTTAGACGGCGGGTTGGTGGACATGGTTAGGCCTCAGGAATCAGGGCTCAGGCCTCAGCGAAGGCTTCAGAACCAGTCGAGGAACTGAGGCAAACTACTGTCGATGCGAGGCATACGGGTAATGCTGGTCGCAGCCGTCTGCGCGTGCCTGTCCGGCTCGGCTAACGCGCGACAGGCCGTCGGCTCGCCGTCCGCCGAAATGACCTTCTTCCTCACCAGCGCCGGCCGCGGATTTGGCGGCAACCTCGGCGGTCTGGCGGGCGCCGACAATCACTGCCAGCGCCTGGCCGGGAACGTCGGCCGCGGCGACCGCATCTGGCGCGCCTACCTGAGCGCGCCGGCAACGTCCTCGCGTCCGGCCGTCCACGCGCGGGATCGAATCGGCAAAGGGCCGTGGGTCAACGCCGCCGGCGTGCGGATTGCGGACGATCTGCAGGATCTGCACAGCGCCAACAACCGTCTTGGCCGGGAGACCGCGCTCACCGAAAAAGGCACGGAGGTGGCGTCCGGGCGGCACGACATCCTGACCGGCAGCAACCCCGACGGCACGCTGGCGCCGGGTCCCGCGGACACGACGTGCGCCGGATGGACCAGCCACGATGCCGCCGGCCGCGCCATGCTCGGTCATCACAACAGATACGGCGGCGGCCAGCGCTCCGATTCCTGGAACTCGGCTCACCTCTCGCGCGGCTGCAGCCAGGCGGCGCTCAGAGCGTCGCTGGGAGATGGGCTGTTCTACTGCTTCGCGGCGGATTGATTCTGACGACGAGGTCACGGAGGGTACGGAGGAAACGGTTTCACAGGAGCAACGAAGGAACGAAGACGAACGGAGGGCGGGCGTTCGATTGTTGGCGTGCGACGCACGCCGACAGCCGTGATGCAAGGGGCCACAGATACAAGCCGCTGATGGCGCCGGTGCGGTTTGTATCTGCGTCCCCTTGCATCGCGGCAGCCGCCTTCGGCGGCCAATCGAACGGCCGCACCCTTCGTGATCTTCGTGTCCTTCGTGGTTAAAGAACTCCGTTCGTCTCCGTCCCTCCGTTTCTCCTGTGAGACCGTTCCCTCCGTCGCCTCCGGATCAGATCTGGATCCTCGAAAACGCCCACGCTCCCAGGCCCAGGAAGATCATCGCGACGAAGGCAAGCACCATCGCATCGGCCGCGAGGCCGATGGCGGAAACGCCGATCAGCGCGCCGCGAAGGCCGTCGATGCCGTACGACAGCGGGTCGATGCGCGTGGCGGCCGCCAGCGCTGTCGGCAGGTTGTTGAGCGGATACAACGCGCCGGACAGGAAGAAGATCGGCATCACCAGGAAGTTCATGATGAACTGGAATCCCTGCATGTCGCGCAGGCCTGATCCGATCGCCGTCCCGAGTGCGGCAAACACGATCGCGATCAAGGCCATGTACACGAACGCCAGCAGCAGCCCGGCGGCCGACTGCGGCCTGAATCCTGCCAGGAGGCACACAACCAGCACGAGCAGACCCTGCACCATCGCGATTGTCGCTCCGCCGAGCGTGCGCCCGACCATGATCTGCAGGCGCGGCACCGGCGCGACCAGCGTCTCCTTCAGAAACCCGAACTGGCGATCCCACAGCAGCCCGATGCCCGAAAAGATCGACGTAAAGAGAATGCCCATGCCGACGACGCCCGGCGCGACGAACTGCAGGTAGCTCCCGCGGCCCGCCTGCGCGAACACCGGACCGAGGCCGAATCCGAGCACCAGCAGGTACAGCAGCGGCTGCCCCAGCGACGCGATGATCTGCGCGCGCGAGCGGAGATACCGTTTGACCTCGCGCAGCCAGAGTACATAAATGACGCCCACTCAGCGCCTCCACATCTTCGCCATCTGCCGCATCATCTCGGCGGGATCGCCCCGCTCGTCGCGGATGGTGGTTCCCGTCAGCTTCAAGAAAGCGCCTTCGAGCGAATCAGTGCCGGTCTGCTGCCGCAGTTCCGCCGACGATCCCTGCGCCACGATCTTTCCGTGGTCGATGATCGCAATCCGGTGCGCCGCGCGATCGGCTTCATCCATGTAGTGCGTCGTCAGGAACACCGTCACCCCCTCGGTTTCGTTCAGGTGCCGGACGTGCGTCCACAGCTGGTTGCGCGTCTGCGGATCCAGTCCGAGGGTCGGCTCGTCGAGGAACAGAATCCGCGGCGTATGCAGCAGGCCGCGGGCAATCTCGAGGCGGCGTTTCATCCCGCCGGAAAACTGCTTCACCGGCGAGTCGCGCCGGTCCCAGAGCTCGAACAGCGTGAGCAGCAGCTCGATGCGCTCGCCGCGAACCTTCCGCGGCACGTGATACAGCACGCCGTGCAGGTGCATGTTCTCGTAGGCGGTCAGCTCGTTGTCGAGGCTCGGGTCCTGAAAGACAATACCGAACCGGCGGCGTGCATCGAGCGGCCGGGCCACAGGGTCGAGTCCGTCGAGGCTCATCGTCCCGCTGGTCGGACGCAACAGCGTCGTCAGCATCTGGATTGTGGTGGTCTTGCCGGCGCCGTTGGGACCGAGAAACGCGAACACTTCGCCCGGACGAACGTGGAACGACACGCCGTCGACGGCGCGCAGTTCGCCGAATGTCTTGACGAGGTTTTCGACGCGGATCATCGATCGAGTCTGGCGTCGGCCGAGCTCGACAAAATCATCGATACGGCTGACAAAGGGTTAGTCGAGCCGGGATTACTGGGCTTTATCGGCGCCGCTTCGAACGCCATCGCGCGTGATCGCTGGCCCTGGACTTGCGTTGCCCATGGTGCGGCGATCACGGCGAGAAACGTGATCGCGGCGATGGCAGGCACTCTCATCGCGAGGTCCTTTCAGATGGAAGGAATGGGCAATTATCCCTCAGCCGTGACGACGAGTAGGGGCTTCGCGTTCAGAAGCGTCGTGATGGGCGATGCTCGCACGGCGGTCGCGTGGGGTGAAGCCACCGTCGTGTTCGCGATCTTCATGGCCGCTCAGGTTGCCGACGGCCTGCTCACCTACTGGGGTGTCACGACGCTCGGCATCCACGTGGAGGGCAACGATCTCCTCGCCACCACGATGTATGCGATTGGACCAGGCCGCGCGCTCGTCTCGGCGAAACTGCTCGCGTGCGTCTGCGGCTACATCCTGTACCGGACGGCGTCGCACCGGCCGCTGGCGGTCATGGCGGGGCTCTACATCGGCGTCGCCGTCACGCCCTGGCTGCTCGTGTTTGGCGGCGTGATGTTCGGGTATTAGCGTTTCGTCGTGTCCGCCTTCAGGCGGACCCAATCAGGTACAAACCCCAACCCGCGGCCGCCGCTCCGGCGAGGCGGCCGGCAATTCGACCGCCCGGCGCGAGCTTTTCAAGCAGGACAAACGCCGCCAGCACGGCAATCCAGACGATATTCATCACGCCGACAACGAACAGCACCGTCATCGCCAGCCAGCAGCAGCCGACGCAGTACGCGCCATGCCGGATTCCCATTGCCAGGCCGCCGTCAATGCCCCGCCGCCAATGCTGCGTGACAAACGCGAGCGGGGTCTGGCAATGAACGAGGCACCTGTTCTTGAGCGGCAGCCACTGATACACGCCGGCGATCAGCAGAATGACTCCTGAAACCGTGGCCGAGTACAAACGCATCTCCGCGCTGAGCACCGCCGTGCGATGCAGGACGAACTGGCCCAGGGCGGCGATCGCGCTGAACGCGGTCCACACCAGCAGGTAGCCGAATACGAACGCGAACGATGCGGCGCGCGCATACGTCTCGCGTCGCAGGCGATACGCGCCGAGAACGAGCAGGATGACCGGCGCCGCCGACGGCAACATCATTCCCACCATCATCACGGCCCACATGACGAACAGCGCGAACCAGTCGGAGACGCCCCAGGTGCGCATGGTCATCGCGGCCATACCCATCGCGGCGTGCATCCGCGCCTCCGCGGCCATGGCGTTCATTGCCGCCGCCTCGCGCAGCAGATAGGCCCAGGCAAGGCCGATTGCGGTGACGAGTCCCAGGGCAACCCACAGCCTGTCGCGTTGAAGAAGGACTTCGACCGGTGATTTGGGATTCATGAAATGCCTGAATCGCCGGCGCGCCTGACAAGGCGCGCCCCACGATCGCAGCTTCCGCTACGGCAACGCGAACGCGTAGAGCGCCGTTCCGCCGCCAAAGAGGACGAACTGGCGGCCGTCGAGCTCGTAGGTGATCGGCGAATTGCCGACCCGGCCGATCCCCGAGTGCCACAACGTCGAGCCGTCGCTCGAGCGAAGCGCCAGCGCGTTGTTGGCCGAATCGCCGGTAAATGTCAGCCCGCTCGCGGTGGTGAGCACGCCGGCCGCGCCGGCGCCGCCGTGGAGGTCGTGGCTCCAGCGGACCTTGCCGGTGTGATATTCGATCGCGCGAAGCACGCCGCGGCCGTGCACGGTATAGTCGGCGCCCGCCCACCCGTGCGCACCGTGCTCCGGCTTGAAAAAGTAGATGCCGTACGCGTCATGCGCGCTGACGATCAGCAGTCCCGTTGCCGGATCGAACGCCGGTGAACGGTAGTTCGTGCCGCCGGCCTCGTCCGGAGCGACGAGCCGCCCATCGCGCGCCGGTTCCTTGCCAGGATCGGGAACCGGCCGGCCTTCGGCGTCGACGCCCTTCGCCCAGTTGACCGCCGCAAACGGCGTCGTCAACAGGTTCTGTCCGGTCGTCCGGTCGAGCACGAAGTAGTAGCCGTTGCGTGACGCCTGCAGCAGCAGCTTACGGCGCGTGCCGCCGAAGTCCGCGTCGACAAGCACCGGCACTTCGGCCGCGTCCCAGTCGTGCGTGTCGTGCGGCACCGCCTGGAAGCCCCACTTCTGCTCACCGGTGTCGGGGTTGAGCGCGACGATGCTGCCGGTCCATTTGTTGTCGCCCGGACGCACCGGTCCGTTCAGCACTGGAGTGGGATTCCCGGTACCGACGTAATACAGGTTCAGTTCCGGATCGTAGGTCCCGGTCATCCACATCTGCCCACCAGTGGCGCCACCGCTGATCGAACCGGGCGTGCCCGGCGGCGGCGTGCTGTAGTAGGTCCACTGCGGCTTGCCGCTTTCAGCGTCGAACGACTTCAGGATGCCCGGCAGATTGTCGAAGTCTCCGGAGACGCCGACGATGACGTGATTGCGGATGACCATCGGCGCGTTGGTGCACCAGTAGCCGCGCCGCCAGTCGGCGATCTCGACGTTCCACCGTACGGTCCCGTTACGCGCGTCGAGCGCGAGCAGCCGCGCGTCGCGGGTGGTCAGATACACGAGGTCGCCGCGGACGGCGACGCCGCGGTGGCCGATGTTGAACGCCTGGCCTGGCGGGTAGGTATAGCGCCAGATCTGACGTCCGGAGCGCGCGTCGATCGCCCAGAGATTGTCGACCGTGGTGACGTAGATGATTCCGTTGACGAGAATGGGCGTCGCTTTGATCGACTGACCCTGGTTGGTCTGAAATGCCCACGCGAGCGTCATCTGGTTCACGTTCGCCGGCGTGATCTGCGTCAAACGGCTATGGTGCTGTCCCGAGTAGTCGCCGTGGTAGGTGGGCCAGCTGTCGGGCGTCGGCTTCAACAATAATGCGGGATCGACTGTTTGAGCGGCCGCGATCATTGAAGTCAAAAGGCAAAGGGCAAAAGGCAAAAGGAAAGGACCAAAGAAGGTCTTCTTTTGACCTTTGCCTTTTGCCTTTTGCCTTTCGTCCATTTCAGCGCAGCGTCTGCAAGTACGCGAGAACATTGTGCATATCCGCATCGGTGTACTTTCCAAGCTGGTCTACGTGCGCCTCGCGCGGGTCGTTGACGGTGAATCGAACCTGCTTCGCCGCCCATGATCGGTACCAGCCCGATGCATCGGTCAGCGCAATAGTGAATTCGTCGCGATATGCGAGCCGGCCGGTGATGACCTGTCCGGAGGGAAGCGTGACAGTCACTTGGGCTGCGCGCTTCGGGTCGCGGATCTGGCCGCCCGGATAAAGCATCCGCTGCAGCAGCGGGAGCCCCTGCAGCCGCGTGGCGATGCCGGCGAGATCCCCCGTCGCCGAGTGGCAGCGCGAACACGCGTTGTCGAAGTAGCGCTTGCCGGCGTCGGCGTTCCCCGTCTGCAGATCGGCGAGGTCAACGCTCCTGCGTCCGCCGACGGCCGATTCGGCCTGCGTCTTCTGGTCGTGGATGAATGCGACGATGGCCGTCATGTCCGCGTCGGACAGCGCGAACCCCGGCATGTTCTGCCGTCCGCTCCTCACGACCGGGGCAATCCGATCGCCGCGCACGTCCGCAGCCACGAGCTCGGAGCGGGTCAGATCGGGTCCGCCCTCGCCCCCGCCCGCGTCGCGTCCGTGGCAGAAGCCGCACTGTGCGGCGAAGCGGACACGGCCGGCCTCGACCTGCTCCGGCGCGTACTGCTGCGGCGTGGCAGTCTGCGGCGGACGCTGCGACGCCGGACTCCCCTGCCCGCGGCCCTGCGGAGCGGCGGGCGCGGCGCCGCCGGCGCGTCCGCGCTGCGCATCCACAACCGCGGCCGCGTACACCAACAGCGCGCAGACGACGAGAACTCGCATCGGGGTGGGGCGAGGTTTGTCAGGCTCGCCAACGCGGACGTGACAACGTCCGCGCCATGATCTGGCTGGTTTACCGAACAGCATGTGCGGACGAGTATTATCGGGTCTCGAATCCAGGTCAATCGAACGGTTCGAACGACTCGAACGACTCGAACGATTCGAACGACTCGAACGATTCGAACGATTCGAACGATTCGAACGATTCGAACGATTCGAACGATTCGAACGATTCGAACGGGAGGTTACGTGAAACGGATCGGGATGGGTCTCGTCGGCGCCGGGTTCGTCGGCCCGCATCACATCGACGCCGTTCGACGTCTCGGCTTCGTCGATATCGTCGCCGTCGCCGGCAGCAGCGAGGCGTCAGGACAGCAGAAGGCGCAGACGCTCGGCGCACGGAAGGGATACGGCAGTTATCAGGCGCTGATTGACGATCCGGACGTGCAGGTCGTCCACAACGCCACGCCCAACTACCTGCACTACGAGGTGACGTCCGCGGCGCTGGCGAAGGGCAAACATGTCGTCTCCGACAAGCCGCTGGCCATGACCGCCGCGCAGTCACAGAAGCTTGTCGACGAGGCACGCCGCGCCGGCGTCGTCACCGCGGTCACCTTCAACTACCGCGGCAACCCGCTCGTTCAGCACGCACGGCAGGCGATCGCGAACGGCGACATCGGCACGCCGCGATTCCTGCACGGCTACTACATACAGGACTGGCTGCTGAACGAGACCGACTACTCGTGGCGGCTCGATCCGGCCAAAGGCGGCGCGTCTTCCGCGCTGGGCGACATCGGCTCGCACTGGTGCGACCTCGCCCAGCACATGAGCGGCCTGACGATCACGCACGTGCTCGGCGACATCACGACCACGCTGCCGAAGCGGAAGAGGCCGCGCGGCTCGCGTGAGGCGTTCGCGGCTGCCGGCGGCGAGGACACCGACATCGTCGATATCACCGTCGAGGATCTCGCATCGGTGCTGGTGCGATTCGACAACGGCGCGAAAGGAACGTTCTCGGTCGGTCAGGTGTGCCCGGGACACAAGAACGACCTCGTGCTGGAGATTTGCGGATCGAAATCCTCGGTCAAGTGGCGGCAGGAACACCAGAATGAGCTCTGGTTCGGCCATCGCGATCGCGCGAACGAGGTCCTGCAGAAGGATCCCTCGCTCATCGTCGATCAGGCGAAGCCGTACGCGCATCTTCCCGGCGGTCACCAGGAAGCGTGGGCCGACGCATTCTGCAACCTGATGCGCGACATCTACGGCGCCATCGCGGCCGGAAGGCCCTATCGTCCGCTCCCCCCGACCGTCGCCACGTTCGAGGACGGCTATCGGGCCAACCGGATCGTCGAAGCCATCCTCGAGAGCGCCAGGCACGGCGGCGTGTGGACGAACGTATGAGCGTGACTGCCTTTGCACCGAAGTTCATGAAGGTCGGAATCCTGACGGCGGCGCTGCAGGAGCTGACGCCGCGCGACGTACGCGACGCCGATCCCGACCGCGCGATCGAAGACTGGCTCGACTTCGCGAAGGAGCTCGGCGCCGACTGCGTTCAGCTGTCCGCGGCCCTGCATCCGTCGGAGACGGACGTTCCTCCGGACGCGATGCTCGATCCGGTTGCCAACACGCTCGACCTGAGGAAACCGTTCGACACGTATCGCGCCATGCGGGTGCAGGCGGCGATCACGGCTTCAGGCACGCGCATTTCCGACCTCGCGTACTTCGACAATCTGCTCCACCACGATCGCGCCACGCGAAAGAAGAAGCACGACTTCCTGCTGCGCGTGTTCGACGCGGCTGTGCTCCTTGGCGTCGACGCCGTCTGTGGATTCGTCGGGCGCAATCAGCAGCGCAGCATGGACGAGAACCTCGTCGACTTCGAACATCACTTCGTCCCGCTGCTGAAAGAGGCGAAGTCACGCGGGCTCACCTACCGCGTCGAGCAGTGCCCGATGCCCGGCTGGACCACGGCGGACAACTGGCACAACAACATCGCCTACACGCCCGGCGCCTGGATCGCGCTGCACCGCATCTGCGAGAAGCACGGCGTCGGCGACCAGTTCCGCATTCACTACGACCCCTCCCACGCCATCCTGATGGGTCAGGACACGCGATCGATCTTTCAGTTCCTGAAGGACCAGGGCTACGGCTTCCTCATTGGCGGATTTCACGTGAAGGGGCAGGTCGTCGATGCACAGGGTGTCGCGGCCTGGGGCTACGGCGGCCAGACGATGGAGCGGGGCGACTGGATCGGCGGCAAGCCGTCGAGTAAACCGGCCGATCAGCTGAATGCCTGGAAGAAGCAGGTGGTGCTGTGCGAGCACGAGCTGCCGGGAACAGCGCGGCACGATCCGCTTGCCTATCTGCAGAATCGAACCGTGGACTGGCTGGATCATCAGCTCGCCGCGCGCGAGCTGCTGCCGCTCGACGTCGCCGATACCTACCTCATCGTCGAGCACGAGTATCCCGCCGCGCGCATTCAGGACCGCGAGCGGCTCAAACCGATCCTGCAGGGCTCATTGGCATTCGTGAGGCACATCGACCAGGCCGCGGCGGCTATGTACGGGCTGCAGCACGAAGTTCTTGCCAGCCAGGGAATTCCGATTCAGGGCGTCGGACGCGAGGCGTTCAGGAGCTGACCGCGGCAGATTGCCCGGCCTGCGCGCTCAGGGCAGCCCCGCGACCGGATTCGTCGTGCCGCCGTTGTTGATGAACGCTTCGATCACGGGACGGTAGTCGGTGAATTTCTTCACATCGGCTGCCGCCCGCGTCGTCTTCGGCGCCGAGGCGAGATTGCGCGCGACGGCAGCGAGCCGATCG
>Ga0209486_10000712_pt1 | contig 14698 bp, 11 predicted proteins | sample NCCompost_FD_187518 | JGI IMG/M metagenome (GOLD analysis project Ga0209486, IMG submission 187518) | Agricultural soil microbial communities from Utah to study Nitrogen management - NC Compost (SPAdes) (version 2) | ecosystem: Environmental > Terrestrial > Soil > Agricultural land | place...
GATCCGAGACGCTCACTGCCGGATTCGAGGCGGCTTACGTCCGGGTGCATCCGTCGGAATACACGAGCCGCGTGACGGCGGCGACGCTGACGCCGGCGCGGCCGAGCCCGCGGCAGCTTCGGCGCGCCCAGGACCTATTCACGCGAGAGAGCCTGAACTCTTACAGCCTGGACCTTCGCGACTTGAGCGGTGAGCCGTGGTATCTGCTGCCCCAGCCAGGCGAGCTCCTGGCCGAAGTGCAGACGCGACGGCACGGCAACCTGACGTACTCGCGCTCCGTTACCCAGTCAGAGGACGTCAGCCTGTTCGACCGCGAACGCGGCAAGACGATTTCCCTCTATACGTCAGCCGAGCGGGCGGAAGTGTTCGAACGTGTGTTCGCCGACGATGACTACCGTGATTACGACGTGCTCGACTACAACATCGAAGCAACCGTGTCACCCGGCCGCGAGTTCATCGAAGGGCGCGCGCGCCTTCGTTTGCGCGTTCGCTCAACCGTGCTTTCGTCACTGACGCTGCGACTGGCTGACTCGCTGGCCGTAACGGGGATCGCGAGCCCCGACTACGGGCGGCTTCTGCACCTCCGCATCCGGAACCAGAACAGCGTGATTGTGAACCTGCCGGTGCCGCTCGAGCGCGACATGGAGATGACCCTGGTCGTCGCCTATTCGGGACGTGTCGAGCCGCAGAACGTGGAAGACGAGAGTCTACAGGCCGGCGACGGCGGACCCGACGACCCGTTCGTCTCGGCGGAGCCGAACTTCCTGCTCAGCAACCGGTCGTACTGGTATCCGCAGAATCCGATCTCCGACTACGCCACGGCGACGCTGCGGATCACCGTGCCAGAAGGTTTCGCCTGCGTCGCCACGGGCCGGCCGCGCGGCAGCACCGAGGTCACCCTCCGCGATCTGCTGACGCTCACCGATGGCAAGGCGTATGTCTTTACTGCGACCGATCCGCTGCGGTACCTCGCGCTCGTCGTCAGCCGCTTCGTCCGCGTCGCCGACTCGACGATCGACCTCGCCGACGCCGAGGACGCGCGTCCGCCGCAATCAGTGGAGATCGCTGTCGAGGCCAACCCGCGCCAGCAGGGGCGCGGCCGCGCCCTGATGGCCGACGTCGAAGATATCGTGCGTTTCTACGCCGGCATCGTCGGCGATGCGCCGTACGGCTCGGCGACGGTCGCACTGGTTGAGCACGAACTGCCTGGTGGACACAGCCCCGGATACTTCGCCGTACTGAACAGCCCGGTGCCCGGCTCGCGGGCGCTCTGGCGCGACGATCCGGCGGCGTTTTCCAGCTTTCCCGAGTTCTTCATCGCCCACGAACTGGCGCACCAGTGGTGGGGCCAGGCGGTCGGCTGGCGCAACTACCACGAGCAGTGGCTCAGCGAGGGCTTTGCCCAGTACTTCGCCGCGTTGTATGCCCGCGATGTCCGCGGCGACCGTGTCTTCCAGGACATGCTGCGGCAATTCCGGAAGTGGGCGCTGGCCGAGTCGGACGAAGGCCCGATTTATCTCGGCTACCGCCTGGGGCACATCAAGTCGCGGCCACGCGTCTTCCGCGCTCTCGTCTACAACAAGGGCGCCGCGGTGCTGCACATGCTTCGGCGGCTGGTCGGCGACGACACGTTCTTTTCAGCAATCCGTCGCTTCTACTCGGAGCAGAAGTTCCAGAAGGCGGGCACCGACGATCTCCAGCTTGCATTCGAGGCGGAATCAGGCCGGTCGCTGGAGCGCTTCTTCGATCGATGGATTTACGGCGCCACGATTCCCCGAGTGCGATATGCGCGCACCACGGCGCCAGGTTCGGTGTCGATTCGATTCGAGCAGGTTGGCGAAGAGCTCTTCGACCTTCCCGTGACCGTCACCATCACCTACTCCGACGGACGCACGCAGGAAGTCGTTGTACCGGTCACCGATCGCGTCGTGAACTGGAAGGTGTCCACGACCGGGCAGGTCCGGCAGGTGGAAGTCAATCGCGACCAGGCGGCCCTCGCCGAGTTCACCACTCTAGGTAGCTAGGTAGCTGGACCCAGTTACCTATTGAAAGTAGATCGCGGCGATCCGGAGTTCGCCCTTCGGCTCAAACGGCTCGAACACCAGCACGAACCGCGAACCGCCGTATTCATAAAAGCGTGTCAGCCGCTGCCCGGCGGGTGACGGCTCCGCTACTTCGGGGCGGATCTCGGATGCGTTGGTCAGCCGCGCCGTTACCGAATCGAGCCGCTCCCCGACACGAATCGCAAATCCGTCTGACAGCAGCAGCATCGGCACTGATACGGCGCGCAATGGGCCGCCGGCGGCGGGAGGCGCGTCCGGGAGGCTCTCAACGGCGATCACCGGTGTGACCGCGTTCACGGTCCGGATCTCGCGGGCGACGATGGAGCCGAGCGCGGCGAGGGCAGCGACGACGGCCGCGGCGACCAGCCATTCCAGGAAGGATACGAACCGCCTGCGCGTGGCCTGCATGTTCACCTCCTGCACAGCGGAATCTAGGCCGCGCGCCGGCTGGCGTCAAGCTGAACCCTCAACGGGATTGATATGATGGCGAAGATATGGAAACGGTCACGCTGACCATAGACGGGCGTCCGATCACCGTCGCCAAGGGAGGCACCGTCCTCCAGGCCGCGATCGAAGCCGGTATTTCGGTCCCCTACTACTGCTATCACCCCGGCATCAGCATCGACGGCTCCTGCCGCGTCTGCGTCGTCAAGATCGAGAAGATGCCGAAGCTTCAGACCTCCTGCTCGACGGTGTGCACCGACGGCATGGTGGTCGAGACCCGCGCCCCTGAAGTCGTCGAGGCGCGCGCGGGCGTGTTCGAATTCCTGCTGATCAACCATCCGCTCGACTGTCCGGTGTGCGACAAGGGCGGCGAGTGTCCGCTGCAGGATTTCTCCTATACGTTCGGTCCGGCGGAAAGCCGCATGGATTTTCCGCGGCGCGTGTTTGACGGCGAGGGCGTGAAAGCGGACGTCGATTTCGGACCGACGCTGATGCTCAACCGCAACCGGTGCATCCTCTGCACGCGGTGCGTGCGGTTCATGAAGGAAATCGACGGCGACGCCCAGATCGGGATCGTCGATCGCGGCTACGGCAGCGAGATTGCCACCTTCCAGGAACAGGGCGTTCACTCGCTGATCTCGGGCAACCTGATGGATGTGTGTCCGGTTGGCGCCATCCTGACCCGGGACTACCGGTTCAAGAGCCGTCCGTGGGACAACCCGGCGGTCGTCGATACCGTCTGCACGCTGTGCTCGAAGGGCTGCAGCACCAGCGCCTGGCTCAAAGCAAAGCCGGAATGGGCGAAGGGGTCGCGGCTGATTCGCATGACGCCGCGCTACAACGCCGAGGTGAACGGCTACTGGATGTGTGACATCGGCCGTTTCAAGTACCACTGGGTGGAGAGTGACGCGCGGCTGCGGCGGCCGATGATGCGCGCGGGCACATCGCTTGATGCCGCCGCCTGGCACGATGTGCAACCGAAACTGCGGGATCGCCTGCAGGAGGCCGGCGGCGGACCGAACGGCGCCGTGCGATTCCTGGTATCGGCTCACGCCTCGACCGAGGAGTTGTTCGTTCTGAAGGTGATGGTCCAGGGCCTGCTCGGGAACGACGGGCTCAGCGCCGTCACCATTGCCTGGACGGGCGGGCAGAAGCCTCAGCCGCCCGGCACGAAATTCAAGATCCCGCCGACAGACGCGCCCAACGTCAACGGTGCGCGCGATCTCGGATTCGCGGTGGGCAAGGGCAACGATGCGCCTCCCGACCTCACGGCCCTCCGCGCGGCGATCGAAGGCGGCCGTGTGAAGGGTTTGTATGTGCTCGACCCCGGCCCGGATGGGTCGCTCGGCGATGTGTCCTGGCTGATTGCCGCCCGCCGCAACGGAACCCTTCCGCTGCTGATCGTGCAAGGTGTGCTGATGACCGACCTCGCCGCCGCCGCCGATTTCGTCCTGCCGGGAGCCGCTTACGTCGAGAAAGACGCCATCTACACCAACGACCAGGGTCGCGTGCAGGCTGGGTCGCGCGCGATCGCGCCTCCGGGCGAAGCCGTGGAAGACTGGGAGATTCTCGTTAACGTCGGCCGCTCGCTCGGTGTAGACCTGCCGTTCAAAAGCGCGACCGATGTCAGGCAGGCGATCGCGGCGGCCATGCCGGGGACGCCGTATGCCGACGCCGACCGTCTGGTGTTTACGCGGCCAGTACCGGCGCGGAACTGGCTGCAGGCCTCGAATCCATCCGAACGGTGGAAGTGGGATTTCCTCTACCAGGATCTCCCGCCCATCAAGGGGCACAACGTCCAGATGGAAGGGTTGCCCCCGCAGGCCGGATACATTCCGCTGAAGCCCGTTTGACGTGGAAGAGAATGTCACCCTGCTCGCGGCGTTCGGCGCAGGTATCCTGTCGTTCATCTCACCCTGTGTCCTGCCGCTGATTCCGGGCTACCTTTCGTATCTCTCGGGACTCTCCCTTGACGACATGCGCGGCACGACGGCAGCTCCTGGCGGAGGCGTCGGCGTGGCGGTCGCGGCTCCTGCCGGCGCGCGCCGCCAGGTCGTCGTGGCGTCGCTGGCGTTTATTGTCGGCTTCACCATTGTGTTCGTCGCGCTCGGGGCGTCAGCCAGCGTCATCGGCCGGTACGTGATGGCTCGCCTCGATATCCTCGGCAAGGTCGCCGGCGCCATCGTGATCATCTTCGGCCTGCACACGATGGGCGTGCTCCGCATCGAATGGCTTTACCAGGACAAGCGCGTCCAGACCTCGCAGCGGCGGCCGGAGAGTCTTATCGGGGCGGCCCTCGTCGGGATGGCGTTTGCCTTCGGATGGACGCCGTGTCTCGGGCCGATCCTGGCTGGAATCCTCGCCGTCGCGGCGGCGCAGGACACCGTCGGCGACGGCGTCCGGCTGCTGTTTGCGTACTCCCTGGGACTTGGGGTTCCGTTCTTCGCGACCGCGCTGGCGATCAACCATTTCTTTGCGGCGTTCGCAAAAATCCGCCGCCACTACCATAAGGTCGAGCTCGTTTCCGGTGCGCTGCTGGTCGCGATCGGTTTGTTGATCTTTACCAACCGGTTCACGGTCATCGCCCAATGGCTGTCGCCGTACCTGCCGGTCTACTAGCCGATATACCCCAGTTGCGGGTCTGTTACACAGAAGTAACGCGTGTGACATTCAAGTGAAACGTGGATCTTCTACAACTGAAAGTCATGAGAACGCTTGCAGTCGCGCTGGTCCTGCTGGTCGTCGCGCCCGCCGCGTCGGCCCAGTCGACCGCAGCCGCCCAGACGACGGCCGGAACCGATACGCGCTCCATCTACGACAAGATCTGGCAGGAAGTGACGACGATTTACGACGACTCGTCGAATCCCGTGGTGCAGCGCATCCTGTTCACGGGTCGTTTCCAGCACGATTTCGCGGCGATCGGCGCCGACCAGGGCGATCACGATGAGTGGAACACCCGGCGGCTGCGGGTCGGGCCGCGCGTCACCCTGTTCCGCACCTTCACGCTGCACGTCGAGGCGGAGCTGAACCCCCAGGAGATCGATCCGCTCTACATGCGCCTGACGGATGCGTACCTCCAATGGAGCCGCAACCCGCGGCTGGTGTTGACCGCCGGCAAACACAGCATCCCCTACACGATGGACGGCGCGACCTCGTCGAAGGATCTGATCACCATCGATCGGAGCAACCTTACCAACAACATCTGGTTCCCGCAGGAGTACCTGCCCGGTTTCAGCGTCTCGGGGAGGATCACACCCTGGGTTTATCGCCTGGGCGTGTACTCGGCCGGCACCGCGAACAAGGAGTTCGGGGAATTCGACGGGGGCACGGCCACGCTCGCGGTCGCCGGCTACGATTTCGGAAAGAGGCTCGGCGTCAAGGAAGCACTGCTGGCCGCCAACTACGTGCATCAGACCGAAGACGTGAACAACACCTTCACCCGCCAGCTCCAGAACATCCTCTCGGTCAATTTCAAGCTTGAAGCCGATCGTTGGGGAGTGCGCTCGGACGTCTCGACCGCCACCGGCTACCTGCGCCAGAGCGATCTGTGGGGGGTGATGGCGATGCCGTTCGTCAACCTCACCGACAAGGTGCAGCTCGTTGGACGCTACACCTTCCTGAGCAGCGACGACCCCAACGGCGTTCAGCTGGCGACCTACGAGAATCGTGTCGTCGCCGGACGCGGCGACAAGTACAACGAGTTGTACGCCGGGGCGAATTACTTCTTCTACGGTCATCGCCTGAAGCTGCAATCAGGTATCCAGTTCGCCGACATGAACGATCGCGCGAACGACGGCGGCGAGTACTCCGGCGTGTCGTGGACGACCGGAATCCGAATCGGCTGGTAGCCGAAAACTGATCGCGCCATCGCGCGCTTTCGCGGTATTCTGTTCGCGCATGCGGCAGCGGAGGGTTCGTTTCGCGATCATCACGCTCCTGCTTGCATCCCTGGTCGCCGCCGCGGGGTTTCTCTGGAGCATTGAGCAGCGCGCGGCCCGCGTCGCTGCGCTCGTCAGCAACGCCTCAACCCGCCTCGCCGACATCAGCGACACCATCGCCGGCATCGGGACGGCCCAGCAAAGCTACGTCGCTCCGGGCCAGCTCGACGAGCCGTGGTTCGAGCGCGCGTCGATACTGATTGCGGAGCTCGAACGAGACACCCGGGAAGTGCGCAACAGCCTCCGGGCGCCGGAGTCTCCGGAGAAACTCCATCAGTTGACCGAATCGGTTGCGACGCTCAAAACGGCGGATGGGCGAACGCGAGAGAACCTGCAGCTCGGGCAGGAACTGATGGCGTCAGACGTCATCTTCAGCGACGGCAGGAACCTTCTCGATTCGATGATTGGCTCGGTTCACGATCTCCAGGCCGCGGAGCAGGTGCACCTCCGCGCCCAGTTGAGCGAGCTGTCAGGCCAGCGATGGCTCACCTTCGGCAGCGTCGCGCTGGTATGGCTGCTGGGGCTGCTGGCCCTGCCCGGCCGGCGTCCACGGGCGATCGCTGCCGACAACCCGGTGCAGGATCAGGCGGCTACCCGTCTGATCATCGATCCGCAGCCGCGGACCCAACCGCGAGCTGACGTCGACCTGGCGGCTGCCGCCAACATCTGCACCGACCTTTCGAGAATCACGACGACGGCAGCCCTGCCGGGGCTCCTCGGCCGTGCCGCCGGCGCGCTTGATGCCACCGGCCTGATTCTCTGGATCAGCGCCGGGGAGCAGCTTTTCCCGGTGATGGCGCACGGCTACAGCAACGAGGTGCTCGCGCGTATGGGGCCAATCGCACGCGACGCCGAAAATGCCGCGGCGAGCGCCTGGCGTTCGGGACAATTGACGGTCGTCCGGGCCGGGAACGCCGGCGGGCAGGGCGCCATCGTGACGCCGCTCTTCGGTCTCCACAACTGCATCGGGGTTCTGTCGGCGGAACTCCGGAAGGGTGAAGAAAGCCCGGCGGTACAGGCGGTTGCCACCATCATCGCCGCCCAGCTTTCCACCGTCGTCCCGGCATGGCCGGCCGGCAGCCTGACCCCCGCCGACAGCACCACGGCTTCGAAAGCGCGCTCGGCGTAGCTACAGCACCTACCCTCAGCGGCCGACACCTAGAACGGCGGATCACGCCGAATTACCGAGGTGTCTTAGATGGGCTTCTCACTTTTGCTCGCCACCCTGCTTGCCTTCGAGCCGCTCGCTCTCGAGCCCGCGCCGCAGGGGGATTTCGCCACATTTGCCCAGGCCGTCGAGGCGGCCAACGACGGCCGCGACGCTGAAGCGCTGACCGCGTTCCAGCGCCTCGCCAACGTGAATCCCGACGATCTCGACGCGCGCCTGTGGATCGCGCGGCTCCACGTCCGGATGGGCAACCAGAATCTGGCCGAGCCGGTGTATCGCAGCGTCCTGCTCGAGGATCCGAACGACCTCGAGGCCATGCTCGGCGTCGCCAACGCGCTGCTTGCGCGCGGCGAGTTCGAGGAGGCTGAGAAATTTCTGGATGCGGCGGAACAACTCGAACCCGAGAACGATGCCGTGCTGTACACGGTCGGACGCTCACATATGTACTCGGGGCGAACCGTCCAGGCGGTCGAGTACTTCGAACGCGCCTATAACGTCTCGCCCACCGATCAGCACCGCATGTCGCTCGAGGGAGCGCGCCGGTCGTACCTGCACCGCGTCGAGCTGCGCGGGTCGAGCGAACAGTTCGGCGGGTCGACTCCCGACAGCCAGTTCGGCGACCTGCTGCTGAACCTTCGCCTCAGTGAGCGCTGGCGCGTGTTCGCCCGAGGCCAGGCACAGCGGAAATTCGGGATTTCCGAGCAGCGGGGCGGCGGCGGCGCGGAATGGCGCTGGAAGGATACGACCATCCTGCGCGGCCACGCGCTCGTCATGCCCGACAACGTCGTCATGCCCGAAGGCGATTACATGGGCGAGGTGCAGTACACCTTCATGGACGCCACCTGGACAGGCAGCGTGCGCCACTTCGACTTCACCAGCGCGAAGACCACGATGATTTCACCGGCGGTCCAGTGGACGCCTGCCGCTACCCGATGGGCCTTCGGCTTGCGCTACGCGCTGTCATGGTCTGAATCGGTGTCACCGCTCAACCCCTTCACCGGAACCAAGGGCGGCCAGAGCCTGCACTTTCAGGGCGCGTATCGCTTGCGGCCCCGGATCTGGCTGCAGAGCGGGTATGCCGCCGGCGTCGAAGACTTCGAGAACTATTCGATCGACCGGGTCGGCGATTTCCGCGCGAACACGCTCTCGGCCGGCTTCCGCATCGACCTGCCGACGCTGACCGGGGTGGTCGGCAACTACGAACGGCAGTGGCGCACCGGCGCCAACATGAACCGCTTCTCCCTGTCATTGCAGCAGCGGTTCTAGTTCTCGATTCCGGGTTCGTCAATGGCGAAGGGCGACCGCCGGGCGCGCATTCTCGAGCGCGTCGAGCGCGAAAAAGTGAAGTTCATGCGCCTCCAGTTCACCGATATCCTGGGGGCGCCGAAGAACGTTGAAGTCCCCGACCGCCAGTTCGGCGACGCGCTCGACGGCGCCATCATGTTCGACGGCTCGTCGATCGAGGGGTTCGTGCGGATCGAGGAATCCGACATGTACCTCAAGCCGGACCTCGAAACCTTCGAAGTGTTTCCGTGGACCTATGCCGGTTCCGAGCGCGTGGCGCGCATCATCTGCGACATCGCGAATCCTGATGGAACCCCCTTCGCTGGCTGTCCCCGCTCGACGCTGAAGCGCACCATCGCCCTCGCGGAGCAGAAGGGCTTCGTGATGCGGGCGGGACCCGAGGCCGAGTTCTTCCTGTTCCATCGCCGCGCCGACGGCGAGCCGACCACCGAGACCCACGATGCCGGCGGTTACTTCGACCTGACGCCGGTCGATCTGGGCGAGGACGTCCGGCGCGAAATCGTGCTGGCGCTCGAGAAGATGGGATTCCACGTCGAAGCCGCCCATCACGAGGTCGCGCCCGGCCAGCACGAGATCGACTTCCGCTACGACGACGCCGTGGTGACGGCTGATAACGTCAGCACCTTCCGCTTCGTCGTCAAGAACGTGGCCAGCCGCAACGGCCTGCACGCGACCTTCATGCCGAAACCGATCTTCGGGATCAACGGCAGCGGGATGCACACGCACCAGGCACTGTTCGCCGCCGGGAAGAACCTGTTCTTCGATCAGAAGGCCGACTGGCAGCTGAGCCGCATCTGCCTGCACTACATCGGTGGCGTCCTGCGCCACGCAAAGGCGTGCTGCGCCATCACCAATCCGCTGGTCAACTCATACAAACGGCTGGTGCCGGGGTTCGAAGCGCCGACCGCGATTGCCTGGTCCGAACACAACCGCAGCCCCTTGGTACGGGTGCCCGCGGCGCGCGGGGTCAATACGCGCATCGAGCTGCGCACGCCCGATCCCTCGTGCAATCCGTACCTCGCGCTCGCCGTCATGCTCCGGGCTGGGCTCGACGGGATCGACAAGCAAATCGACCCGGGCCCGCCGGTCAACAAGAACATCTACACGATGAGCCGTCGCGAACGCCGCCACCTGCGGATCGACGAATTGCCTGCGAACCTGAGCGAAGCGCTCGACGAATTCGAGAAGAGCGAGCTCATGCGCGAGACGCTGGGCGACCACATCTTCAGCCACTACCTCGCCGCCAAGCGCGCCGAATGGGACAGTTTCAGCCGCCACGTTTCTCCGTGGGAGGTCGACCGTTATTTGAATGTGTACTGACCTGAGTTCAGGACACACACCAGCCGAATCCCCCACGAATGCAGCAGAAATACCCGAAAAACATCGGGCACGGGACTTGAACAGTCCTGGAGTGGCCGGGCTCGATCACCGGGGTGCGTAACTTTCAGGCAGGCGCTGGCATCGCCGCATCCCGGGACAGAAGAACATTCACGATCGGGCACGGCCGTCATTTCGTTTAGCGGGAGCGTGGAGACAGCCATGAAGCAGACACTCGCCGTCATCGTTCTCACAGCGCTGGTTGCCGCTGGCTGCGCCGCGCGCGGCGTGCGCGTCGCCGAACTGAAAGACCAGCCCGCCAGGTACGCCACGAAGTCGGTGAGCGTGACCGGCGTCGTCACCAGCAGCTGGGGCATCCCGTTGATGCCGTTCCAGCTCTATAACGTCGACGACGGCAGCGGGGAGATCACCGTGCTGTCACGCTCGGGCGGCGTGCTCTCGAAGGGGACGCGCGTGCAGGTGAAGGGAAAGATCAACCAGTTCGCCAACTTCGGCGGACGCTCGCTCGGTCTTCACATCCAGGAAGAAGACCGCAAAATCCGAAGCTAGTTACGTCGTAATCTTGACGGCCACCGCGGTCATGTCGTCTTCCTGAGGCGCATGACCGCGGAAGCTGATCGTGGCCTCGAAGATGGCGTCCACGATCGCGCGGGCAGTCTGATGGCGGTTCGCACGGACAATCTCGCAGACGCGGCGCGCCCCGAACTCATCCCGATCCGCATTCGACGTTTCGAAAATCCCGTCAGTGCAGAAGACGAACATGTCGCCCTGAATAAGGGGGATTGAGACCTCGTCGTAGGTGACGCCGGCGAACGATCCGAGCGGCATCCCGGGCAGCTCGATCTGTCCGCATCCCTCGTTGCTACAGCGGATCGGGTACGGCAGTCCGGAATTCGACATTGTCAGTACTCGGCCTTTGAAGTCGAAGAACGCATAACAGAGGGTGCAGAAGTACTCGGCCAGCTGGCGTTCGTGCAGGTTCTTGTTCATCGCCTGCAGCACGCCCGCGACGCTGAACCGGTCGGGGGTAAAGCGGCGCCGCAGCGTTCGCGATCGGACGAGCTCGGCGGCATAGGCGCCGTAGAGCGCGGCGGGCGCGCCTTTCCCCGACACGTCTCCAACCGCCACCACCAGGCTGTCGGGCTCAGGGACGAGGAAGTCGTGGAGATCGCCTCCGAGCTCGTGCGCTGGCTCGAACCGGCCGGCGACGTCGGCATTGTGGAGCTCCGGCGGGAGCTCCGGCAGCAGCGCCACCTGGACGCGCTGTGCGAACCGCAGTTCCCGTTCGATCCGCTCTTCGTTGTGCCGCACTTCCTCGTAGAGGCGGGCGTTCTCGATCGCCACCGCTGCCTGGCTGGCGAGCAGCGTCAGCAGCTCCTTGTGCTCTTTGGTGAACGCGTCGAGCTCCGGGCTCTCGAGGTCGAACACGCCGATGCAGCGGTCCTTGATCAGCATCGGGATGACCAGCTCGGATCGGGCATCGGGCACCAGGTTCAGGTAGCGCGGATCCTTCGAGACGTCGGCCACAAGCACCGGTTCCTTGTGCTGCGCGGCCCATCCGACGAGCCCCTGTCCCAGCTTGACGCGCTTCGACGTGGCGTCCTCGCCGTAGCGGACCGCGAACTTCATGTCGAGCTCCTGCGTGGCCTCGTTGAGGAGCAGGATGCCGAAGGTCCGGTAGTCGATCAGGCGTTTGGTCAAGCCGGCGATGCGGGTCAGCAGGACGTCGAGGTCGAGGATCGACGACATCTCGCGTCCGATCTCGGCGAGCGTCTCCAGCGTGTCGACGTACTGCCGCTCGGACTTGAAGAGGCGAGCGTTCTCGATCGCCACCGCCACGTGGGCGGCGAACTGGCGGAGGAGCGCCTCATCCTGGCTGGTGAACGCGCCGGTACGCTCGCTCAGCAGGTTCAGAGCGCCGATGACCTTCCCCTTCCGCCGCATCGGCACGGCCAGCTGCGACAGCATGTTCCGCAACGGCCCCTGGTACCGCGGTTCCATGCGGATGTCGTTCACCAGGATCGGCCGGCCTTCCTCGGCAGCCGTACCAACGACGCCCTGCCCAAGCTTGAGGCGCTGGGTGGCGGTGACGCCCTCAGGGTAGCCCACCGCGTACGCAATACGTAGTTCCTGCCGTGGTTCGTCGAGCAGGTACACGGAAAAAGCGTTGAAGCGTGTGAGCCGCGCGATCAGCTGGGGGATCTTGGCGAGCAGTTCCTCGAGGTCGAGCACCGACGTGACTTCGCGTCCCAGATCGAAGAGCGTCGACAGAAGCTCGGTGTCGGATGGCGGGCGAATCGGCGGCTGCGTGCTCATGGGGCGACGGTTCGAACGGATTATACTGGGGCTTCACCATGGAATCGTTGACGCTGCCGTTCGATTACAGCGCGATCGAGCGCATCCTCCCGCACCGCTATCCGTTCTTGCTGGTCGATCGCATCACCGAGCTCGAACCCGACAAGCGGATCGTCGGGATCAAGAATGTGTCGCTCAACGAGCGTTGTCTTTCACATCAGCCCGGTGAGCCGCCGGCGCTGCCGCCAACCATCCTGACCGAGGCAATCGCCCAGGTCGGCGCGATCCTGATCCTGTCGAAGCCCGAGAACCGCGAGAAGCTGCCGTTCTTCATGGGGATCGAACGTGTGCGGTATCGACGGCCGGTGTGTCCCGGGGACGTTGTCGAGATCGAGGCGCGGGTCAAGCGGCTGAGAAGCCGTGTCGGTCAGTTGAGTGGGTTCGCGCGCGTCAACGGTGTGGTCGCGGTAAGCGGGACCATGACGTTCGCTCTGGGGCCGCGCACCGGCTCATCGCTGTAGCGCATCACCACCTCAGCCACGACTACCGCTGAGGTTACGACAAGCCGGGTACTCAAGTTGCAGCCTACCCCGTCAGACTGCCGCCGCGGGTTGAGTGCCGCGGCGTGATGTGGGAGGGCTGAGACGTGCTCGAAACCATTGCGATCATCTTGATCGTCCTCTGGCTACTGGGGATGGTCAGTGGCTACACGCTTGGAAATTTCATCTGGGTTCTGCTGGTTATCGCCGTGATCCTGTTCCTGGTGCGGCTGGTCAGCGGACGGCGTGTCGTCTGACGTATTGCGGATTTGCCCGTTCCGGGATCAGCCTTAGCTGGTTCCGGGACGGGTTCGTTAACTTTTCCCCCCGCCGCTCCGCACCACCGTAATTCCCAGAAGTACCGTTCCCGTCGCCACAATCACCCGAGGGCCGAACGGCTCAGCGAGCAGCACCGTGCCGAGCAAAACGGCAATCACAGGGTTGGCGTAGGCGTACAAAGACACGACAGACACTGGAAGGTATTTGAGGGCGTAAATATATGCGCTATACCCCGCCAGCGATCCGACGGCCGCGAGGTACGCCTCCGCGGCAAGGCTGCGCGGCGTGAATGTCAGGTCGCGAAACTCACCGCGCGCGGCCGCGACAACGAGCAGCATCAATCCGCCCGACAGCATCTGCCCCGCAGCCGCCATCATGGCGTTATCGCTGCGCGGATGACGCCGCGAGTACGAAGAGCCAAGCGCCCATCCCAGGCACGCGATCTGGAGCGACACCATTCCCAGCAGGAACTGGCCGCCGGACGCACCGCCGCTCGCGAGGTCGGGCCACACCAGCACGACGATGCCAGCGAAGCCTATGAGCACGCCCGCAACCGAACGTATCGTCAGTCTTTCTCCACCGGGGAGACATGCCTCCACGCCAATCATCCAGAAAGGCGTGGACGCAAGGGTCACCGCCGTAATGCCACTCGGAATCCACTGCTGCGCCCAGATCACGCCGCCGTTGCCGAGCACCACCATCAGGAACGCTGCGAGTGATAGCCCCAACCACCGTTGCAGGTCTGGCAGGCGCTCGCCAGTGAATCGCAGGAGGACGATCAGGATGCCGCCGGCAAACATGTAGCGGATCGCGCCAACGAGCGCCGGAGGAATCGTTTCTAGAGCGATGCTGATGGCGAGATAGGTGGTGCCCCAGATCACGCAGACCGAGAGCCACGCCAGGTAGGCCGCGCGAAGGTTCAGGCCAGTGCCTCGACCTCTTCAGCGGTGCAAATGCGGTTCCGGCCGGTCTGCTTCGCCCGGTAAAGCGCGCTGTCTGCCCGGCCAATGATGGCCTTGACGTCCAGCTCGCCTGGCAGGGCCCCCGTCAACCCGAAGCTGGCGGTCACCGGCACTTCGACGTTGTTCCAGTGGACCGGAGTCTCCTCGAGCTTGGTGCGAAGGAGATCGGCAACGCGCCGGGCTCCCGCCGGCGTCGTGTCGGGCAGCAGAATCAGGAATTCTTCGCCGCCATACCGGCACTTCACGTCGCTGCCGCGGAGGACGGCGTTCATCCGCTGACCGACGTCCGCCAGAACGGCATCGCCGCACAGGTGTCCGTAGGTGTCGTTGATCTGCTTGAAGTGATCGAGGTCGAACATGATCAGCG
>Ga0209486_10000713_pt1 | contig 14643 bp, 8 predicted proteins | sample NCCompost_FD_187518 | JGI IMG/M metagenome (GOLD analysis project Ga0209486, IMG submission 187518) | Agricultural soil microbial communities from Utah to study Nitrogen management - NC Compost (SPAdes) (version 2) | ecosystem: Environmental > Terrestrial > Soil > Agricultural land | place: USA...
AAATTTAAGCCAGTCCAGTACGTCCCGATCAGTTTCTATGACACCATCGGCGCGAGTCTTTGCCGGACTCGGCATGGGGGTGTGCTGTGCAGAAACTGTGCAAGCGCAAAAATACTAGCCCGATCTTAGCCATACTGAGAAGCTGGTTTCAATCATGAAACCCCAACAGAAACACACTTAGACGTACCGCCGATAACGCAGAGAAAATGGCTCTTTAAGACTGCAAAACCTTTATTCATCGGTTCGATTCCGATCGCCGCCTCCAATAAGCTCAACAACTTACAGACAATCGACGTTTTCAAAAAAACCCGTCTGTAGTAAAAAATGTAGTAAGCCGCTGTTCTAGTCCTTCTGTAAGCGTCCTGCGATTACACCCACGAGTTACTAGAGATTTCCGGGGTTTGAGCCGTTGTTCCCTTTTTCGGGCGATATTGGCCTTTGTTTCCCGACACGAGATCAGAAATGTGGTCGAAACTTTGGCACGCGTGCGAAAACTCTCACGCAACGCCCCCAGCTTTACAATTCAACATTGGGGAACGTGGAGGCACCAAAGTCAACGTTTCCCGATAACCACGATATCGGGAAGCAAACCCGTTCGCGTTCCGTTCTCTAAGTCAAGCTTCGTCGGTGGGATGATCCTTGACTCCCGAGCTTACTCTGGATCTGTAGTTTGCGACCGTTCGCTATTACGAGCGACTAAAGCTTTTGCCACGCGCCCGTCGTTCTTGGGGTAACCTTCGTCTCTTTGCGTCGGAGTCAATCGAGCGCGTCCGATTTATCAAGCAAGCGCAGGAGTTGGGCCTTACGCTTGATGAGATCAAAGGGCTTCTGCTGCGGGTGGAGTGAGCGGCATATCTGCTCGGACCATTCGAGAAATTCTAAAAGTCTAATTCCATTCACCTTGAATGACGAAACTAGCCCAATAGTACGGCGCCTGCCACTGTTTTTGTCTCCACATCTCAATCTGTGCTGCTCGTAGAGATGCAGCAGGCGTGTTTTTGTTCTTCAGGATACCCACGTAAACGCGTTGCATTAAGGACGCAGTTGCCTTGTCGTTTACATTCCACAAACTGACAATCACGCGGCGTGCGCCCGCGTACATGAAGCCGCGCGTCAAACCGACGAGCCCTTCGCCCCGGACCTCTTTACCCAGTCCCGTTTGACACGCACTAAGCACGACTAATTCGGCCGGCAACTTTAGATTGAAAATGTCGTGTGAACGCAAAAATCCATCTTTTGGGTTCCCCTCCTGGTCCACCAATGAAAGAACGATTGCCGAAAGATCCGGCCGAGCACTATCGAGATAACCATGCGTGGCAAAGTGCACATACCTGAACTTGCTCAACTCGTTGCTCGTGGCGAGAGATCGATTCGCACTGAAATCGACGGCTTTTAAGTTCGTAGGCGCCGGCACAACGGCAAGTATCTGATCTGCTTCCTGCCGCGTAAATGGCAAACGCTGAATTCTAACTTGGCCCAGTGAGGCCGTCGAGTGCTCGATTCTTCTAGTATCGAGGTCTGCGACTGCACCTTCGGGCCGAACTGGTAATCTCGTTTTCGCCAGGCGGGGATCGCTGATTGTAAAAACCGGGTCAGCCACAACGGCAAGCATTTGTGGCGCCGGTTTACGACCAGCCAGGTTTCTGCGTTGAACGGCCAGAGTCGAAGCGGAAGGTAAGGTGATCAGTTCGTGCTCAACAACAAGTGGCTGGGCTGCGGCGGCTTTAGGGTTCGTCAAAGCAGCAAATGGAATGTACTGCAAGACTCCATCAGCCACAATGACGATCCGCTTCCTTCCCAGCAGGCTACCTGCTGGCCCAAGAATCATGTTGCTCAACTGCATCGCCGACCGTCGAAACTGTTCATCTGCCTGGGCCACTCGTTGCTGCCGTTGCACCGGAGTCTCAAGAGACTTCGAAATGCTCCGCGCTGTGAGCGAGTCGTAAACCTGCCTCGCGACAGTTTGTATTTCAGCTCGTTTTGGCAGTTCGTAAGTCTTCAAGGAATCTATTGAGACCACCCATAGATAACTTCTCTCATCGCCGAGAGAGTACTCAAGCAGAATTGTGTTCGGATCCAGTTGATGTTGAATCTCTTTCAGCTCGAGAGGCTTAGGTTGAGTAAGGGCGGCGTAAGCAGGGCTGGACTTGCGAATTGTCGCTTGTAGTTGCTGGTACTCATCTTCAAGCGCGCTGATCTCCTTGTGAAGAGTATCGATCTCCTGCTGATTTCCTTTTCGCGCAGTCAATTGAATCTCGCGCTGCGCCTTAGCATTCAATGATTGACTCAGGTCTCGCTCCCGTTTTATTAAGTCTGGATTGACACCTTCGCGAATATCGACGCGAGCTTCGTTGAGCAACTCCATGAAACTGCGCGCACGTCCACGTTCGCTGGCCTTCAGTGCTTCGGCAGCGTAGCCTTTGCCGGCGTCCTTCGCTTCCAGTTGCATCAATAAGTCGACATAGAATTCGTAAGCCTTTTCGCGTGACGCAAGATAGGACGCACGAAGTTGCTGACTTCCCGAATGTGCCCTCACAGTCTCGATCAGTGACAACGACTCTTCAATACTCTTTTTTGAGGCGCGGAGATCTCCAAGTTGCTGTTCAGCGCGTGCTTGACCTTCCAAAGCCAGCGCTGCGCTGTTCAAGTCACCAATACTGCGCAGAATAGAAAGCGACTGATCAAACTGCTGCAGTGCCTTCTGCGGTTGTCCTAACAAAGTATAAACATGGCCGAGGTTCCTCAGCGAAATTGCTTCGCGGCGGATGTTTTGAGTGCCGCGCTGGATCTCAAGTGCCTGCTGATGGAGCGCGAGTGCTTTTTCCGGCTGACCCATCTCAGAATAGACTGCTCCGGTGAGGTCAAGCGTTTCGGCTTCCTGCGCCCGATTACCAGTCTTCTGCTGCATTGAACGTGCCTGGTCAAAATACTTCAGTGCCTCTTCGTAAATCTCCAGGCCTTTGTATGCATAACCAATATTACTCACCGTGTAGGACTCCGCGTTTCTGTCATTGCCGGTACGTAATATGGAAACAGCTTGCTGGAAGTAATCGATTCCTTTTTCAAACTCCCCGAGCCCGCAATAAGCGACACCAATATTGCTCAATGTAATGGCTCGTCGATTGGGCTGTTCAAAGAGCGGGAGCGACTGCAAGTAGTAATCGAGTGCTCTTTCGAAATCCCCGGCATCGTTATATAGCTTGCCAATATTGTTCAGAGCTGAAGCCTCAGCCGCACGGTTCTTGTATGTACGTGCAAGCGAGATTGAGCGCTCATAATGTTCCCGAGATTCTTTTATATTTCCCAACACGTCATGGGCACCTCCAATCACCGTCTCGATCGATGCTTCGAGGCCCTGGTCCTGAAGAGTCTTCGCGAGAGAAAGTGCTTCGCTAAGATATTGCAGCGCAATACGAGACTCGCTTAGCTGTAAATTCACCAGTCCGATCATGTGAAACGAAACAGCTTGCCTATAAGAGTCGCCAACGGCTTTAAAAACTGGTGCAGCCTCTTTGTATTTCGCTATCGCAGTGCGTTTTTCATTTGCGTTAGGCTGGATGCGGAGTTTTTGAGCTTCCTCGAACGTTCTTTGCGCCGCTACGTGTTGTCTGTCCGTAGGAGATGCCTCACGTACAGCCTGTATTCGGATTTGGTAGTTTCCGGCTTCAGCCTGCGCGTCGGGACATCTGATTACCACCCGATATTCTCCGGGTGTTGTCGCTATCATGAGTATTGGTTCCGAACCCCAGCGACCGTTGGGGCTATCTGTCACAGCCAATTGAAGGCCGTCGGAGTTGGACAATACGATCTCGACGTCGATCCCCTGCTGGTCCACTAGTGCATAGATAAACTGGCCGGCCGTGACGCTAATTCGGTAAGCGTGTGACTCGCCGCCTTTCAGCGGATGCTGTGCATCAGAAAGGACCGGAAGTTGCACAGACTTATCCTGATGCTGTTGCGGGTACGCAAGTGTCGCATTATTAATCTGTGCTTGACTACATTCATTGTTCGCTAACAGAATGACGAGTGCGAGAGAAATAATTAACGCCGATTGTTTAAAGCTTTTCATCTGACTTTTGTCCTCGCAATCATTCTGCTAGTTTTTGCGTGGCTTATCCCGTCTTTAATCCTTCCAGTCGTTTCCTATGTAATTTCCGTCGTGAGGCATCGCCCTCACAGTAGGTGCAAGCGCTTGTTGTGCGACGCGGAAATCGAAGAGGGCAGTTGTAACCGCTCGGACCGCGCGAGAGCGTCTATCGTCTCGGGTCGAGGATTATCTCTCGGGCAAGCCTGCCGGCCATGACCTCTCGGATTTCGAGACGTTCCCGGTAGCCCTGCCTTTGTTTCTCATCGGGCCCGATTGTCCGTTGATACAAGGCATCCTCTTTGGCTTCGTTGGCTTCCATCGTGGCCAGGTCTTTGTACTCTGTCAGTAGCATTAGGTTCCAGTCGGCCGCACCGTGCGCTTCGGTTTGCAGAACCTTATACGAGAGAATTAGCCCCTCCTTTTTCAACGCTTCTTGCTCGCGCTTCCAGTCTGTGGCGACGTAGTTCAGATACGCCGTTTCCATACCTGGCTTCATCCTGATAAATCCGATGCTCCACACCGAACCGTTCCGGTAGGGGCGGCTAACCTGAGCAACGACAGAAATGGAAAGCAAGAGAACAAAGCCTATTAATGAACCGACGAGAATTCGTTTGTACTTCATTTTTTTCCTTTTAGGGTTTGTATGGTTCGGCTGACTCGTAACATACTCGTAACCGTTGCGAGCCTTTAAAGCTTCTTTGCTAATGTGGCGCAATCTCGTTGACCGAGCGGGTTATATCAACAAGCTTGACGTGCGACCGTGCGTTACCACACATATCAGTCCGAATATCCTCACAACGGCGAACGGGTCACATATTCTATATAGGCGATATATCCCACATTTAGCATATATCTGAAACATCTTCTACACCACTGTGGGGTAACGTAATTCCGATCCGAGCCCAGCTACGCTCTCTTCTCAGCCCTTCTGGAATTATCTGGAATATCTGAAACCCAACAGCTCAACTTCCAAAGGAGATTCGATGGGATTATTCGATAAGATGTTTGGACACGGCGCTGACACAGCCAGCCAACAGCCCAATGCCGAGAAACGCTTCAATGAGTTGAAACAGAAGTACCAGACCGTGCTGACGACCGCCGATCAGCAGTACGTTCAATTCCAGAACCTGCATGTACAAGACAACAAGCTCTTCATAAAGGGCACTGCGCCAACAGAAGAGGCCAAGAGCAAGTTTTGGGACCAGGTCAAGCTCGTCAGCCCGAATCAGGATGATATAACCGCTGACATCAGTGTTGATTCCAACCGCGCGCTCGGTGCCGCAGTCGGAGGTGTCGGTAGCGGTGAGACCTACACAGTTAAAGCGGGCGATACGCTCTCGAAAATCAGCAAGCAGCTCTACGGCGACGCGAACGACTACATGGCCATTTTTTATGCCAATCGGGACAAGCTAAAGGATCCGGACAAGATTCAGGTGGGACAGCAGTTAATAATTCCTGCCAAATCCTGAAGGCTAAGATCAAACGCAGCATTCAACACGTCTGGGGCAGGCAAGGTCTTCCGGCTTTCGCCTGCTCCAGATTCTTTACAGTTAATACAGGAGGTCAAGTCAAATGGATTGGATGAATCAACTCAGCGGAGTATTGCAGCAATATAGTGGAGCTGGAGCAGCACCAGCCAGATCAAGTGTGCCCGATGATTTCGATCAAATCGCACAGACTGCGCCGAAGTCTGAGCTAGCTGATGGATTAGCCGCGGCCTTTCGTTCCGACGAGACACCTGAATTCGGGAAGATGGCCGCACAATTATTTAGTAACTCAGATGGTGAGCAGCGGGCTGGGATTCTCAACACGCTCATCCGCACTGCCGGTCCCATGATTCTTTCACAGGTCTTATCGCGCCGAACCGGATCAGACGTCGGCGGGGGTCTCTCCAGTGTCATCGACATGTTAACTAATGGGCAACAGACCGAGATCACGCCAGAGCAAGCTAACCAGGTCCCGGTCGAGGCGGTGGAGGAGATCGCGGCTCAAGCCGAAAAGAAAGATCCTTCTGTGATTGATCAGGTCAGCAAGTTTTATGCTGCGCACCCGACACTCGTGAAGGCTCTTGGCGCAGCGGCTCTCTCAATTGCTCTCTCTCAGATTGCCAAACGGAACGCGTAGTTGATCAGCGGGAGTCTTAAGCGCCGAACCTTTTGGGCGCACCAGATCATTGAGTTTGTGGGACTCTAGCGCTTTGATCGACGAACTGTCAGCTGAGTTGGAATTTTTTCGACTTGCGACACAATAAGGAGAAGTAAAGTTATGAATAAAATTTCCTTAACCAGTTCATTTTTTACAGTTCTGTGGCTGACAGTTTTTGGTTTGCTCTTTCCGCAGACAGCTTTTAGCCAGACGGAAAAGCTCGGCATTGTAAGTTACACGGCGCCGCAAGGCATGACGAAAACACCGAAGGCAAACATCGCCGCATTTACCGAATACAACCAAACCACGGGCAAGTTCTGCATCATCACCCTGTACGGCGCCACGCCCAGCACTCGGAACCCGCAGAGTGATTTTTCCAGGGAGTGGAACAATATTGTTGTGAAAACGATGAAGGTGGAAGCAAATCCCAAACCAGATACCCAGGCAACTGAAGGATGGACGGTAGTTTCCGGCGGGTCAGAGGCAGATTCGGCGGATCTCGGCAAAGCGGTCGCCTTTTTGACCGTTTTCAGCGGATTCCAAACGACTGTCAGCATACTCGCGGTCTTTAATGATCCTGCGTATGTCAAAAAAGTAGATGCTTTTATCGGCGCGATAAGTATAGACAAACCGTCCGTTGTCTCCTCCGCCGCCGCAAATAATACCGCGTCCGGCGCCGCGGCGTTCGATGACAGCGGGAACCTGATCATCCCACAGCCCTTGCGCCAGCTCACCACGGCCGATTTAGCCGGTGTGTGGATCGATGGACCTAATCGCATGACGACGGATTATGTTCACAGCGGGAGCGGCAAGAGCGCCGGGAGGGACACGACCGCCTATGAGGTCAAGACGACGTTTAAAAGCGATGGGACATACACCAGCTTTTTCAACTCGGTACGAAAAAAATACGAGCAAGAAAGTGGCACAACAACCGGTCCATATTCGATCGACGGCCGGCTTCTCTCGATTCAGGGAAAAGGCTATGACGGAAAAGGCACCGTGACGACAAAATGGGTCATCCGCGGCTGGATGGAACTGCCCTCAATGACCGTCCTGGAGCTAGCCGGTCCGTGGTATGACGACGCACCGATCCCGGAGGTCAACTTTACCGACTTCAGCTCTTATGAAAGCAAATACCGAGGTACTACAAGATGGATCCGGCTGAAATGAAGTTCATTGAGGAAAGCCCGAAATTCGCGGAAACCCGTTTTTGTGGAAGTCCGTAGTGCACAATATTTGCGGGCGAGTCCGAGGCAGGTTTGGCGGACATCGGCAACGCGGTCGCTTTTTTGCTCGGTATCAGCGGATTTGAAACATTAATCAGCGTACTTGCCGTTTTAACGATCCTGCTTATGTCAGGCCTTCGCGATCGCTATCTGAATTTGACGAGGAAGAAATCGGAATGAATAGTGGGATTCGCCAAGTTTGGGGCAGTCAAACAAAGTTTTTGGGATTTCCTGGTCCAGCGGCGAGGGTGAACCAAAGAGGCTACCTAAGCAGACAAGGAATTCAAATCGTGGACGATCTCGAATGCCGAATCGGACGGATACTACACTTGGGAGTAGCAACCAATCGAGTCGTCTAAGCGGATAGAATTAGGGGTCCTTCGACACGATGCCGCCCTGACTCTCTAACTCCCTTGAGCGGCAGCGCGGGAAATGCTCACGCTGGAGTAGTCGACAGTTATGGCACCGTATGACAACGCGAGGTTCCGGACTTCTGGTCTCGCAAATCGGTAGCTCTGCTCGTGAAAGAGAGGAAGCAGCAGACTGTCACGTAGGATCACTTCTTCGATCTCGCGATAGATGCCATGCCGTGCAGCCGGAGATGTTTCTGACCGGCCCCGGGCTATTAGCCGGTCCAATTCCGGTGACCCGCATAACTTCCCCAATAACCCATTCTTGGTACTGAGGATGTTAGCGAAAGTGTCGGGATCGGGATAGTCAGCTCCCCAGCGTCCCAATACCACATCGACCGAGCCCTGACTGACAGCGTCCATCCATTCTTCCATAGTCTTGTTCACCGTACGGATTTTTATTTTCTGATCGCTACTTGAGCGCGCTATCTCACGCGCGAGTGCGGCATACTCTCCGAAGTAAACCGGGTTCACGGCTGCGGTTAATTCGATCTCTTCGTTTGCTGCGGCGGACGATGAAGTTGCTGGTGCAGACACTCTCGGAGCGTAAGTTGAATCATGTCCGAGCAGACCCGGAGGGATCAGCCCATGAGCCGGTACGGCAAGTCGACCTAAAGTCTGACGCACAACACTCGCAACATCGATAGATCGCGCGAGTCTCTGTCGGAGGCGTTTGTCCTTTAGTGGTCCACGGTGGCAGTTGAATACAGCATAGTAAGTCAGCAGGTTGGGAATTTCATGATAACCAGAGGCAAACTCAGGTTCGCGTCGCAAGGCCTCCGCGTCAGCCGGCAACAGGTCCGAGGCCAACGAAAACCGACCCGCCCGAAACTGAGAGAGGATGTCAGCCGGCGGTACATTGAAGTCAAAGTTAAGTCGGTCAACCTGAGGATAGCCTTTGCGCCAGTAAATCTTATTCCGTTCGAGTTCCACGCGAACGCCGGGCTCAAACTTCACCACACGAAACGGACCGGTTCCTACAGATCCCGCCTCCCAACTCGGACCAAACTCATCGCTACCTTCCGGGACTATTGCTGCCACGTGGTACGAGATCAGCGCCGGAAAAAATGAGACCGGTTCTTCCAACTCAATCGTGAACTCATCGGCAGAATGAATACGAAACCCTGTCAGGTCCGACTGCTCTCCATTGAGAAGCGCCTTGGCGCCGCGGATAGGTGAATAGAAGAATCGGCCGAGGCTCTCGGGACTCAATAGCAACCTCTCAAACGAGTAGCGAACATCGCGAGCTGTTAGTTTGCGACCATCGTGAAAGCGAACATCATCGCGCAGCCGGAACCGATATCGCTTACCACCCTGTTCAGCATTGAATTCCGAAGCTAACCAGGGCGCGATCCGTGCGCCGCCAATATCGCGAGTTAGTGTTTCGTAGATATTTGGCAACACCTCGGTATCTTCTACCGTTCCAGCGCGCGAAGGATCGAGATGGCCCAGTGTTCCGGTAATCGGAATCTCTAAAGTTCCACTGCCTGCCCTCAAGGCGTCAGATGCCATAACCGCAGATTCCAACTTGCCTACTTCAGCGTAGTTCACATACGGTGCGCTACCTCGAAGCCGCAGGCCAACAACCTTCGAGTTGGCCAAGCGATAATCAACGTCGTGAAACAGTGGTAGGACCATTCCTGATTCCTGAAGGAAACTTTCGTACTTTCGATATAATGTTGCTCTAACTGCGGGCCGGCTTTCTGTGCGTGCCTCTTCGAGAATCTGGTCGCCATCAGGCGACGATATATAGGAGCGATAAAGACCCATTCGCGAATGGAAAAGTCCGTAGGTGAAGTCGTCCGGGTCGTCATAGTCCGCATTCCATCTGCCGATGAACAAATCAAGCCCGGTACTGTTTTGGAAAGATTCCAAATAGGAGGCCATGGTCGGAGTTGCAACTTCTACGTTTACTCCGAGTTCGGACCAGATTGAGAGCAGAGTTGTCAGTAGCGACTTATAGCGATCAAGGAAGAGCGGATGGACGGCTGCTTTCAGCGTGAGAGGATCCTTAAACCCTGCTGAACTCAGCGTCGCTAAAGCCTCGTCGCGAGTCGTTGTTTGACGTCGTCTGCCTGGATCATATCCCAGCATCCCTGGTGGGATCAGGCAAACAGCGGGTTGCGCAAAGCGGCCCAATGTTTGCCAAACGAGATCGTGCGTTCGCACTACACTCGATAGTACTCGACGAAAATCCGGGTTTTGCGCAACTGAACCGCTCGTAGAATTTAGGATTAGAAAGTAAGTGTTCTTGCGGGGTGATTCAACCAGGCCGCCGCGAAAACGCTGGTCGCGCAGAAACTCTTCGAGATCCTGCGGCGAAAGATCGCGTGCAAGGTCAACTGCACCTGACCGCAACCCCGACGCGATTTCGGCAGCACTTAACCCAGAGCGAAATTCAACTTCATCAAGATGCGCGGCAGCGCCTTTCCAATAGCTCGCGTTGCGCTCGAGCACAATGCGGTCAGGGTTGTATGAGGTCATTCGAAAGGGACCCGTCCCGACCAGAATTGCTGTCGCTCCCTCCTCGGCCTGCACCGCGATGCCGGTCTTGTAGTCGGTAAGCAGCGCAGGATAGATCGAAAGCGGTTCATGCAATTGTATTTCCAATCTGTGTTCTGAGTGCACCAGAATTCCGGCTAGCATCTCGTCACTACTCTTGGCAAAATCGGCCGCACCGCGGATGGCAGCCAAACCCGGGGGTAGCTCACGAGCTACATGAATGCTTCGCTCAAAGGAGCGCTTGATATGGTGAGCAGTCAAGGCTTCGCCATTTTGAAATCGGGCGCCTTCTCTCAGATTGAAGAAGACTGAAGTACCGTCCTCAGACACTTCCCATTTCTCGCAGAGCGCTGGAACCAGATTGCCTTCGAGGTCGGTTGCCAGAAGAGTCTCAAAGACATTCGCCAAAATCTCCTGTTCCTCAACCAGTTCCATGTTGACCGGATCGATATCGCCCAGCGGCGACGCCATCGCAACAACGAGTCTTCCTCCGCGTGGTATCTCTTCCTGGAGTTCGGTGTCTTTTGCCGCGGGCGCCAGCGAAACAGACTCTTCGAGGAAATGGTTGGCTCTCTCATACTCTCCGCGCAGGTTCGCGAGGGTGGCGGCTAAAGAGAGCGCATGACGAAGACTCTCGTTGTCTCCTGCCGAGCGGGCAGCTTCCATTACTTGTCGGACCAGACGAGTAGTCTCCTCGACCTTTCTTGCCTGCCACGCGGTCTCGGCAGCGAATAGCAATGCCGTTACAGCGCGCGCCTGGTGGTTCTCGCGCCCCAGAATCCGCCCCGCACTTTCTGCTTCTCTTAAAGCTGCATCTACATCTCCAGTCATTCGATATGCCTGGGCCAAAAACATTCGCGCGTCTCCCTCATGCGCGCGATCTCCTTCCCATTCGTCATCGAGAAATTCGAGGACTGTTCTTGCGGCTCGAGCTGCTTCCTCACTGCTGAAAGCGTCCAGCGCAGCCTTGGCCATCCGCAAGCCATACTCGACCGTCTTGTCGGGAACGTCGCCCTGGGAGAAGTGATGGACCAGTTGTGGGTAAACCCGCTCCAGTCTTCCACCATGTCGTTTCTCGATCTCCTCGGCATACTTCCGATGCAACGACCTTCGTTTGCGGCGTGAAATGGACCCATACAGGAAGTCGCGGACGACACCACTGGAAAAAGTCAACCGATCTCCACGTGACTCACGCTCTTCTTCGAGGAGACCCTCTTCCACGAGGCGGTCGATCGCGTCTTCAACGTCCTTTGTACTAGCCAGCATTTCTAAATCTCGAAAGTCAAAGGCCTTTCCCATGACAGAAGCAATTGATAGCACCTCGCGCAACGCTTCCGGCAGCCGCTCAATTCGTTTCTCAACAGCTTGTTGGATCGTGGCCGGCATGTCACCAGTCGAGAGATCGGTCGCCGCACCTAGACTCCAGGCACCCGTTTGATCCTTTGAGATTCCGCCGGAATCAAGCAGCGAGCGCACGAGTTCTTTCGTGAAGAATGGATTTCCTTCGGTCCCCTCATAGAGTTTCTGCACGAGACTATCCGACAGGTTAGGTCCGCCAATCAGGGTCTCCAGAAACAGTCGATGTTCTGCCTGTGTGAACGGTTCGAGCTCTATCCCCGAAAAACGGCGATCTCCGCGAAAACTATCAAGCATCCGAAGCAGCGGATGAGAGCGATCGACTTCACTCGACCGATAGGTACCGACGATAAGTGTAGGTGTTGGTCCCAGGCGTCGCACAATATATTGCAGCGCGTCGATGGAAATCTCCGCCGCATGTAGATCTTCGAGAAATAGAATGAGGGGCTTTCCCGCCGCCAGCCGCGTAAGTGTTCGCGCCAATAATTCAAAAATTTGCGTGCGATTTTCAGGTCCCTGCGAGCCAATCTGTATGAGCTTCGAGTCGCCGGAAGCAGCAGCGCGAATCTCACTGATTTCCGTCAGCATCGGAAAGAGAGAAACGAGATCAGGAGCAACGTCTGAAAGCTCGATAAGGTTGGCAGGAGAGCTGGAAGTATCCTTTTGGCGGAAGTATTCCTGAATAGCTTCGCAAAATCCCTGGTAAGGAAAGGCGCCGTCCTGCTCAATTGACCGGCCATGAAGTAGGAGTAATTTGCGGGCTTTCGCCAAATTCTCAATTTCATCAAGGAGTCGGGTCTTGCCTACACCTGGCTCACCGGAGACTACAACGAATTGGCATTCGCCACTAATCGCGGTATTGAGCCGCTTCTGCAACTCGCGTTGTTCCTTTTCGCGGCCGATAAACGGGGACAGCGCGGGCCGCGGCGTTAGTAGAATTTTCGTCAATACTACTGACTTGCTTAGATCGCTCTGGTGTAATCGTGTCTGGTAACGCCGTAGCGAATCAGCAACCTCAGCCGCGCGCTGTGGTCTCTTACCGGCCTCTTTGCTTATGCAGTTGAGAATGACCGCTTCGAGATCCTCATCGATATCGGCACCCAATGAGCGCATCGGCTGTGGAATCTCGTGAACTATTCGATAAAGAATCGACTGAAGCTCACCGGCAAAGGGAGGTTCGCCCGTAAGACACTCGTAGAGTACGGTTCCCAGAGAATAAATATCTGAACGGTGATCTATGGCGCCGCCTGCCACTTGTTCCGGGCTCATATAGGAGAGGGTGCCGGCTATGGTACCGGTCTTGGTGATACGGCTTTCGGTGGCACCGCGCGCCAGACCAAAGTCCATAATACGAACTCTAATCCGGGCTCCCTCTTCACGCACGACCATAATGTTCTCGGGTTTGATATCTCGATGAAAAACGCCGCGCGAGTGACTGTATTCCAATGCCTCTGCAGCCTGAATTCCAATGTCGAGAACCTCGCCGAGAGTGAGCGCCGCTTCGCGTTGGAATGACCGCAGAGTTGTTCCCTGAACGATGGGCATAACGAAGAAGAGCGAGCCTTCGTGTTTGCCGAAATCGAAGATCGGAACAACAGCAGGATGGTCCATTTGCGCCACCAGCTGTGCCTCGCGCTGGAAGCGCTGCTCGGTTTCCGAGCTCAGCAGTGTGGGAGGGATAAGCTTAATCGCGACCTCGCGATTCAATAGTGGGTCGTGAGCGCGATACACAATGCCCATCCCCCCGCGACCCAATTCGGTGCGGATGTCGTATCGGTTAGAAAGCTTTTGACCGATCATCTTCCCCTCCCTTAAAAAATACAAACCCAAAGCTTATAAGACGAACGTGAGTGTCTTGTGAGCTGACGAAAGGCAGCGCTGGTAAGCGCCTACGCGCTCCGAACGAGCGAATCAAGAGTAGAAGTCTGGAACATAAAACTGGAGATCTCGTGTTAGCCCGCCATTATACTCGGTTCGCCTGCTAAGCAAAGAGCCTCAACACATTCGCTCACTACCGCGCACGAGAGTTCTGGATGTGGTGCAGTTCAAATTGAATATGCTGCAAGAACTCATGGACCTACTCCGCTAAAGATCGCGGGGGCAATTTGGTGGCGCAGACCTACTATCAAGAAGCCGGTAAGCAGGGGCGCGCATACGCAACCGCCCTCGAAACCTTTGGGTTGTGTGTCATCGCTGTTTCACTCGGCTTGGGTGGAATACTTCCGGAATGTGGTTTACCGCACATACGGGGATGTAAGATTTTCGCAATTGGCCGCGAGCCGACTCGTCGGCGAGACATGAGGCGCGGCACTGCTGTGCTGAACAGGGTAGCCCCCTTCACTTTGTTCCACACTGTAGCTCTCACCGCCTGCGCGCCAATCACGTCGGGATGCGCAAGGCCGCTCTTTTCACACCGGGCGCGGTAAATCTCTAGGACGGCCCCGGCGTCGAGCACGCTTTCGACGTTTCCCGCCTCGTCTAGGTTGAGGTTCGCTCCGCGAATAGCGAACCACACATCGGTCACCTCTTTATTAGAACCGGGCACATAGAGCGTATGGATGGATCCGGCAGGTTCGAACAGATATGAACCGGCCGTGTTGAGTTCGGGGTATTCCACGTAGTTCCACGAACCCCTAATAGTGAAGGCAAAGACCTCGCCGGTATGGCGGTGCCGTTGGATTGTGACGCCTGGCTGGAAACGGACTCGGATTACCCAAAGCCCCGTCGCGACATCAGCTTGCAGGAACTGGAAAACTACACCCTCCTGATACTCGACAAAGGGCAAATCTTTCTCTGCCCGGTGAAGCGCCTCGGGAATTCCGGGCATCGGTGCAAAAGCGGCAGCTATGTTTGTCCTCCTTTTAATTTAGCAGCAGCGGACACGATGCTATTTAAAAATTACGACTTACGAATTAAA
>Ga0209486_10000715_pt1 | contig 14577 bp, 8 predicted proteins | sample NCCompost_FD_187518 | JGI IMG/M metagenome (GOLD analysis project Ga0209486, IMG submission 187518) | Agricultural soil microbial communities from Utah to study Nitrogen management - NC Compost (SPAdes) (version 2) | ecosystem: Environmental > Terrestrial > Soil > Agricultural land | place: USA...
GCCACCCGATAAGGCGGCCCGACTCTCTCAGTCGGACCCGGATGAAAAGATGTGCAGGGATTTCCGCGCTGTCAATACTGGTCCGGCATGGAGACCCGAACCCTCACCAGGGTGGGCCTCCCGTTTTCGTCCTCGATTACGGTCACCAGGCCGTCCCGGGTCCAGGCCTGCATTCCCCACTCGTTGATGCTGAAGGGCAGAGTGACCGGGCCGAGCAGCACACCGGTGGAATCGAAGACGTCGAATCTGGTGCGGGTGGTGTCCGAGATGGCATGGCGACGGACCCAGATCCGCCCTGCCGGGTCCACCCGCATGTTCATGAATGCCGGCAGGGAGGTGGGGATATCCTCCAGCTTGAACGAAGCCCGGACGTTCGCCTCGCCGTAGGTTTCCGCCGAGCCCTTGACCCGGGTTTCCAGCTCGGCCTTGCGACGCACCTCGTCAATTGGCTCCGGGGTCCAGGCCCGTGCGAACACTCTCATGCTGTCGCGGCCGTCGCCGCTCCGCACCAGGGAATACTCACCGCTCCAGCCGTACACCAGGCCGCTGTCGGGATGCAGGGTATGGGTGAGCGAAGGAAGAAATGGGACGCCGGTGCTCATCGAGGCCCTCGCCTTGCCGTCGGGGCCCTTGACCGTCACGGTCCAGAACTTTTCGGACTTCCGGTACGGCACCCAGAGGGTATCGAGCGCGGCCCCTTCCAGGCTCCATCGAACGTACGGAGTTCCCCGAGGGGTCTCCTCGCGCTGGAGCGGCACCATGGTCGGGATGTAGATCCGCTGCTGCCGGTCGATCTGGACGTCGGCCCAGTAGCAACAGGAGCTGTGCCAGCTCTTCCGGAAGACGCCCGAGGTGTCCCAGACTGAGGTGCGCGCCAGCTGGGGATCGTGCAGCACCAGGGAGCCGCCCCGGACCGCGATGAATCCGGCCCGGAATTCTCCGGGTCCCTCTCCCTCGCCGCCGATGGTTCGGATCAGATCGCCGTCAGGGGTGAACACCTTGATGAGGGCCGGTTTGGTGTCCACGATGTAGACCCGGCCCGCCTCGTCCACCGCGAGGCTCCGGGGCTGGCCGATCTCCGAAGTGGTGCCGTCCTCTCCGCTCCAGCGGGCCTCTTCGGTGAGGGTGATCCCGCCGGAGTCGCTCCAGGCGGTGGGACCGGAGCTGGTGACCCGCTGGATACCGCCGGGGAGGGTGTCCACCACGGCCTCGGCGAGGTTGGACGCCTCGGCACCGCCGCAGCCTGCAAGGAGGGCCGCGAGCACGAAAGAGCAGGGAAGCGGATAGCGGAGAGCGGGGAGCGGGGGAAGCCTCATGGCCGAACTCCTGGAAGGCCTTCGATTCGGTAGCGCACAAGCTCAGGGAGATCGTCGCTGTCGGTAATCACGGCGTACGCCCGGTCGCCGTCAATCCGGAGCGGATTTACCCCCGCGGGGAATCGGAACCTGCCTACGATCTTTCCTTCCCGGTCCAGCACAGTCCATTCCGGACGGACTTCCGAGTCCTGCTCCCAGCGGAGCCAGAGGTCGCCGTTGGTCGCGACCAGCGACTGCGCGAGGGCGGGAAGGAACTCCGGGCGTGTCATGGCCTTCCTCACCGCTCCGCGATCGAGCTTTCCGGGGCCATCGTGTCCGCTCGCCAATCCTTCGACAGCTTCTTCGAACCGACGGTTGCTCAGCCGGACCGGTTTGTAAGGGATTCGCTTCTCCCAGCGCAACCGGCCGGAGGGCTCGAGACTCCGAACCCGAATCGCGGCGGCGCGGGCAGTCGGTTTGGGGTCGGGCTCGATGAGGTAGATCACGTCGCCGCGCGGGCCGACGACTCGCTCGGCCCGGTCGGTGAATCGCGCCGCGCCGACGATGAAGCTTCCCGAGCCGGTGGGAATCTTGAGCTGCGGAAGCACCCGCCATCGCAGGGTGGCTACTGTATCGGCGCGGGTGAGATCGGCGGTGACGCGGATCACCGGAGCCTGGGCGGCGTCCAGTGCCGTGCCTCTCCCGGCCAGGTAGGAACCATCGGCGAGCGGAATCAGGTGTCCCCAGGGGCCGCCGGATCTGGTCCGGATCAGCCGACCATCAGCCGAGAAGAACTGCACCCGGCGGAGCGATTGATCCGCTACCCAGAGGGTGTCGCCGCGCCACCCCATGGCCACCGGCCGGCCGAATTCGCCGGGTCCGCTCCCTGAGCGCCCGATCCGTCTTCGCAGAATACCGCGAGCATCGAACTGAAGAATGGCCGGGTGAGACGGGCTGAGCAGGTAGATCGCCTGATCCCGCCCCACCTCGACCGCCAGGATCCGGTCCGGCAGCGTGGTATCGCTCTCGCTGCCCTTGACCGACATCTCACGGACGAGCCGCAGCTCCCGCGGCTCCGACTGTGGCCATACAACCGGCAGCAGGAGGAGCGAGCTCCAGGCCAGGGTGCTGCGAATGGCGCCCAATGCAGGATCCGCGATCCGGTTTTAAGGCATAACCCGCTGGAGAATGGAGGTTCCGGTGGTGTCGGGCCTGAGCCGAATATATGTCAGCTCGCCTCGCACAATGCGCCCGCCCGGACCGGCGAACGTCGATTCCACCGTCACGACCTTCAGCGTGATCACGATCACCCCATCGATGCCGGGAACGCCCAGCGCCGGTCCCCTCACAACCTCGATGGACTCGATCGAGTTGGTCGGTACCTCCTCCATATATGCGGGTCCCACTCGCTGGGGACGGGCGCCCGGGGCCGGACTGGTCATCATCTCGGAGCCGAGCAAGCGGCCATCGGGGCTGCGATAGAGCACCACGATGTCGGCGGGTGGGTGACCCTTAAGCATCTCCCGCACCCACTCGATACCCTCGAGCGAAGACTCCCTAGCGCGCTGGAGCTGGGTCTTGAGCTCCGGTGCGAGGGAATCCGGCAGCAGGCACGCCGCCGCTCCCAGGGCCATCGCCACAGTCGCCGCGGCCAGGGCCCGGCCCCGCCAGCTTCCAGGGCGGATCGAGGTCAGCGCGTTGATCCGTGCTTCCAGATCGCCGGGCCGCTCGGCGAAGGCGGCGAATGCGGGAAGCCCGCCCCGGTTGCAGCGGCCCACCGCGTCGAGCAGCACGCTGCCGTACCGGGCCACGTCGGCGCCGGACGCAACTACCCGGGCATCGCAATCCAGCTCGATCGCGCGACGGAGCCGGCCAAGCTGGAACCAGACCGCGGGATTCCAGGGCATCGCCACCACCACGAGGAACCCCCGAAGCAATAGCCTGGGGTCCTGCCGGTTTACGTGCTCCATCTCGTGGCGCAGTATCAGCGCCCGAGCCGGCTCGGCGAGATCGTGAACCCATTCCGGCAGCACGATGTCGAGCCGGCGCCAGCCGATCACCGCCGGTCCGACATCCCGGCTCAGGAGCACCGGGACGCCGTCGACCGCTGCCCGCCGCCATTCCTTCCGCCGGCCCTGCAACACCCCCATCGCGTAGACCAGGAGGAGCGCCAGCACTCCCGAGCTCGCGCCCCATACCGTCAACAGCACCTTGTTCATTCCCCAGCCCGGCTCGGCGACGCTCACCATCGGGACCGGTACACCATCGCGAACCCCGATCTCCGCCGGTCCCGGCGAGGGATCCGGAATCGAACTGAGCACCGGCAGCGGCGGCACCGGCAGGTGCCAGGGCAGCAGCGGACTCAGAGTTGGTACCAGCAGCGAGAGGACCAGCGCTCCGGCCCAGACCCGGCGCACCGGCTTCCTGCCGAGGAGAAGAGCTCGCTCCGCGGCGAAGGCCGCGATGGACACCAGGAGCCCAACCACGAGGGCATACCCCATCCACGAGGCAATCATCGCGCGCCTCCCTTCAGCCGCTGGTCGAGGATTTTGCGAAGTCTGCGAATGTCCTGAGGAGAGAGCTTGCGGTCGCTCACCAGCTGGGTGAGCAGCAGCTCGGGAGACCCGTCAAAGAGCTTGTCCACCATGCGGGTGAGCGCGCTCTTCCCGGCCCGCTCCCGAGCTACCAGGGGGAGGTAGCGGTGGGCCTTTCCCTCTTCCTCGTGGCCCACGAACCCCTTTTCCTCCAGGGTGCGCAGCACGGTGAGCACGGTGGTATACGCCAGCGGGTCGGGCAGCGCTTCCCGCACCTCGGTCACGGTGCCGGAACCCCGGGCCCAGAGCACCACCATGACGTCCAGCTCGCGATCGCTCAGCCGCAGGCTCATCCGCCCCTCCTACTAATTGTTTAGTAGAAGATGGCGCCGGCTGGGCTATCTGTCAACTAGCGGGGTAGTTGGTAACGCTCCAGCGCTTCCAGGCCATCGGTGTTGGCGGCGGCCAGGTAGAGCCCGGCCCGGCCGATGGCGAGGAGCCGGCGGCGCGCCGGGAGAACCACCCGGAGGGTGATCCGCCCCGAGGCGTCGAAGACGTCCCAGGTCCGGGCAGCGCCCGCGGGCGTCGAACGCTCGACCCAGAGCGTCTGGTCGGGACCGACCCGGGGCATCACGTCGGTAAAGGGCGGCTTGGTGGCGGCGAAGGGATTCTGCGCCGCCATTGCTTTAACCCGCGCGGGCTCGAGCATCTCGTCCGGGGTCGGGGAAATCCCGGTGGGATTATTGCTGCCGCTCCCCCGGCCTCCCACGCCGGAGTTCTCCAGGAAGGTGCGCATGTAGTCCACCCGGTCCCGCTCGGTCACCGGGACCGCTGTGTAGGCGACCGCGGGCCCGCGGGTGACCCGGCCATCGGGCTCCCGCCACTCGACGTGGTAGTCCCTGGAGCGCACCAGGGCGATTCGCCCCTCTGGTGTCGCCTGCCAGACGTCCTGGGGCGCAAAGCCGACGTAGGGGAGTCCGTACTTGACCCGGGGCTCGGTGGGGCGCCGAGCCCGAGCCAGAGTGTCGAGCTTGCCGGTGCGGAGATCGAGCCGGGCCACATGCACCGAGTCGTCCTCTATGCCCTCGGGGCCGGACGCCCAGGCAGGAACCTGGAAATACAGCCGGCCCTGGCGGTCGGTCGCGCGGGGCCAGGGAGAGTAGACCAGCCCGGGCCGCTGGGTGGGCATCGAGCGATGCACCTTGAGGTCGGGACCGATGATCATGAAACGGGCGTTCCCCTCATCCGCCAGCAGGGTGGAATCACCCGGGAGGGGAAGCAGGGTGCTGGGCATCCGGTACTCCTCCGGTCCCGATCCCTCCCGGCCGATCCGGGTCGCCCGCCCGGTCCTGAGGTCTACGACGTAGAGCGCGGGCTCCAGCCGGTCGCTCACCAGGAGTCGCCCGTCGGGCAGCTCCCGCACCCCGCGGAGCTGGGTGAACTCGTGAGTCAGTGTGGCGGTGGGAGGGCCGAGCCGTATTTCGCGGACCGGGGGCTGCTGGGGAAGCAGCAGCGCGGTCAGCAGGAGCAGCGATGGAGTGGGCATGTGAGTGGGGATGCGTGGGGGGCGTACATCGTTTCTCGGCGGGCTTGGGGCGGGCGGGCCTCCGGGGAGCGCCCAGGTTCGCTCTCATTTCCGAAGGTCATAACTCGTTCTGAAGCTCACCAGCGCCCCCGTCGTCAGCCCGCTCCCTGCGCCCGCTCGGAATCGGGACAGTTCCCGCTTCCCGCTATCCGCTGTCCGCTCTCCTCATCGAAATCCTGCAGCGAGCAACATCCCCGACCCCGACTGCCAGACGAACCGGAGGTCCTTGAGCTCGCCGTACACCGCGTCGAGCAGGAGCCGGACCCGGTATCCGCCCCCTTCGCCCTCGATCATGATGGGTTCGGTGAGCATGACGCCGGCGCCTCCCTGGAGCGAGTCGGCATTGAGCAAGCCCCCCACCGCGGCGGCCACGTCCAGCGAAATCAAGTCGGTGCTGTCCCGCCTGATCATCACCATGCCCTCCACCCGACGGTACTCCAGCGAGTCGGTGGCGGTGCCGATCCAGCCGGTGGAGGGGAGGCTCACGGTCAGCGCGACTTCGAAGCCGGCCACCGGCGTCGAGCGGGGCAGTTGACGCTGGGCCCAGACGTGAGTCCCGGTTCCCTCCGGTCGCTCCCACCGGTTCATGTACCGGAGCCCGAGCCTGCCCATGGCGCGCGACGCAACATTGTCGTCCCGGACGTGCTGGAGGGTGTCGGCCCAGGCGAGCACCGAATCGCCCGGCAATCCAAACACCCTCCCGACGGCCTCCGGCCCATGGGTCTTTGCCAGATAGTGAAACACCGCGCTCATCTCTCGTCGGTCTTCGACCGGCACGGTGCCCCGCGCCGGAGTGGGATCTCCGGCCCGCCCCATCCCGTTCTTCTCCAGCAGACCGTCGAGCCGGTTCATCTGGCTCCGCCGGGAGACCGCGTAGGCGCTCCACGGCCCCATGGTGGTGAGCAGCGCCACCGCGCAAAGGGTCATCGGGATCAGCTTGATGTTGCGCGAGGCGGTGATCCCGTAATAGAGCGCGAGCCCCAGGAGCCAGAGCGCCAGGACCAGGAGGAAATAGCGCTGCTCGGTGACCCCGTATTGCCCCACCCGCTTGGCGATCGCGACCAGCAGCATGGCGAGCGACGGAAGCAGGGCGACGAACCACCAGCGCCCGTAGCCGTTGACCCAGCGGCTGTCGGCCCGCTCCCTCAAGGGATGGACCAGCAGCAGCGCTAGCACCCCGGTCGCCGAGACGCTGGAGACCAGGTAGCCGATCCAGCCGGTGGGCCAGGTGCGGGTTATGATGACTTTGCCCAGGTAGGCAGTGAGGATCGCGAGATAAATCACCACCAGCGGCATCAGCACGAACTGGGTGAAGACCTTGAGCCCCGTGGGGTAGTCGTCGCGGGTCTCCAGCTCCGCATAATCGCGGGGCACTCCGGAGAGGAAGAACCAGGGGTGGAAGACGAAGGCCAGGAAGGCCCACAGGTGGGCGTACATCTCGCTGTCGATGTCCACCCCGAACAGCTTGTCCACCGCGGCCAGCGCGATCGAGAGCCCCGCCCACAGCACCACCGCATAGAAGGCGCCGGTCAGGTAGCGGAGAAAGAGAATCCGGTTGAACTGCCAGAAGCCGTCCAGCCGTTCGCTGGTCAGGTAGGGCGCGATCGCCACCAGCAGGTGTCCCGCCACCAGCAGCTGGATGAAACGGAGCGCCGCATGATCCGCGCTCCAGTCCAGCGAGGCGTAGTAGAGCAGGACCAGCCCCGCCGCCATCACCAGATCCACGATCCAGCGATGCCGGGGCGCCACCCCTCGCCGCTCGGCGCTGGTGACCGACGCGGTGAAGAGGGCGAGGCCCAGCACCCCGGTCGCCAGCAGCCTCGGCTGGGATTCGTTGGCAGGTCCGTCGATCATGCGGAAGGCGGCCACTGCAGCGACGAAGCCCGAGAGCATGGCCATGGGGAACCGCGCCAGGGTCTGCCGGGCAGTCTGGAGGGCCGTTTCGAGGGACGGTAGCCTCATTCCGGTTGCCGGGGCCGCCGCCGCGCGCCGACCGCGAGCACTTCACCTCCCTGATCGGTGTACCCGCCGTACCCGGTCCCCGGGGCATCCGAGGGCCGGGGCATCCTGATGTTCCAGCGCTGGATGATCCACCCGCCGTCGGCCAGCCGGACGAAATCCGCCCTCCCGCCCAGCGCCGGGGCGCGGGCCTCGAGCGGCGGATTGATCCAGGTGTACTCCAAGTGCCGTAGCAGCCGCTCCGCCGGATCGATCCAGAGGATCCCGGCCACGTCGGGGAGGTTCTGGCTGGGCAGCGGCTCGAAGGCGAGCCCGACCAGGCCGGCGGTGCCCCCCCGCCCTTCCTCGCGCCGGAAACAGTGGGTCTTGAGAAACCGCTCCGAAAGCAGCAGATCGGCCCCGGGACCGTAGTAGATGAATCCATTCCAGCGCCACTGGATGTACCCGCTTCGCTCCAGGTTGCCGGGGGTCTTCTCGGAGAAGGGGCTCCGGGTCCTTACCTGGGAGGTGTCCCGCCGCTCCCAGCGAAGCCGGAGGTTAGGGGCGAGGTTGCGGCGCCAGTTCTGGATCAGCAGGGTGGGTGGAGCGGAGTCGGTCGCGCTGGTGCTCTCCAGGGCCGACCGGGCATCCAGCCAGAGGTCGGCGGTGGCGGCACCGGCTTCCGGGTGAACCTGGCAGGGGGTTCGGGCCGCGGTCCTCACGTCGGGGAGCCGGACTTGCGCCCCGAGGAGGGAAACCGGCCCCAGGAGCAGGGCCAGACAGCACCAGGCGCACCTTCGGGTCATCAGCCCTCCGGAATTCGGCCCGAGATGATAGCTTATCCTCCGCCTCACATACGGCGCAACCGCGCGTCCCTTCCGCACGTAGGGTATTTTCCAGTGTTTGCGCCCCCAACATCCTCGCACCTCGCGGAGCCGTTTCATGCGCGTCTTTGCCGCGGCCCTGTCCCTGGCCGCACTCGTCAGCACCGCCGGCCAGGCCCAGCTGCCCAAGCCGGGTCTGCCGCTTCAGCCCGACCGCTTCGCCACCTTCACGACCAACAAGGGGACCTGGATCTCACTCGACGTGAGTCCCGATGGCCAGACCATCGTCTTCGATCTCCTGGGTGATCTGTACACCATGCCGGTCACCGGGGGCAAGGCGACCCGGCTCACCAGCGGCATCTCCCACGACATGCAGCCCCGGTTCAGCCCCGACGGGAAACGGGTGGCGTTCGTCTCGGATCGGGACGGCGACGACAACGTCTGGACCGTGTCGCTCGACGGGCGGGACACCCTCCAGATCTCCAAGGGCGTGGACAACGGCTACCTCTCCCCGGTGTGGACTCCGGACGGCGAGTACATCGTGGTCTCCAAGAGCACGCCGTTCTCGTCCGAAAAGCTCTGGCTCTACAACGTCCACGGCGGGCACGGACTCCAGATGGGCGCCCCGACCGGCCCCCGAACGCTGGGCCCGGCATTCGGCAAGGACTCCCGCTACGTCTGGTTCGCCCAGCGGAACGGCGGCTGGCAGTACAACGCGGTGCTCCCCCAGTACCAGATCGGGGTGTACGACCGGGAGACCGGCACCCGGACCGTGATGTCGGCGCGCTACGGCTCGGCGTTCCGTCCAGCGCTGTCGAAAGACGGCAAGTGGCTGGCCTACGGCTCCCGCCAGGACGCCGAAACCGGGCTCCGGATCCGGGAGCTGGCCAGCGGCGAGGAGCGCTGGCTGGCCCACCCGATCCAGCGGGATGAACAGGAGTCGCTGGCCAGCATGGACGTGCTCCCGGGTTATGCGTTCACCCCGGATTCCCGCGCGATCGTGATTTCCTATGGCGGCGAGATCTGGCGGGTTCCGGTGGATGGCACCGCCGCGGTCAAGATCCCCTTCAGCGTGGACGCCCAGGTTCCGGTGGGTCCCCGGCTCGCGTTTGACTATCGGATCGCGGACAGCGCCACCTTCAGCGTGAAGCAGATCCGGGACCCGGTCGCATCCCCCGACGGCCGCCGGATCGCGTTCAGCGCGCTGGACCGGGTCTACCTGATGGATTTTCCGGGCGGCACCCCACGCCGGGTGAGCAGCAACGACGTGGGCGAGTACAATCCGGTCTGGTCGCCCGACGGGAGCGCCATCGCCTACCTCACCTGGGAAAACGACGGCGGTCACATCATGCGGGTGAGCGCCGCGGGCGGCGCACCGGTCCGGATCAGCCGGGCCCCGGCGCTCTACCAGCAGCTGGTCTGGGCTCCCGATGGCCGCCGGATCCTGGCGGTCCGCTCGGCGGCCCGGGACTTCAAGGAATCCTACGATCCGTTCTTCCCGACCCCGGGCGCCGAGTTCGTCTGGGTCCCCGCCACCGGCGGCGACGCTTCTGTGATCGGGCCGGTGGGGAATCGCTTCCTGCCCCACTTTACGGCCGATACCACTCGGATCTACGCCTTCGAGTTCGGCGGGCCCGGGCTGGTCTCGTTCCGGTGGGACGGAACCGATGTCAAGCCGCACCTGCGGGCGCTCGGGCCGCTCCCCTTTATTCCGACCAACCGGATCCGCTCCACCCGGTCGGACATCATCATGCCGCGGGAAATGGACGAGCCGCAGGAGCTGATCCCGGCCGGCTTCCCGACCGGGCCGATCATCATGGCGCCCCGTGGCGATCGCGCCCTGGTGGTGGATGGCAACGACCTCTACGTGGTGCACGTGCCAAAGACCGGCGGCCCCACGCCGGTCGTCAATGTGAGCAAGCCGGACAGCGCCTCGGTGCCGGTGCGGCGGCTCACCGACATCGGCGGTGAGTTCCCGTTCTGGGGCGCGGACGGCCGCACCGTCCACTGGTCGATCGGTAACGCCTTCGTCACCTACAACCTGGATCGGGCTCAAGCAATTGATGACAGCCTGCGGCGGATCGGCGCGGATTCGGCGACCCGCGCCGCGGCCGCGTATCGCCCCGAAGAGAGCCGGGTGGTGGTGCGCGCCGAGCGGGACATCCCGCAGGGCACGGTGGTGCTCCGCGGCGCCAAGGTGATCACCATGCGGGGCTACGAGGTGGTCGAGAACGCCGACGTGGTGATCCGGAACAACCGGATCGTGAGCATCGGTCCGCGGGCCGCCGACCCCGCCGGCGCGCGGGTGATCGACGTGGCCGGGAAGACCATCGTCCCGGGCTTCGTGGACACCCACGCCCACATGTGGCCGGCCTGGGGCTTCCACTGGGAGCAACCCTGGATCTATCTGGCCAATCTGGCCTATGGCGTGACCCTGACCCGCGATCCCCAGACCGCGACCAGCGACGTGGTGACCTATGGGGACCGGGTGGAGACCGGCTCGATGATCGGACCGCGGGTGTACTCCACCGGGCCGGGCGTCTTCAGCGGCGACCGGATCCGGAGCCTGGAGCAGGCCCGCAGCGTCCTCAAGCGGTACACCGACTACTGGGACACCAAGACGATCAAGATGTACATGGCGGGGAACCGTCAGCAGCGGCAATGGATCATTATGGCGGCCCGCGAGCTCAAGATCATGCCGACCACCGAGGGCGGGCTCGACTACCGCCTCAACATGACCCACGCCATGGACGGCTATGCGGGCATCGAGCACGCGATGCCGATTGTGCCGGCCTACGGCGACGTGACGGCGCTCTTCAAGGAGACCCAGACCACCAATACCCCGACGCTGGTGGTGCAGTACGGCGGTCCCTGGGCGGAGAACTACTTCTACACCTTCGAGAGCCCGGCGGACGATCCCAAGCTCCAGCGCTTCAGCCACCCGGAGGAGTTCGACCAGAAGGTGCGGCGCCGAGGCCAGGGGGCGGGCGGGAGCCCGGGTCCGGGCGGATGGTTCATGAAGGAGGAATACTCCTTCCCGAAGCACGCCGCCTGGATCAAGGACCTGGTGGAAGCCGGTGGCCGCGCCGGCATCGGCAGCCACGGGCAGCTCCAGGGCCTGGGCTATCACTGGGAGCTCTGGGCGGTGGCGAGCGGCGGGATGAAGCCGCACGACGCGCTCCGGGTTGCCACCATCCTCGGCGCCGAGGCCATCGGTCTCGGGAAGGATCTCGGATCGGTGGAAGCCGGCAAGCTGGCCGATCTGGTGATTCTGGATGCCGATCCGCTGGCCAACATCCGGAACACCAACACCATTCGCTACGTGATGAAGAACGGACGGCTCTACGACGGGAACTCGCTCGACGAAGTGTGGCCCCGCCAGAAGCCGCTTTCCGATCAGACCTGGCGCCATTCCGCGCCGAACGCCCAAGCCGGGATCCGGTGAGCCCCATGAAAAACCTTACAGTCATTCTGAGCGAAGCGAAGAATCTCGCCGCCTGCGCAGCGATGCTCCTGGCCGCGGCACCGCTGTCGGCTCAGGCTCCCGCCGCCGGCGCGCCGGGCGCGCCGCCCCGGAAGCCGCTCCCGCTCGACGCGACCCGGAAGGCGGAGTTCACTACTTCCAAGGCCACCTGGCTCTCGCTCGACGTGAGTCCCGATGGGCAGACCATCGTGTTCGATCTGCTGGGCGACCTCTACACCCTGCCGATCGCCGGCGGCACCGCCACCCGGCTCACCAGCGGACCGGCGTTCGACGCCCAGCCCCGCTTCAGCCCCGACGGCAAGAAGGTGGTCTTCGTCTCCGACCGGAGCGGGGGCGACAACCTCTGGACCCTGACCCTCGATCTCAAGGACACCACCCAGATCACCCAGGGGAACAACAATCTCTACGTCTCGCCCGAGTGGGCGCCGGACGGGAAATACATCGCGGCCAGCCGCTCGGGTGGGCTGGGCGGCGCGTCCAAAATCCAGATGTGGCACGTGGACGGCGGCGGCGGGGTGCCGGTGCTCCGGGAGCCGGCGACCCTCAAGGGGATCGGCGCCTCCTTCACTCCCGATGGCCGTTACATCTGGTTTGCGTGGCGCAACGGCGACTGGCAGTACAACTCGATTCTGCCCCAGTACCAGCTCGGGCGCTACGACCGGCAGACCGGTACCGCCAGCCCAATGACCGCCCGCTACGGCTCGGCGTTCAGGCCCCAGGTATCGCCCGACGGCAAGTGGCTGGTCTACGGAACCCGCCACCGCACCGACACCGGTCTGCTGCTGCGGGACATGGTGAGCGGCGAGGAGCGCTGGCTGGCGTATCCGGTGCAGCGGGACGACCAGGAGTCGCGGGCCACCCTCGACGTGCTGCCGGGTTATGCCTTCACCCCCGACTCCCGTGACGTCATTGCGGCTTACGGCGGAGAGATCTGGCGGATTCCGGTGGCGGGAGGGACCGCCACCAAGATTCCCTTCAGCGCCAACGTCAAGCTCGAGATCGGACCCGAGGTGAAGTTCGCCTACCGGGTCGATACCTCGGCGATGGTGACCGCGCGGCAGATCCGCAATCCGGTGGTTTCGCCGGACGGGAAGCGGGTTGCGTTCACCGCGCTGGACCGGCTGTACCTGGCCGAGCTTCCCAACGGAACGCCGAGGCGGGTGGATCCCGCCGAGGTGGGGCAATTCCATCCCACTTGGTCGCCGGACGGCAAGGCGCTGGCGTGGGCGAGCTGGGGAGACGCGGCCGGCGGCCACATCATGCGGATTTCGGTGGAGGGCAGCGGCCGGGCCCGGCCGATGCAGCTGACCCGGGTTCCCTCGGTCTACTACAACCTGGCGTGGTCCCCCAGCGGGACCCGGATCGCGGCCGCGCGGGGCGCGGCGCGGGACGCCCGTGAAATCGGCGGTACCCTGGGCGCGGAATTCGTCTGGGTTCCCGCTCAGGCGACCGTTCCCTCCGATGCGACCCTGATCGCACCGACCGGCACCCGCTCCGGCCTGCACTTCACCTCGGACACCTCACGGATCTTCGCCCACAGCAGCGCCGAGGGCCTGGTCTCCTTCCGGTGGGACGGCACCGACATCAAGCAGCATGTGCGGGTGACCGGAACGCCCGGTCCCACCATCGGCACGACCGATTTCCATGGTGAAGGCACGATAGTCGACAGCATTCCCATGGAAGGCGCGCAGGGGCCCCCTCCCGCCAGCGCGGTGCTGATGGCCCCCAAGGGCGACCTCGCGGTGGTGCGGGCGGGCACCGACATCTACACCGTGATCGTCCCGGTAGTCGGCGGTCCGGTGACCACCGTGTCGGTGTCCGGCGGAGCGGTGCCGGTCAAGAAGCTCACCGACATAGGCGGGGAGTTCCCGTCCTGGGGAGCCGACGGCCGCACCGTGCACTGGGCCATCGGTAACGCGTTCATCACCTACAATCTCGACCGCGCCAAGGCGGTGGAGGACAGCCTCAAGGCGGTGGAGCGCGCCAAGGCCGACAGCACCCGGCGCGCCGGCGCGCGAGCCGACACCCTCAAAACGCTGGGCGCCCGGGCGGACAGCCTCACCAAGGCGAGCGCGGCGGTGCCCGATTCGCTCAAGACCCGGCTCGACTTCTTCAAGGCGGACTCGGTTCGCACCGATTCGGTCAAGAAGGCGACCGATAAGGCCAAGGCCGACAGCACCAAGCTGGCCACGGCCCGTACCGACAGTCTCAAGAAGCTCAATGCCCGGGTGGACAGCCTGAAGAAGGCGGGCGCGAAGGTGCCCGACTCGCTGACCGCCCGGCTGGCCCACCTCCGGGAGGATTCGACGGCGCAGGCCAAAGCGCGGGAGAAGCCGGGTTACAAACCCGACGAAATCCGGATCAAGGTGCTTTCCGCCCGCGACGCGCCCAAGGGAGCGGTGGTGCTCCGGGGCGGCCGGGCCATCACCATGAAGGGGAAGGAGATCATCGAGAACGCCGACGTGGTGGTGCGGGACAACCGCATCGTCGCGGTGGGAGCGAGAGGGTCGGTGCCGATCCCCGGCGGAGCCCGGGTGATCGATGTGACCGGGAAGACCCTGCTGCCCGGCTTCGTGGATACCCACTATCACGCCCAGAACCTGGTCTGGGAAATTCACCCGGCCCAGCACTGGGAGTATCTCACTACCCTGGCCTACGGGGTGACCACCACCCGCGACCCCCAGACCCAGAGCACCGACGTGCTCAGTTATCTGGACCGGGTGGAAACCGGAGGGATGCTGGGGCCCCGGATCTACACCACCGGCCCCGGAGTCGGCCTTCCCGATGGCGAGACGATCCGCGACCTGGATCACGCCCGCTCGGTGATGAAGCGCTACAGCCAGTACTGGGACACCAAGACCCTCAAGATGTACATGGCGGGCAATCGGCAGCAGCGCCAGTGGATCATCATGGCGGC
>Ga0209486_10000716_pt1 | contig 14527 bp, 6 predicted proteins | sample NCCompost_FD_187518 | JGI IMG/M metagenome (GOLD analysis project Ga0209486, IMG submission 187518) | Agricultural soil microbial communities from Utah to study Nitrogen management - NC Compost (SPAdes) (version 2) | ecosystem: Environmental > Terrestrial > Soil > Agricultural land | place: USA...
TGCGCGCGATTGGGTTTCGCCCCGAGACTCGGACCGTAAGGCTCAACGCCGACAGCGTCGCAGCTGATTTCGTCCTGGCGCAGGATGTGAACGGGTTGTCCGAAGTCGTCGTCACCGGCACGGGGAGCGCAGCGGAGATGAAGCAACTCGCGTTCACCATCTCGCCTGGTAACGCGACGGTCGCTCCTCCGCCGCAACACATCCCTGGTCGCTATCGCCCGGTGGACAACACCGAGTCGTACGACCGGATCGTCGACAATCCGTTCCTTGGCGCCCGCGCCAACCCGCTGTCGACGTTCTCCGTCGACGTGGATCGTGCTTCCTATTCCAATGTCAGGCGCTTCGTGACCAGCGGCCAGCGTCCGCCCAAGGATGCCGTGCGCATCGAGGAGCTCGTGAACTACTTCGCGTACGAGTACCCGGAGCCGGACAAGCGGCATCCATTCTCCGTGACGACCGAAGTGGCGCACACGCCGTGGCATGCCGACCACCTGCTGGTACGCATCGGTCTCCAGGCGCGTCGACTGTCCCCGGAATCCTTGCCGGCGAGCAACCTGGTGTTCCTGATCGATGTCTCGGGATCGATGAATGATCCCTTCAAGCTGCCGCTAGTGAAGGAATCGCTGAAGCTACTCGTCAGGCAGTTGCGGGAGCAGGATCGGGTGGCGATGGTCGTCTACGCCGGTGCCGCGGGACTGGTGCTGCCGCCGACTTCCGGTGACCGCAAGGAAGAAATACTTGGAGCGCTGGACCGGCTGCACGCCGGCGGCTCGACCGCAGGCGGAGCGGGCATCAGGCTCGCCTACGACGTCGCCCGCAGAAACCACCTGGCTGACGGCAACAACCGTGTCATCCTTGCCACCGACGGGGACTTCAACGTCGGCGCCTCGAGCGACGCGGAGATGGAACGGCTCATCGAGGAGAAACGCGAACAGGGCACGTTCCTCTCGGTCCTCGGCTTCGGCATGGGCAACTACAAGGATTCGAAGATGGAAAAGCTGGCCGACAAGGGAAACGGGAACTACGCATACATCGATGACCTCGCCGAGGCGCGTAAGGTTCTCGTGGACGAGATGGCCGGAACGCTGTTGACGCTCGCGAAGGACGTAAAGATCCAGGTCGAGTTCAATCCGCAGCGCGTTGAATCATACCGATTGATCGGCTACGAGAACCGCATGCTCCAGAAGGAAGACTTCGACAATGACCGGAAAGATGCCGGGGAAATCGGCGCCGGTCATTCCGTCACCGCGTTGTACGAAGTCGTTCCGAAGGGATCACGTGAACGCTCAACGGCAAGCGAGCCGCTGCGCTACCAGTCGGGAGCTGTGGGTACCGGCCCGGCTGATGAGCTCATGTACGTGAAGCTGCGATACAAGCTGCCTGACGCGAGTACCAGCCGTTGGCTGGATCATGTGGTACGAGCGTCGCGTCCGACCGAGGGCTCCGTCGACCTGAGATTTGCGGCGTCCGTGGCGGCATTCGGCATGATTCTGCGTGAATCCGAGCACCGTGGTTCGGCGACACTCGACCAGGTGAGTGAGCTCGCACGTAGCGCGCTTGGAGAAGACGTCGGCGGCTACCGCGCGGAGTTCGTGAAGATGGTAGAACGCATGCGGGCCCTTGCGACGTGGGAGCGGTAGCAGACTGTGGGACGTGGGATGGTAGATGTGGGAGAAGACCGATTACAGCGGTTTCCGTGTAATCAGTTTTCTCCCATTTTGTGGCGTCGAAGGAGAAGTAACGGAAGGGTGCGCAGGGTGCATTGGGTGCGTAGGGTGCGAACGTGCCGGTTCGCACCCTGTGCACCCTCCGCACCCTGTTGCACCCTATTGCTTTATCGGTCTCGGCGGAATTGCTCCCGAACGATCGACTTTCGGACGCGTGGGAAGGTTCGCCACATCGATCGTCAGGTCCTTCACGTAGTTCACGATCCGGGTGTAGTGCGGATAGTCGATGTACTGCGGCTCGTCCGTCACCTGGTGATAATCGGCGTGCAGCCCGGTGAAGAAGAAGACGATCGGGATGTTGTAGCGCGAGAAATTCGCGTGATCGCTTCGACCATACAGGTTGTTGTACCCCGGCCAGGCGATCGGCCAGTCGAAGCGGTTGTCGAGACGCAACGGATTCGACTGCCGCCTGTTGATGGCGTGCACCCGTTCACCTAACGCGGTCGAGAGCCGGTCGGCGCCGAGGAAGCCGAGGTAGTCCGGGCCGCCGCCGGGAACGTCTTCGGCACGGCCGCGGCCGATCATGTCCATGTTGATGTTGGACACAACCTGGTTGAGCGGCACCGTCGGATTGTCGGTCCACCAGCGCGAGCCAACGAGACCGTCTTCTTCGGCGGTCCACCAGGCGAAGACGGTCGATCGTTTCGGTTTCACCGGCATGGCTGCAATCGCTTCGGCGATTTCGAGCACGCCCATCGAACCCGAGCCGTCATCGTCGGCGCCGTTGCGAATGGAATCACGACGCGGCGGACGGATGCGCCGCAGGCTGTCCAGGTTGACGGTGACCGTTGTGCCGGCCGGCAATGCGACGAGCTCCCCGCCCTGCATCTGCATGCGAAGGTTCGCCAGCCGCGCCGTGCGGAGCGAATCATGATCAACCGCGGTCGATACGCCCTGCGCAGTCGGGCCGGTGATGCCAACGTGATCGTTATGCGCGCTGATCACCACGTATTCGTTTTTCAGCACAGGATCGCTGCCCGGGATGATCGCGAGGACGTTGGACGCGTGCGGGATGTCGACGTCATCATAGAAGACCGTGGCGTTGACGATACCATTCATTGTACCCGGCCCTGCCCCCTCGACTGGACGGCCGAGCAGCTTGGCTGCGGCGGCGGGCGTGATGTAGTACTGCGCAGCCACGCGAGGGGCGCTGAGATCGTTCAGGACATTCTGTGGTCCAGCGGCGCCACCTCTTCCACCACCGCCACCACGACCACCGAAGCCACCAGTCGCCGGCGGGTTGTTCACGTCAGGCACCACGGTGGCGATGGCAACCGCTCCAGCGTAGCGAGTGGTCACGTTCACCGGCGCCGCGGTGCCTCCACCAACACCGCCGCGACCGCCACCACCTCCGGCACCACGCCCACCTGCGGGTGCGTCGGTCGTTGCCGCTGGAGGTGGCGGCATAACGATGACGAATCGATTTGCCGCCCACTCAGGCAGGATCATCTGGTCGGCGTTACTCGAGACGCCGGCGAAGATGACCTGTGCGCTGTCGACGATCTTGGTGGCACCGCGCGATGTCACGGTGAAGTCGGTGCCTAACCGGAGCGGCTCGCCGTTGATCGTCAGGCTTGTGCGTGGCGACAGTGAGCGGGAGACGTACGGGAGCGTCTGATAATAGGAGCCGAGGTAACCTGCCGGCGCGATCTTCAGCCGTTGCAGCTCGCGGACGATGTAGGCGGTCCCGCGCGCGTTGCTGGGCAGCGGTGCGTTCCGACCTTCCATGGAGTCATCGGCGAAAACGTAGAGCCGAGACATGAGGTCGGCTTCGCTGATGGTCGCCGACGTGGGCCGCGGCGGGCGCTTCTCGGGATTGCCGTAGCTGTTGTTCTGGGCCGGGGCGGCAACGGATACCGTGAGGAGCAGAGTTGTTGTCAGGACTCGCATTGTCCGTGGGGCGATGCACTCAGCGGGGAGCGCCGAGCGCGGGGTTGGGGGGTTCGCCGAAGATAGTTCCGCGTACCTGAACCGTCGACTCCGATGCCTGCGTAGACGCCGGATTACTTCGCGAGGTTCACCTTGCGGAGCAGTGCCACGTAGCGCGGATGACCATGCAGTGGGCGGATGTCGAAGCCCGCGGCGCGATCGCGCCCCAGATTGCACAGGAACAGACTGCGCTCCTCGTATGCCCGTTCCAGCCAGTCCAGGGCGCGGTCGAGTTCGCCCATCGCTGTGTAGGCAGCGGCTATGAACCACGGGTGGGCAACATCGGTATGCTTACCCGAATCCAACTGCGCCATGATGTTGCGCGCGTCCGTCTTTCTGCCGGCGAGCGCATAGGTGGCAGCGAGCGTCCACGAAAATCCGTGCGTCGGATAGAGGTCCAATCCCCGCTGGTGAGTTGCGATCGCGTCGTCGAACCGCTTCTTGTCGGCGTAGCTCAGACCAAGCACGAAGAGCGCAACCGGGAAATCGGGCTGAAGGACAAGGGCCTTTTGCGCTTCACGAATGGCATCGTCGGGTCTGGAGAACTCCCAGTAGGTTCCCGCGAGCCACGCGGTATACAGAGGCGAAAACGGATCCAGCTCGATTCCACGTTTGTATTCCGCGATCGCAGCGCCCTGATCTCCGAAGATGCTCTGGTAGATCGCGTAGCTGATATGCGCGTCGGCATGGTTGGGGTTGAGCTCCAGGGCGCGCTTATAGCTCGCTTCCGCGCCCCGGTAGTCCCACTCCTTGCCGATCCTGAAGTTGCCTAACGCGACGTGCGCCTGTGCCAGTGTCGGGTCCAGCTCGATGGCCTTCAGTGCGGCCGCCCTGGCACGCTCGGCATCGCTTCTCGAGGCACTGGGACGGAAGATCTCGAGAAGCCCGTACACCTCGGCGAGGCCGGCGTATGCCAATGCCTCGTTAGGGTCAATGGCGATGGCCTCTCGGTGAAGGCGTAACGCGTTCTCGAATCCCTCGGGCGTAAACGACGTCATCTGCAGCCACCCCTTCAGGTACAACTGGTACGCTGCGGGATTGACTGCTCGAGCACGCCGCAACCCCGCTTGCTCGACGGGCGAGAGCTCGAGTTGGACCTCCCGGGCGATGGCCGCAACGATTTCGTTCTGCAGGGACAGTACGTCGCGCAGCTCCCGCTCGAAGGCACGCGACCACACGGGTTCTTCGTTCTGCGCGCGCATCAGGTTGGCGGTGACGCGCACGATGTCGCCGGCACGCGTGACGCTTCCCGTAATAATGGCATCGACGTTCAGTTCCTCACCGATCTGCGGCGGCGTCCGGTCCGTCTTCTGATAGCGCAACACTGATGAACGAGCCGTCACGCGTTCGAGGCCTCGCAACTTGCCCAACCCCGTGATGAGGGCCTCGTGCATGCCCGCCGCCAGGAAATCCTGTTGAGTGTCGCCGGAAAGATTCTCCAGCGGCAGCACCGCCAGGGTCGCGATTCGGTCGGTAGCTACGCTGCCCATCACGCGAGTGCGCACGTCTCCAATGTCCGCAACGACGGCAATCGCTCCGAGCACGAGAAGTGCGAGCATCGCCACTGCCGGTGCGCGCAAGCGTCGACTCGCTGTCGGAGTCATTGACTTGCCGTCGAGCGCGTGGGCGAACTCGCGCGCTGACGCGAAGCGATCGGCCGGAACGCGTGAAAGCGCCTTCGCGATCGCCTGCTCCACACCAGGCGGGACCGGGCCTCGCGTCGTGCGGAGCGGCGGCATCGGCTCCAGTGATTTGCGCGCGAGGAGGGCCGCGGTGTTTGGCGCGCTGTACGGCGGCTGGCCGGCGAGCATCTCATACAACACCGACGCGAGACTGTAGACGTCGGCTCTCGCGTCGACGTCGGTCGCTCCGCTCGCCTGTTCGGGGCTCATGTAGATCGGCGTGCCGATCGCGAGTCCCGTCACGGTGAGGTTGTCGGCAACGGTCGCCGATAAAGCGCGGCCAATGCCAAAGTCGGCGACGCGCGCATGGCCACCGCTCAGCATGATGTTTTCCGGCTTGATGTCGCGATGCAAAACGCCGTGGCTGTGCGCATGACTCAGGGCGCTCGCGATTTCCCGCGTGATCTGAAGCGCTTCGTCGATCGGCAGTTGCTTCTCCCGCATCAGCCGGTCGCGTAGCGACTCACCCTCAACGAGCGGCATCACGTAGTACAGCAGCCCGTCGCTTTCCCCGGAATCCAGCAGCGGCAGGATGTGCGGGTGGTCAAGCCGGGCGGTGAATGCAATTTCGCGCAGGAACCGTTCAGTGCCGAGCGACGCTGGGAGGTCGGGGCTCAGGACCTTGAGCGCTACGTCGCGATCGTGTTTCACGTCGTGTGCCCGATACACGGTGGCCATGCCGCCGCGGCCGATCTCATGGCTTACGCGATAGCGACCGGCTATGACGCTATTGGGGAGTTCGTCAGGCACCCGGTGATATGTGATTTGCGGTGGTCACTCGCAAGCAGGTGTTGGCAGCGGGCATCGACTGGTGGGAATGCACAGGACATGGTAGGCCACTCGCCCCCTTGATTATCTAGGTAAGCAGTTCCATCTTATGCCTAGATAATCATAGGGAACGATGAAGAACGAACTTCTGCACGGCACACTCGAAGTCATGATCCTCAAGACGCTGTCCTGGGGGCGGTTGCATGGCTATGGCATCGGACGCTGGATCATGGATCAGGGCGGCGACGCGCTGCGGATCGAGGAAGGGTCGCTCTATCCTGCCCTGTATCGCCTGGAGCGCAAGGGTCTCATCGACGCCGAGTGGGGCATATCGGAGAAGAATAGAAAGGCGAAGTACTACCGCCTCACACCGAAGGGACGTCGCGTGCTCACCGCCCATGTCGTGACCTGGACGGACTTTGCCACCGCGGTCGGTCGCGTTTTGTCGTCCGCCGACGCGCCGTCGCCTGCCTAACGTGGCGCAGGGCTGAATCCGCGATGAGTCCCAAGTGGCGACGATACCTGCGCTTCTGGCGTCCCGACGTCCGCGCCGACGTCGATGACGAGCTCGCGTTTCACATGCAGGAGCGTGTTGACGACCTCGTGGCCACAGGCCTGGATCGGAACGTCGCGCAGCAGGAAGCGATGCGACTGTTCGGCGACATGCCGCGAGTGAAGGACGAATGCATTGAAGAGGCCCTGAAGCTGGAGACGGAAATGCGACGGCTCGAAACGCTCGATGTCCTGAAGCAGGATGCGATCTATGCGCTGCGCCTGATGCGCGCGCATCCAACGTTTACGAGCGCCATCATGCTGACGCTGGCGCTCGGAATCGGTGCAACGACCGCCGTCTTCAGCATCGTCAACGCCGTGCTGCTCCGGCCGCTGCCCTATCGCGATGCTGATCGAGTCGTCCTGATCGCCGAGACATTTCGGGGCGGTCGAGGCAGCGCCTCCGGCGGACACGTTACGGATTGGACAAACCAGTCACGCACGGTCGAGAGAACATCGATCTGGCAATTGCGCACCATCAACCTGACCGAAGGAGAACCGGAACGGCTGCGGGCAGCACGCGTGACGCCGAGCTTCTTCGAGGTTCTCTACGTGCGACCTGCACTCGGCCGCTACTTCCTTCCTGAGGAAAACGCGGATTCGCGCGTGACGGTATTGAGTCACCCGCTCTGGGTCGCGCGGTTCAATGCTGACTCGGCAATCATCGGCCGCCAGGTCCGGCTGGGTGGCGAGCCGCACACCGTCGTTGGCGTCGCGCCCGCGAACTTCACGATGACGGAGTTCGACGAGCGACTCTGGACTCCGTTCGCCATCACGACTGAGCAGGCGAGTAATTATGGCGCGCACATGTTCACCGTCTTCGGCAAGCTCAAACCCGGTGCGAACATCGAGCAGGCCCAGGCTGATCTCGCCACCATTACGGAAGGCATCCGGCAACGCGCGCCTGACGAGATGAACGAGCGCGGTGTGCAGGTCGTTTCGTATGGCTCTCTCCTCGTCGACGGGTGGGACACACAGCTCTGGGTACTGCTCGGCGCCGTGACATTTGTGCTGCTCATCGGATGCGTGAACGTGATCAGCCTGCTGCTGGCACGGGCAACGGCGCGACGCAAGGAAATCGCGATCCGGGGTGCCTTGGGTGGCGCGCGCGCCCGACTCGTCAGGCAGTTGTTGACCGAGAGCTTGTTATTGGCGACCGCGGGGGGACTGGCCGGGATCATCGTCGCGAAGGTCGGAATCCGCTTTTTCGTGGGGATGGGACCCGCTGGTGTCCCTCGACTCGACGAGGCCGGGTTGAACTGGCAAGTCCTCGGGTTTGCGATCGCCGCTACACTACTGTGTGGTGTCGTCTTCGGGCTCGTGCCCGCGTTTCGAGCAACCCGCGTCGACCTCCAGTCTGAACTGCGCGACGGAGGCCGCGGCTCGCGAGGCGTGATTCGCGATCGGGTGCGGGGCACGTTGATCGTGGCAGAGATGGCGGTGGCGCTGGTGCTCCTGGTGAGCGCCGGTCTCCTGCTCCGCAGCGCGTACCTCCTGCAGCGCGTGGAACCTGGATTTGATCCCCGCAACGTGACGATGATGCGCGTGGCGCTGCCGGCGCTTCGTTACGACAGTGCGGAAGCCGTGCAAGCCGGATTCGCGCGCATCCTGGAGCAGGTTCGCGGAGTACCTGGTGTGGAGGTTGCGGCGGCCGGCACGAGGGTGCCGATGTGGGGAGCCAGCATCGATATCGGAGTTCGCGTCGATGGGCGTCCGTTCAATCCCAAGGACCTGTTGATCGGACACGTCAGGCTCGTGACGGACCAGTACTTCGAGACCATCAGGATACCAATCACCAAAGGTCGGAGCCTGAAGGCCAGTGATCTCGCTGCCGGTGCTCCGAGTGTGATTGTGGTGAATGAAACGTTCGCCCGCCGCACCTTTGGCGACGAAAATCCCATTGGGAAACGAATCTCCGGATGGACGCGCGACACGCTGCCTGAGTGGCGTGAAATTGTCGGAGTCAGCGGCGATGTGCGCGCGTTCGGGCGGGAGAACGAGTCGCCCCCCGAGATCTATATGCCGATGACGCAGGCCCCGTCCAACGCGTGGGCCTCCTATAATCGATCGATGACGTTCATCGCCAAGTCGCGCCCCGGAATCTCGGTCACGGCTCCGATGCGTGCGGCGCTGCGAAATGTGGATCCCGAGTTGCCGGCATACGATGTCCAGACCATGGACAACGTGTTGTCGCAATCGACGGCGACCCGCCGCTTCAACACCCTGCTGCTGACTTGCCTCGGCTTGACCGGGCTGCTACTTGCCGCGATCGGGATCTATGGAGTGATCGCGTTTTTCGTCAGTCAGCGTACCCAGGAAATCGGCGTGCGTATGGCGTTAGGTGCGTCGGCCGGGAGTGTCGTGGGTCTGGTGGTGCGTCATGCGGCGGCATTGGCGGGGATCGGCATCCTCGTTGGCGGCGTCGCGGCATACTGGGCGACGAGCGCCCTGGCCTCGATGCTGTTTTCGATTGACGCGCGCGACCCTCTGGCCTTCGTGGTCGGTGCGCTGGCCCTGCTGGGCGTGGCGTTAGGCGCGGCGTGGATTCCCGCCCGCCGGGCGGCCCGGGTACCGCCGATCAGGGCGCTCACGGACCTTTGATTGACGCGGATAAGATCATTAACACGGAGGTCGCAGGGAAAAACGAGGTTTGCTCCGGTCCCCTACAGCCGCTGCGTCAGTGATCTTTGGAATCGCCGTTGAAGTCCGTCGGAGTCGATCTTGCCGCCCAGACCGCATCGCGGTCGGTTCCATTTGTTCTCACGCTGGGTTTCAGGAGGGCCAACGGTGACGTGTTATGCGTTGGATGTCATCAACGTCGCGCGTCACGATGTAGACCCACGTGGCACCAAATCCCACGGCGCGCTGTCGTTTGCCGACTGCCAGCGTCCCAACGAGAGTTCCGGTTCGATCAACAATGTCATAACTGTTATCCGGTTGGGACCCGGCAACCGTCCGCCGTACTACGATGCGTCCATCCGGCGAGGCGAACACTGCTGGGTCGCCGGGGGCTCTGTATTCGAAGGGCGGGAGTCGCTGCGGAAAGTCATCGAAATCAAAAAGCGGAGGGCGCCCCCGCGGTGGAGGATTTGCTTCACGAAATGCGTTTCGATCAGCTTCGACCACGGCGGGCAACACGCTTTGCAATGACTGGCCCTGCGTGATTCGACCATCGGCAGAACGCCAATCGATTCGGTATGGATCGAGCCGGGCGATTGCAATCCAGCCGTCGGGGAACAACGCCGCCGTTTCTCCAGTTGCGAACGGCTTGAAGGTCCTGGCAGTCATCGTTCCACCGCCCTGCGCGATCGTACGAGTCTCCGAGGGCACAGCCCGCATTACAGCGACCGTTTCGGCACGCGCCGTCTCTCTATCAACGAGGACCGCCAGCAGGGAATCAGTGGACTCGGTGCGTTGGGGGGTCGATCCGGGACGGCTCCTGAAAATCAGAACGCGGCCTATCGTATCGGCTCCGTGTATGAAACCCCGCGCTTCTCGGGCAACAGGTGCGTCGGGGGGCAAGTCACCGACGATGCGACCTTGATGAAAGAGAATCCATCTGCGCGACAGATCGAGCATGATACTGGAATCTCCACCAACAGGCATTAGCAGCGTCGTCCCGGTGTACTCCCCGGGGCCGCGACCTGTTCGTCCTACGGGTGTTACGGCGCTTGTGGCAAAGTCACCGAGCAACACGCGGCCCTCGCGACTGTCCGTGATGAGAACGCGTCCGTCCGAGAGCTCACGGATTGAAGTGACTTGACTGAATTCGGCTGCAAGCTGACCGTCCGGTGCTCCGAGTTTGAGTTTCTGTCCGCGTTGACCCTCGGCTGAACTAACTACGGCCAGCCCGAGAATCAGCAACATCGCTCGTTGAGACATAGCGGCCTCCCGTTAGGTGCGAGCCTCCGGTGCTTGTTTCCTAGTTCAGGATGATTCCAGGCAGGTTCCTCGCTTGAAGCAATCGATTCAGCGCCGGAATATCGGTTTGCAGGATCAGCTGCAGATTCCGCCGAGCTTCCTCAAGCTGAAGCTTGAGTACCTGATGCACTTCGCCAGTCTGGTCGGTCGGCTTGTAATCGCCTGTCGCCGTGTTGCCAATCAGGTACCGTAACCGTTCCGAGACCTGCGCCGGCCACCTGACGCCGTCCTGCCCTGTGCCCGTCACACGAAGCTGAATCAGGTTCTCCTCCACCCCGATCAGCTTCCGCGACAGCGCTGAACTCTGCTGCAGAATCTCCGCCGCACCGGTTCCGCCCTGATCACGCAAAATCGCCTCGAGGTCCAGAAGCTGCCGGCGCGTCCACTCGATGCGATTGATCGCTGAAGCCGCCGAGTCGTGATCAGCCCGCATCAGCTTGAGCGCAGACAATTGCGCGGCGATGTCGGCATCGGTCCCAGCCGAGTTCGGGTCTTTCAGCACTCGCAGCGGCTGCGTGAACGTGCGGCCATCCACTTCCAGCGTGACCGTGTACGTACCCGGCGGCTGGAGCAATGCGACGCCGTTGCCACCACTGCGCACACGATTCGGGCCGAGATCGACCCAATCGGCGTACAGCGGCGTGGTGCGCAGGCGGATCGGTACCGACGGTGTGTCCTGGAGATTCCAGAGCACCCGGTTGATGCCGCGATCACGCGTGCCGGGCATGGTGCGCACCACAGTTCCGGTGGCATCGGTGATACGGATTGTGACGTTGCCGCGTGGCGCGCTGCCTAACCAGTAGTTGATGTACGCGCCGAAGTCGGGATTCTGGCCGGCGGTCATGTCGTTCGGCATCGTCATCGGCTGCGTCTTCTGCACGAACCGATACGCGTCGCGCGGCTTGAACAGGTGTGCCGCCGACCCGGCGACCTGGGGCGTGAGCTGCTGCAGCGGCGTCAGGTCATCCATGATCCAGAAGCCGCGCCCGTATGTGCCGATGACAAGATCATTGAAGTGTTCCTGGACCTTGATGTCGTACATCGGCGCCGGCGGCAGGTTGTTGATGAACGGCTGCCAGCTGTCGCCGTCGTTGAACGACACGTAGACGCGGTTTTCAGTGCCGAGGTATAGCAGTCCCTGGCGCACGGGATCTTCCTGGATACTGCGCGTGAAGCTGTTGGGATGTTCGGGGATGCCGGTGGTGATGAGCTTCCACGTGCGCCCGAAGTCCGCGGTGCGATAGGCGTACGCCTTGAAATCGCCGACTTCGTGGCCTTCGATGACGAGGTATGCCTTTCCTGCGCTCCACTTCGACGCGTCGATGCCGCGCACGACGCCATCCTTTGGTGCGCCCGGCAGGTTCGCGGTGACGTCCTGCCATGAGCCGCCGTTGTTCTGGCTGACGTGCACTTTGCCGTCGTTCGTGCCCGCGTAGAACACCCCCTTCTGCGCCGGAGATTCATCAAACGCGTAAATCACGCAGCAGTATTCGACGCCGATGTTATCGGGAGTAAGACCACCGGAGATCTTCTGCCGCTCCTTGTTGTTCGTCGAAAGATCGGGGCTGATCACCTGCCAGCTCTGGCCGCCATTCGTCGTGCGATGCACGTGCTGGCTCGTCACGAACAACGTGTTGGGATCGTGCGGCGAAAACAGCACCGGGAACGTCCATTGGAAGCGGTACTTCAACGACTCCGCCGGCCAACCGCCCGTACTCTGCGGCCAGACCTCGACGTTCCGGACGTGCCGCGTGCGAACGTCCATGCGCGTGACAATGCCGCCGCGCGCACCCGAGCCCGATGCACTGGACCAGACCACGTTAGGGTCCGAGGGATCCGGTGTCGCGAATCCGCTCTCGCCGCCGCCGACCGCAAACCAGTCACCCCGCGCAATCCCACCACCATACAGCGAATTGCTCGGCCCGCGCGTCGACGGCCCGTCCTGCCGATTCCCCATCACGTTGTATGGAATCGCCTTGTCCACCGTCACGTGATACATCTGCGCGATCGGAAGATGTACGCGATGCCAGGTCTCGCCGCGATTGAGCGTAATGCCTAACCCCTGGTCATTGCCGCCAATCATGCGGTTGGCGTTTTTCGGATCGATCCAGAGGTCGTGATGGTCGCCGCCGGGACTGCGCAGTCCACCCTGGTTCTGGCCGGTCCGTCCGCCATCAATCGTCTTCACGAACGACGCGGTGAGGAAATACGCTTCGTCCGGATCATCGGTCGACACGCGGCACTGGTTGTAGTAGCCGGTGCGGCCGCCGAAGTTGCGATCATGAGACATGAGCTGCCACGTCTGACCACCGTTGTCGGAGCGCCAGAGCTCACCGCTTTCCGTGGGCTGCCCTTTCCAGGGCACGCCATCCCCCGTCTCGATCAGCGCATAGATGCGGCGCGAGTCCGCCGGCGTCATACAGACGTCGATTTTTCCCACGGGCAGGCGAGGCAGTCCATTCCCCTGCAGTTTGGTCCAGGTATCGCCGCCGTCGCGCGACATGTGGATGCCGCTTCCGGGTCCACCACTTTCGCGTCCCCACGTGTTGTACACGATCTCCCACATGCCGGCGAACAGGATGCGCGGGTTGTTCGGGTCCATGACAAGCGACGACGCGCCGACGTTTTCGTTGACGAACAGCACGTGCTCCCAGGTCTTGCCGCCGTCTTTTGTCCGGTAGATGCCGCGCTCGCGCTGTGGCCCGTGCGCATGACCTAACGACGCGATGTAGACGATGTCGGGATTCGTCGGGTGGATGACCACCCGGCTGATCCGTCCCGTCGCCTTGAGTCCCATGTTGGTCCACGACGCGCCTGCGTCGGTCGACTTGTACACCCCGTCGCCGACGGTGACGTTCGAGCGAATGTGTGGTTCACCCGTGCCGACCCACACGATCGACGGGTCGGACGTCGAAACCGCCAGCGCGCCCGCGGCGTGCGCATCCTGCTTGTCGAACACGGGGCGCCAGATGATGCCGCCGTCGGTCGATTTCCAGACCCCGCCGGACGCGGCGCCGGCGTAATACGTCAACGGATCGCCGACGACGCCGGACACCGATGTGAGACGGTTGCCGACGGGCCCGATGTGCCGGAAGGTCAAGGGACTCAGCGCCTCGGCGTTGACCTGCTGGGCCGACAGCGGCGCGGCGAGCACAATAGCGGACGCCAAGAGGATGCGCGAAAGACGCGACGCACGCATGAACAAACTCCTGATCGGTGGACGGTCGATGAGCGCCACGCCCGACGGTGCGCGGCGCATGCTTAATTGGGATGCGGTGACGGCGCCTCGCAAGGACGCTCGTCGCCGGTGAGGAACGCTCCGGAGGTTGCTGCTGTCGAAGGGGTCAGACACCTAATCGCAAAGGTGTCTGACCCCTAGGTGACCCCCAGGCTTAGGTGTCTGACCCCTAGGCTTAAGGCTTAGGTGTCTGACCCCTTTGCGACCCCTGTCAAACGCAACGAGCGTTGTCCACGGAGAGCGAAATGTCGAAGACGGCGGCCGGACGGGCGGGCCTGTTGGAATTCGTGTGGCAGGATTTGCGTTACGCCGTTCGTGGCCTGCGGCTGCGACCTGGCTTCGCGGCCATGGTCATCATCACGCTTTCGCTGGGGATCGGGGCGAACGTGACCATGTTCAGCATTCTCGACCGCCTCCTGCTCCGCGCACCGGCGCACATCGTGGACGTCGATCGCATCGTCCAGGTGCACTCCCGCTGGTTCGGGAGCCAGAACGCCCAGTCGTCTCAACCGTACCGGCTCTACAAGGACCTTCTGACCGGCGTCAGTGAGTTCGAGCAGGTTGCCGTCACGACACCATCGAGCGTCGTTGATCGCGAGTATTACCCGCTCGGGCGCGGCGCCTCCGCCGTCCGGATTCCGGGTGCGCAAGTCAGTCCGGGTTTCTTTCCGTTGTTAGGCGTGCGTCCCCACCGGGGACGGTTCTTCCAG
>Ga0209486_10000720_pt1 | contig 14500 bp, 8 predicted proteins | sample NCCompost_FD_187518 | JGI IMG/M metagenome (GOLD analysis project Ga0209486, IMG submission 187518) | Agricultural soil microbial communities from Utah to study Nitrogen management - NC Compost (SPAdes) (version 2) | ecosystem: Environmental > Terrestrial > Soil > Agricultural land | place: USA...
CCCCGGACGAGCGACGGCAAGCCGAATCTGGCGGCGGCACCGCCGCGGGCCCCGGACGGCAAACCGGATCTCTCGGGGCTGTGGGCGAAGGCGTCGCCGAAGTACGCGCGCAACATCGCCGCGGACCTCAAGCCCCAGGAGATCGTTCCGTGGGCACGCGAGACGGTCGAGCGTCATCGCGAGGATCTCGGCAAGGACGGCATGCAGGTGCGCTGCCTGCCGCTCGGCCCCGCCTACGCCACCTCCGGCGACAGCACCGGCTCCGAGATGATGCGCATCGTTCAGACCCCCCAGCTCATCGTCATGCTGAACCCCGACCTCACCTACCGTCAGATCTGGATGGACGGCCGCGCGCTCGAGCCGGACCCCAACCCGTCGTGGATGGGCTATTCGGTGGGACGCTGGGACGGCGACACGCTGGTGGTCGAGAGCTACGGCTTCCACCCCGGGACCTGGCTCGATCGGGACGGGCATCCCCATACCGACCAGCTGCGCCTCACCGAACGCTATCGCCGCCCGAGCTTCGGGACGCTGGAAACCGAGGTCACGTTCGCCGATCCCGGCGCGTACACCCGGTCCTGGACGGTCAAGGTCGTGTCCGAGTACGCCGCCGATACCGAGATGCTCGAGTGGGTGTGCAACGAGGGCGCGGGGCGCAGCCTGGTGCACTGGACGGGCAAGGCCTCGGACGAGCTGCGCAACGAGGTGAAGGTGCCGCCGGCGGTGCTCGCCGGCTACGTCGGCACCTACGACGAGCAATCCCCGTTCTGGCGAAGCGTGCAAATCTCCGGGGCGTCCCAGACCAGTGGCCGCACGGTCCAGATTACGGTCGAGAATGGCCGGCTGGTGGGCGACATGGATGGGCGCGGCAAGCAGGTGCTGATCGGCGCGTCCGACACGGAATTCAGCGGTTTATATGGGCTGGGCGTCCAGTTCATCAATGGCGGCCTGTTCGTGAAGCACGTCTCCGGGAACTACCGCTTCGCCCGCCGGTAAAACGAACCCGCCACGCCGGGCCCGGAATCACGTAGACTAGTGGGGCTCTCTCTGTCAATCAGAAGACCTCAACCACAGCTCACTCTCACCTCACTCACCTTCACTCCCACTCACAAAAGCTCACGCTGGGGAACCGGGCTACGGCCTTGCTGCCTCGAAGCGCGACTGTCATCTAGAGGATTTGCACAATGCCCACCACCGGCACAATCAAGCGCATCACGGACAAAGGCTTCGGCTTCATCGCCACGCCCGACGGCACCGAGTATTTCTTCCACCAGTCGGCGTGCACGAGCAAGCCGTTCGACTCCATGCGCGAGGGCGACACCGTGTCGTTCACCGTCGGCCAGGGCCCGAAGGGTCCGCGCGCCGAGAACGTCGTTCCCGCCTGAGCACTCCCGAACAACCGAGCCCCGGTGGCCGCACGGGACACCGGGGTTCGATCGACTCGTAACGGCGGAGGATCCGTGACCGCGATCGACGGAACACTCGCGCCGCACGAGCGCGAGATCGAGGAGCGGTTCGTGCGGGCGTCCGGACCCGGCGGACAGAACGTGAACAAGGTCGCGACCGCCGTCGAGTTGCGCTTCGACGTCGGCGCCTCGTCCCTTCCCCTCTCCGTCAAATCCCGCCTGACCGCTCTTGCCGGCAGCCGCATGACGACCGCGGGCGTGCTCGTCCTCGACAGCCGGGAACACCGCACGCAGTCGCAGAACCGCGAAGCCGCCCGGGCACGGCTCGCCGCCCTGATTGAGCTGGCCACCGTTCGGCCCCGGACGCGCAAGCCCACGAAGCCGGGCCGGGCCGCGAAAGAGCGGCGCCTCACCGCCAAGAAGCAACGAGCCGTCGTGAAGAGCCTCCGCGGGGAGCGTCGCGGCGACCAGGACTAGCTGTACGAAGCGTCGCCGAGCCACGTTGTAGAGTGTGCCTGCAGCCATGCTCATGAGGGCAATGCTCGTCTTCGTCGCGCTCGCGGCGTTCGTCCTGCCTGGCCAGGCCGCTGAGCGGGCCTCGGCCCCGGCCGACGCCACCGTTCTCATTCGCCTCGTCGGGTCCGTTCACGCCGAGATCACCGAGTTCGGCCAGAAACGCACGCTCGACCTGGACCGAGTCGAGATCGGAACCGGCAGCGGGTTCGTCGTCTCGCGGGACGGCCATGTGCTGACCAACGACCATGTGGTCAGCAACAGCGAGATCACGATCGACGATGGCCTCAGGAAGGTGGCCATCTCGTTGAAGGTGTCGAGGATCGAAGTGTGCATCCCGCCGGACAGTGCCGCCGCGCGAAACAGCGGACCGGCGTGCGTCGAGGCCTCGATCGCGGCCACCAGTCGCGACCTCGACCTGGCAGTGCTCTTCGTCACCGGCACGAACCAGCCGTACCTCCCGCTCGGGGATTCCGACGCGCTGACTTCCGGACAGCCAGTCCAGGCCCTGGGGTTTCCCTTCGGGCGCACGCTCAACATCGGCCGGGACAGCCTGTCCAGCGTCGTGCCGGAGATCACGACGACCAGCGGCACCATCTCGTCGCTGCGCGCCAACGAGAGCGGGACCCGCCGCTTCATCCAGATCGACGGCAACATCAATCCCGGCAACAGTGGCGGTCCGCTCGTCAACAAGGACGGCTTTGCGGTGGGCGTCATTCAATCCCGGCTGCGGGACGCCACCAGTATCGCCTTTGCGATCCCGATCAATCAGGTCAAGGATTTCCTGGAGTCGCGTGGGCTCGATCAGCTGATGCCCACGCGCCGGTTGCGGCCTGGAGGCCTCCACCGCTCCGACACCAAGGCCGTCGCGATGCGCCTGCCGGAGGGGCTCGCTGACGTGTCCCCGCATCGATTGCGGTTCGAAACCGATCGGAACATGGCCGAGGTCGCGCTCAGAATCGATCGCGTGCGGTCGTCATGGACACTCGATCGGCTCGAAGAGGAATTGCTTCGCGGGCGCGCCTTCGAGCGTCTCTCGGTGACGGGCACGGTGGCTGGCACTGCGAGCCGCGTGACGCGAGCCGGCTCGGCGGCGATGCTTTCGGGGGTTGCGAGTGCCGGCGCCGACGACGAGACCGGCGTGGCGTACGCGATTCTCGACCTGGGTCGAGAGAAACTCGTCGCGCGATTCATCGGCTCGCGGGAACACGTCGCGTACAACGAAGGCGTGCTGCGCGAGTCGCTCGCCAGCCTCGAGGCGGAGCCGCTCATTCGAGAGCCCGATCCGCTCGCGCGGATGGAATGGTCCACGACACCCGCCGGCGACGCGCAGCGTCCGCTCCCCGTCCCCGTCGGGTGGCTCGTCGAATCCGGCGGCCCAACCGGGTGCGCGAGACTGTCGATGCCGGAGGCGGCGGGCAGCGCCGTGTCCGCCCGCGATTTCAGCGTCGCGTTGCGCGTCGCCATCTGGCCGGGAACCGTCGTGCCGGACGACGTCAGCGCGGCGTGCTGGCCGTCGCGCGGCTCGCTCGGCACCGCGTCCTACCTGTCGCGCTCGGCGCGGCTGGGCCTGGATTACGTGGCGGAAGGCGTCTTTCTTCGCAGCGGGCCACGAGTGCTGCAGTTCGAAGTGATGGCACCGGCGCAGCAGAGCGCCTACGCGCGGACCCTCCTCGCTCTGTGGGTGAAAAAAGCGACGGAATAGCTACGGTTCGAGGGCGAACACCCACACGGCTCCGCCCTCCGGGACCTCCGGGAACTCACCCGGACGGATGGCGTTGAGCCGGTTCTGCATCCCGCGCGCGTCGATGCCCCATCCCGACTGCACCGCGATGTACTGCCGGCCGTTGAGGCTGAACGACGACGGCTGACCGATGACGCCGGAGTTGGTGGGGGACTCCCACAACACCTTGCCCGTACCCGCGTCGAACGCCCTGAACATGCGATCCGATGTGCCGCCGCCAAAGACCAGCCCGCCGCCGGTCGCGAGCAGCGGTCCCCAGTTCGACGATTTGGCGAAGTTGTGGGTCCAGACGCGGGCGCCCGTATCGACGTTCCACGCTTGCACTTCGCCGATGTGATCGGCGCCCGGCACGATCGACATCACGTTCCGCGCGCCGGTGAACGCCCCGCCCGGCGAGTACTTCACGGGCAGCCCTTCCATCGACGCGCAGAGGTTTTCGTTCGCAGGCACGTAGATGAGACGCGTCCGCGGACTGAAGGCGATCGGCGGCCAGTTCTTGCCCCCCCAGTGCGAAGGACAGAAGTCGGCCACCTTGCCCGTACCGGGCTTGTGCGCCGGGTCCACGTCTGGCCGGCCGGTCACGGGATCCAGACCGCGAAACACCGTCTGCCGGACGTAGGGCACGCCCTGGACGAACTTGATCGGCCCGGTACCGCGGTCGAGGAACCACAGGTAGCCGTTGCGGGCGACGTCGACGAGCCCCTTCACCGTGCGGCCGTTCCGCTGAAAGTCCACCAGGATGGGGGGCGACACTTCATCCCAGTCGAACGACTCGTTGGGCGTGTACTGGAAGTGCCCCTTGATCTGCCCCGTCGCCACGTCCACGGCGACCGTCGACGCGGTATAGAGGTTGTCGCCCGGCCGCTGGTCGCCCATCCACGGTCCGCCGTTGCCGGTACCCCAGTAGGCCAGGTTGGTCTGCGGATCGTAGTTGCCGGCCACCCACACCGAGCCGCCACCGGTCTTCCATTGATCGCCCTTGGGCCACGTGTCGCTTCCCGGCTCTCCAGGCGCCGGCACCATGAACGTGCGCCACAGCTCCTTGCCCGTCTCGGGATCGTAGGCGGCGATGAAGCCGCGGATGCCGAGCTCTCCTCCGGAGGTGCCGACCAGCACCTTGCCGTCGGCCACGAGCGGCGCCAGGCTCATGTAGTGACCGCCGCGGTTCTCGGCCACGGTGGTGGACCACACCGTGCGCCCCGTGCGCGCGTCGAGCGCCAGCAGCACCGCGTCGCTCGCCGCCAGGAACACCTTGTCTCCCAGGAGGCCGACGCCGCGGGTGGTGGGATGCCGGTTGATGACCGCGGGGCCGAGCGGACGCCGGTAGCGCCACAGCACCGTGCCGGTGCCCGCCTCGATGGCGATCACCTGGCTGCCGGGCGTCGCCACGAACATCACGCCGTCGTGCACGATGGGCGCGGCCTCGTGGCCGTTGATCGCCCCGGTCGAGAACGACCACACCGGCCTCAATCGGGCGACATTGGCGGTGGTGATCTGCGTGAGCGGGCTGTAGCCCCACCCGTCGTACGTCCGGCGATTGATCATCCAGTCGCCGTCCTGGGGGTTTCGCAGCCGGGCCTCGGTGACCGGCGTGTAGTTGCGCAGCACGGCCGGCATGGGCGTGGGCCCCGAGGGAGCCTGCGGTGGCGCTAGCGGCGGCGGCGAGTCCTGGGCCCAGAGTCCGGCCAGGGCGATCGTCGCGAGTGCGAGAGCGAGGACAGCGAGAAACCCGCGGCGCGCCATCCTCCGCTCCCTCCGGGCTCGTTCGTCAGAAGACGTACTGCAGGCCGATCTGCATGGTGCGGCTGCCCGTCTTGGACGTGATGTAGCCGAAATCCGCGCTGGTCGGATTCGTGGTCGCCGTTCCGAGCGTGGGGCGGTTCAGCACGTTGAACACGTCCCAGCGGAGCTCCACTCGATGCGTGGCCACCGCCACGCTCTTGCGCAGCGACATGTGCAGATCCCAGAAGCCGGGCTGTCGCAGGAGGTTGCGCTCCCACGTGGTGGCGTACGTGCCCGCGGCGGGGGCGCGAAAGGCCGGATCCAGGTCGCAGGTCGGGGTACGGACCAGGCACGGGTTGAACCACGCGGCGCGCGTGCCGTTGAACTCCGTGCGGCCCGCGTTCGGGTCGCCGATCAGGTTGTAGTACTGAGGGCCGCTCCCCGGGCCGACGCCGGCGATGTCCGTGGTCGTCGTCACGTCGAACGGCGCCCCCGACTGCGCCTGGAGCACGCCACCGATGTTCCAGTCTCCCAGCACGCCCCTGAGGATTCCCGGCGCCGAGCTCAGCGCCGGCGTCCGGTACGACGCCTGCGTAATCAGCACATGCGGCCGATCGAGCCCCGAGATCCCGTAATAGCCGCTGTCGTCGTAGGCGTTCGGCAAGATCTCGAGCCGGGTGCTGCCATCGTCCGTGGTCTTCGAGAGCGTGTAGGCCAGCGAGTAGCCGAATCCACGCGGCGCCCGGCGGCTCACCGCCAGCTGCATCGCGTTGTAGCGCGACCGGCCGGTGGTCTCGTACAGGGTGATGGTCCCGAAGCCCTTGTAGGGGCGCAGCGCGTTGGCGTTCACGCCGGGATTCGCCTGAATCGTGCCCGGCTGCAGCTGGTTGATGTTGCGCGCGCGTTCGAGGTTCGAGGCGGACCGGCCGACATACGAGAGCTGCATGGAGTGCTGCCACGGCAGCTGACGATCGGTCGTGACGTTCCACGCCCACGAGCTCGCGTTGGCGTAGTCGGGCGAGAACATCGCCATCACGAGCGGGAACGTGCGCCGCTGCGCGCCACCCGGGGCATCCACATTGCCGTTGATGACGGTGGCCATCTCCGACAGCGGCGGGTTGAACCCGTAGGCGGCGCTCGTGTTGATCTGCGGCCGGTTCAGGAAGCGGCCGATGCCGCTGCGGATCGTCCAGACGTCGCTGAGCGCGTAGGCCATCCCGAGCCGAGGCTGCAGACCGTCCTTTGGATCCGCCGCGAAGCCGGGAGGCAGGCCGTGATACAGCCGACCGAGGTTGGCGAGCTGCGGGAACATCTGCAGCGCCTCGGACGTTGCGCCGTCGCCCGGCAGGACGACACCGTTGAAGATGTCACCGCTGCCAGGCACGACCGACCCGTTGGCGCGGTCGATGGTCACCGCACGCGCGGGATCGTAGAACTCGGACTGGAACGAAGCGATCGCGTTGTTCTCGTCGCGCCACTGCTGCCACAGCGAGTAGCGCAGGCCGAATTCGAGCGTCAGGTTCCGGGTCGCTTTCCAGCTGTCCTGCGCGTAGAAGTCGTAGCCCATGCCGATGAAGTTGGTCAGCGGCTTGGTGCCGAACTCCGTGTAGTCGTCGAACAGCCCGAGCAGCGCGTTGCTGACGGCCAGGCCCGTCGCGTCGGCGCGGGCGCTCAAGAAGCGGAACGACCCGTTCTGATTGGTGGTGGCCGGCGCCGCGGCGGCGCTCAGCTGAATCTGATCCTTCATGCCGGACCGTTCCACCGACACACCGCCCTTGAACGTGTGATTGCCCGCGATCTTCGTGACGCTGTCCGACCAGAGGAACACGAAGTCGTACCAGTAGCCGGGATACTGGTTGAGCGTCAGCGTGGTGAAATTGTCGATGGTCAGGTTCGACAGCTTGTCGGGATCGAGCTTCGTCCCCGGGAAGAGGAACGGATAGTTCAGCCCGATGTCGCCGCGCGTCGGATACGGCACGAGCCCGGTACCGCCGGGGCAGTAGTCACAATTCCTCTGACCGAAGAATCGCGACGGCTTCGTCGAGCCCCATGAAAACGACGCCTCGTTGATGAGCGACGACGACAGGGTCCCCGTGTAGGTGGCGGCCCCCGTCTGGCCCGGATAGTCCCAGATGGACGAAAAGGCGGTCGCTGACTCCGGATCGTTCCACACGTGCGGCGCCCACGTTTGCCGGACGGCGATGCGGTGATTGTTGAACGGCACGAAGTCGACCTTGATGCTGTCCTTCCGGGTGTCGTCGAACGTGGCCGGTGTGCCGATCCAGTTGTTGGTGCCCTGGCGGAAACCAGGCGTCGGGAGCGGATACGAATTCAGCAGCGCCTGGCCGTTGGGGCTGATGCGGTCGCGCGGAATGATGTTGCCCGGGAACGGCAGGCCGGTGAGCGGATCCCGAATCGTGCGCGCGGTGCCGGTGTACGGGTTCGCCACCAGCAGCTCGCTGAAGTCGCCGTTGCGCATGGCGGCCGACGGCACCGCCGCCAGCTGGTTTTCCACCGAGCGGATGCGATCCCATTCCTCGCCCCAGTAGAAAAACAGCTTCGACTTGTCGCTGTTGAAACCGCCGGGGATGTAGATGGGGCCGCCGAGCGTGAAGCCGTACTGATTGAAATTGGACGGCGACTTCGCGACACCGGCCCGGTTGTTGGTCCAGGTGTTGGCGTTGAGCGAGTCGTCCTGCAAGGTCCAGAACCCGTTGCCGCGGAACTGCTGGCCGCCGCTCTTGGTCACCAGGCGCAGCAGTCCGGCCGAGGCGCGGCCGTGCTCGGCCTGGTAGTTGGTGGTGAGGACCTGCACCTCCTCCACCGTGTCGGCGTTCTGCATGCCCATCGTGAAGCCGCCGTTGGCGCGGACGCGGATGGACGGGGCGCCGTCAACGGTGGTCATGAACTCCTCGGAGCGCCCGCCGTTGATGGAGGTGATGCCGGTCGCGAACGTGAACGCCCCGCCCGGCAGGCCTCCCAGGTTGCCGCCGACGGTGCCCGGCACCAGCTGCGCCACCTGCGTGGCGCGGCGCGAGCTGAGCGGGGTGTCCGCGATCTGTTGGGCACCCACGGTGCGGCCGACCACGCCCGTGTCGACGAGCGTCGTCGCCGCCGAGACCTGGACGGTCTCGGAGAGTCCGCCGATCTCGAGCTGCATGTCCACGCGGATGTTGACGCCGGCGTTCACGCGCACGCCGGTCCTCCCGATCGGCTTGAAGCCGGAGAGCGTCGCGTTGATCCGGTAGTCGCCGACCGGCACGTTCGGGAACGTATACAGCCCTGCCTCGTTCGTCACCGCGCGCCGCTCGAGTTTGGTGCTTTCGGCGACGAGCACGACGTCCACGCCCGGGAGAACGGCGCCCGAGGTGTCGAGAATCGAACCGGACACCTGCGCCGTGTCGAATTGCGCCCAGGCTGGCGCCGACAACAGCAGAACGGCAAGGAAAAGGAGCGGTGCGAAGAAACGCGAGGCTGGACGAGCGGTCATGGGGCCCTCCTGGTCTGCCCCACGCCGCAGGGCAGACAGTCCGCTGCAGATCAACGAGGCTGCAGCAGTGGCCGCGAGTTATACGGCAAGCGCATCAGACCGTCAAGCAGGGGCCTGCCCAGGCGAGACCGCGCGGCGCGCCTTCAGCGCGCGGCGCTTGCGATGTTCTTGTTCACGCGGAACAGGTTCCCGGGATCCCAAGTGGCCTTCACCGCCGCCAGCCGCGCGTAGTTGTTGCGGAACGCGGCGCGGGTGCGGTCGTCGCCTTCGTCGTCGGTGAGGAAATTGATGTAGGTGCCGCCGGTCGAGAACTGGCGGAGCTCGCTCCACGCGGTGCGCGCCCAGGCGATGTTCTCGGCGTCCTGCTCCGGACGATCCCATGCGGCGGCGATGTTGATCACGGCGCGGGCGTCGCGGTTGCCTACCGCGGAGTCATCATCGGGGCGTTCGTTGATGGCGCCATCGAGCGGGAAGAGCAGAATCGCCGAGTGCGGCGACACGATTTGCCGCGCGTGCGCGATCGCCCGCGCGAAGAGGTCGGGCTCCAGCCCGCGCAGGTATTCGGATTTCCAGTAGTAGCGCCGCCCTTTCGGCTGCGTCGCGTCGAGGAGCGTCTGCTGCGAGAAGTAGGAGCGCCGCTGCAGCACGTCGCCCACCGGGCTCCCGAACGCCTTGACGCGGGCCGCCCACGCCAGCCCCTCGTCGATCGGCCCGGAGTGGCAGACGAACAACGCCACGATCGGTTTGCCGTGCACTTCTTTCGCGATCCACGGGGCCGGGGGCGCCAGCCGCAGGGCCGCCACGCAGGTCACCACGCGCGGGGCCTCGGCGGCCATCGCGCGATACATCTCCAGCACGGCCTCGGCGTCCTCGCCGCGCCAGGCGATGGCGCCGCCGACGATGTCGGGACCCACGGGATGGAGCGCGTAGTCGAAGCCGGTCGCGACGCCGAAATTGCCGCCGCCGCCGCGCACGCCCCAGAAGAGATCGCTGTTCTCGCGCTCCGAGGCGCGCACCATGCGGCCGTCGGCGGTGACGAGGTCCACCGCCGTGACGTTGTCGCTCGTCCACCCGAAACGCCGCGACAGATAGCCGAACCCGCCGCCGAGCGTCAGGCCGGCGCAGCCGGTGTTCGAGACGAATCCCAGCACCGCCGCCAGGCCGTGCAGCTGCGTCTCGCGGTCCACGTCGCCCAGCAGGCAGCCGGCCTGCGCGTGTGCCACGCGCTGCCGCGGGTCCACCCACACACCGCGCATCAGCGACATGTCCAGGAGCAGCCCGCCGTCGCGCACGGCCAGCCCGGCGATGTTGTGGCCGCCGCCCTTGATGCAGAGATCGACCCCGCGCGCGCGGGCCACCTCGACGCAGGCGATGACGTCGGCCACGCCCAGACAGCGGACGATCGCCGCCGGGCGCCGATCGATCATCGCGTTCCAGACCGACCGCGCCTCGTCGTAACTGGCGTCGGCCGGCGTCAGCAGCGGCCCGCGGACGCGCCCCTTGAGATCGTTTACGAGCGCCTCACCATCGATTGCCGTCACCGTCGTCATTGCGGAGCTCCCACCGCGGATCGTAGTTCATCTTCTCGATGCGGCCCCGCGCCCGCCAGGGTCGGAACCTGGAGGGCGAGGGCCAACACGAAGGTGGCACCGGTTTTCACCGGACCCTACCGCGGCGTCATGTAGTTCGCGAACACGTGCTCCGCCACGGCCTTGCCGGCGATCTGACCCGCCACGTTGTCGAAGCGGAAGTGAATGCCGCCGTAGACACGCGAGTCCGCTGCCTCCTGCGCCGCATCCCAGAGCGTGCTGAACGTGTGCGTGATGTCGGGCGCACCACCGCTCTGCTTCCAGGTGGCACGCACTTCCACGTCGTTCGTGCCGATCGCCAGCGCGAGGGCACGCGCGGCGCTGGCGCCGATCGAGGCCATATTGCCCGCGTAGGTCGGGTACGGCGGCGTCGGGATGAGCGTCGACCACGTCGGGTCCGGGTCGGTGGCCGGGTTGAGATCGGTGTCCGCCTGTCGAATCGCCGTCACGGGACGCCACACGCCGTAGATGAACTTGCTGACCATCGTCGTCTGCAACCCGTCGTGAATCGAGACGTTCATCAGCGCGAACAGCCGCGCGGTCTCCACCAGCGTCAGCCCGCGTTCCTGTGAGATGTCGCGCGCGATGTTCTGCCAGATGGTGGAATAGTGCGTGGCGGTACCGCTGCCCGAGGCGGCGATGCTCGCCCAGAGCCGCGCGATCTCCGTCTGCAGCGGCGTGCGCGTGGCGCTGTCCGACTTGCCGATCGCCTTCACCTCGTTGAAGTCGGTCGCATAGGCGGCACTCGTCAGCGTCGGCGGCCGCACCGGCAGGAACTGCGTGGACGAGAACATCGCAAGCGGCGCCGCCTGCTGGAGATGGGTAAACGTGGCCGCGGAGTTGGCCGGCGGCGTCGGCTGCCAGCGGCCTGGAAGCGGTGGCTCGGAATACGGCGGGAACGGCGACACGATCCAGCCGTCGTTCTGCCGCCACGCCAGGATTTCCGCCGCAACCTTGGCGCCGATGCTCGCTCCGTGCTTTTCGAATCCCGGCGCGCCCGAGCCGAGCTGCTGCTCGAGCAGGTCGTGATACGCGGTGGCGGCCCCCGGATTGAGCGCGACGATCACGTCGTGTGCCGCCTGCGCCGCCGCGGCCGCCGCCGCCCCGTTCACCGGGTGCTGGAACTGGACCCGGTACGGTTCGAATTCGCGCTCCACGGCGTTGATCGCATCGAACATGGCGATATGGGTCAGCGCGTAGAACCGGGGCGCGCCGGCACCTCCACCGCCGGGAATCGTGTCCTGCAGAATCTTGCTCCACTCGTAGATGACGGTGGGCGACCCGCCGCCGCCTTGCGCGGCGACGTCCCGTCCGGACGGGGCCAGCAGCGCCAGGGCTGCGACGGTCGTAATCAGGGTGGTTCGGTTCATGACGTTCCTCCGCACCAGAAGGCGCCATGGGGGTCCGAAAGTGCTCATTGGCCTGTTTTCGGCCGTTTTCGGCCTAAGCTAGCGGTCTGCCCCGCGCCATGAGCACCCCCTCGAACGTCACCCAGCTCCTGACCGCCTGGAGCGCCGGCGATACGGCCGCGCTCGACGAGCTCACCCCCGTCATCCAGCACGAGCTGCACCGGCTCGCATCCCGGCAGATGGCCGGCGAGCGGCCCGGGCACATCCTGCAGCCGACCGCGCTCGTAAACGAGGCCTACATGCGGCTGGTGAGCTGGAAGGAGGTGCAGTGGCAGAACCGCGCGCACTTCTTCGGCACCGCGGCGCAGATCATGCGGCGCGTGCTGGTGGACATGGCGCGCCAGCGGGGGCGCGACAAACGGGGGGGCGGCCAGGTGCACGTCTCGTTGTCCGAAGCCGAGCAGCAACCGGTGTCGCAGCCCGCCGACCTGATGGCGCTGGACGAAGCGATGAAAGCTCTCGAGCTCGTTGACGCACGCAAGAGCCGCGTCGTGGAGCTGCGCTACTTCGGCGGTCTCAGCCTCGAAGAGGCGGCGCTCGTGCTGGAGGTGTCGGTGGCCACGGTGCGGCGCGACTGGAGCTTCGCCCGCGCCTGGCTGTTTCGGGAGCTCAGCGCATGACCCCGCCGAACTTCGAGGAGGTGGAGCGGCTCTACCACTCCGCGCTCGAACGTCCAGAGAGCGAGCGGCAGGGCTTTCTCGCCGACGCCTGCGGGCGCGATTCCGGCTTGATGCGCGAAGTCACCGCGCTCCTCACCGCCAACGACAAAGCCGGCGACTTCATCACCGTCGCGGTGACCGCGGAGGCGCGGATCGCGCAGGGCGACCTGCCGGAACTGAGCGGCACCGTCGGCGCCTACGACATCGAACGGCGCGTCGGGCGCGGCGGGATGGGCGAGGTCTACCTCGCGCACGACTCGCGCCTCGGCCGCAAGGTCGCGCTGAAGCTGCTGCGCCCGGATCTCACCGGGCATCCCGACGTCACGCGCCGGTTCGAACAGGAAGCGCGTGCCGCGTCGGCGCTCAATCATCCGAACATCGTCACCATCTACGAGATCGGCGAGGTCGGCGACCGGCGATTCCTGGCGATGGAGTTCGTGGACGGGCAGCCGCTGGCCGCCTTCGTCGGGCGGCCGTCGCCGCTCGACTGGGTGGCGCGAGTCGGCGCCCAGCTGGCGCAGGCGCTGGCCACCGCGCATGCGGCCGGCATCGTGCACCGTGACGTCAAGCCCGAGAACGTGCTGGTTCGGAGCGACGGCTATCTCAAGCTGCTCGACTTCGGGCTGGCGCGCCTGCTGCCCCAGCCGCACCAGAGTTCGAGCTCGAGCGACACGGGAGCCGACGTCATCCTCGGCACGCCGCGCTACATGTCGCCCGAGCAGGCACGCGGCCAGAGCGCCGAAACGGCGAGCGACGTGTTCTCGCTCGGCGTCGTACTCTACGAGCTCGCGACCGGCACGCATCCGTTCGAAGCCGAGTCGACGCTCGCGCAGCTGCACGCGATCATCACGCACGACACGCCGAGCTCCGAACAGCGCGCGGCGCACCTGCCGCTACGCTTCGAGCGGCTCCTGCGGCGCATGCTCAGCAAGCCGACGACGGCGCGCCCCAGTGCCGCCGAAGTCGAAGCCGAGCTGAAAGCGATCGCCGCCGGCGTCGAGCAGCCGGTTGGGCGGGGGTTCGGCGCGCCGCAGCACGATCGCCCGCGGCACGGGCTGCCGCCACAGCGCACGCCGCTGGTCGGGCGCACGTCCGAGATCGCCATCGTCACCGCCAGGCTGCGGCAGCCGGATGTCCATCTGATGACGCTCACCGGCCCGGGCGGCACCGGCAAGACGAGGCTTGCGGTGCAGGTGGCCAGCGAGCTCGCGGGACACTTCGAGGGCGGCGTGGCGTTCGTCAACCTCGCACCGCTGGCCGACCCGAATCTCGTCGCGTCCGCGATCGCCTCCGCGCTGGGCCTGCGCGAAGCCGGGGAGCGATCGCTGACGAGGGTCATCGTCGACCATCTGCACGACCGGGGGCGGACGTTGCTCCTCATGGACAACTTCGAGCAGGTGTGCGCGGCCGGCGCGCTGGTGCGCGAACTGCTCGACGCCTGCCCGGGGTTGACGGTGCTCGTCACCAGCCGCGTGGTGCTGCGCATCTACGGCGAACACGAGTTCCCCGTCCCGCCGCTGCCGCTCCCGGCGGCCGGCGCCGCGTCGCCGTCGGTGCTGATGCGGTCGCCGTCCATCGCGCTGTTCGTGCAGCGTGCCACGGCCGGCCGTCCCGACTTCGCGCTGACCGAGCGAAACGCCGATGCCGTCGTGGACATCTGCCGCCGCCTCGACGGCCTGCCGCTCGCCATCGAGCTCGCGGCCGCCCGCGTCAAGATCCTGCCGCCGGTGGAACTGCGCGCGCGCATCGAACATCGTCTCGAGCTGCTCACGGGCGGTGCGCGCGATCTGCCGGAGCGGCAGCAGACGCTGCGGCGCGCGATCAAGTGGAGCTACGACCTGCTCACGCCGGCGGAGCAGCGGCTGTTCCGCCGGCTCTCCGTGTTCGCCGGCGGCTGCACGCTCGAAGCCGTGGAGGCGGTGTGCGATACCGCCGAAGATCTCGGCGTCCCGGTGCTCGAAGGCGTCA
>Ga0209486_10000722_pt1 | contig 14495 bp, 14 predicted proteins | sample NCCompost_FD_187518 | JGI IMG/M metagenome (GOLD analysis project Ga0209486, IMG submission 187518) | Agricultural soil microbial communities from Utah to study Nitrogen management - NC Compost (SPAdes) (version 2) | ecosystem: Environmental > Terrestrial > Soil > Agricultural land | place...
GAGCTGTCGGAATACGCCGTTGCCGCAGCGTTGGTTGCTATCGCTGTCGTCGGCGCTTTCGGCCTGCTCGGCGAAGCGATCACCGGCAAGATCGGTGAACTGACTGATGCCATCGAAAATGACGGGGCGGCACCAGCAGCACCGTAATAACCATACGGGGACACATGGCCCGGCGCGCTTTAAGTCGAGAACTACTAACGGTTAAAGCGCGCCACCGGTCATCACCGAGCTGATACTACGTCATGAAATCTTTCCTTTTGGACGACACCGGCCTTGAACTCTCCGAATACGCCATCGCGGCGGCGCTGGTGACGTTGTCTGTGGTAGGCGTTTTCACATCGTTGGGCGATGCCATCTTAGTAAGACTCAACGAATTGATTGGACACGTCAACGGTTAAGCTCCAACGGGAGAAACACCGAAGACCGCAAACTCGACAGGTTCCACACAAATGTCAGAAACGCTGGTTTACATATTTTTCTTAATACCGCTGGCGGTCATCATTGCATACCACGACATTCGCTACCGGCGTATTCCTAATCCTTATGTGCTGGCCACGTTAGCGGCGGGCGTCGCGATGAATGCAATCCTCGGAGGAATGCCAGGTGTTTACAGCAGTCTGGCCGGATGCGGACTCGCATTCATCCTCATGTTCCTGCTGCATTTGTTCGGTGCCATGGGGGCAGGCGACGTCAAGTTGTTTGCGGCAATCGGCGCGGTCCTTGGATCTCACCTTGTTCTGCCGACGTTTGTGGTAGTGGTTATTACCGGTGGATTACTTGCGATGGTTTCAATTCTGAGAGCGCGCACGGTCATCACCACAATGCAGCGCGTCCTCATGATATTCGTCGGCATGCTGCCGGGCTGGCGGATGCCGCAGTTCAGCGTACCTCTCGATCGGAAATACACGATTCCTTACGGCGTTGCCATCACCTTGGGCAGCATCATTTCAACGGTAGTATTTCACGCTTGATTTGAGCGTGACTCATTCACGACGGTCCACTGACCACATGGAGAGTTAATTATGCGCAACAAACGCTTTTTCATCGTACTAGTGGGGGCCCTTCTTTTCGGATTGCTCGCCGCTTTTTCAGTAAGCCGATACCTATCGAGCGCCCAGGCTTACTCGAAGAATTTGAGCCGGGTGGCGGTCGCCAAAGTCGCAATACCGGTGGGCACGAAAATCATCCCCGAACACGTGATGGTCGTTCCATTTCCCAAGGAATCCACGCCAGACGGAGCATTTGACGCGCCTGACAAGTTGGTGGGACGTGTGGCCGTGGTCAACATCGCCCCGCGCGAACCGATTACCGAAGCACGGCTGGCTCCCGAAGGCACTGCCGGCGGACTGTCTGCCGTCATCCCAGAAGGCTACCGCGCGATGACGGTGAAGGTTGACGACATAGTTGGCATTTCCGGATTCATCATGCCCGGGACTCTCGTCGACGTAGTGGTTGTCATAAACCCAGATGAGGGTGCCGGCAGAAAAGACCCAATCTCCAAGATCGTTTTGCAAAACATAAAGGTTCTCGCCAACGGTAAGAACATCGACCAGCCAGAGAACCAACGCGATGCGAACAGTGTAAAGGCCGTGACGCTGCTTGTTACGCCAGAACAAGCCGAGAAACTCGCGTTGGCCGCGAGTGAAGGCCGATTGCAACTTGTGATGCGCAATTCGATCGATCAGGGAGACGAACAAACTACGGGTATGGACAAACGCCGGCTGCTTGGTGGTGAACGAGCAGTGCCAGCGCCGGAGCCGGGCTCACTAAAGAGCGAGCAGCCCGCGAACTCCACGCCGGCAGCTCGTCGCGTTCGTCCGGTTGAGTCTAAGCCTGTCGTGCAGGCTCCCCCTCCACCCCCTCGCGTGTCAGTCGAAATGATCGAAGGCGCGAAGAAGAAAAATGTCGATTTTCCGCAATAAGCGAATTTCCAATTCGACTACGTTGCGACCTAACGAACCGTTTTCCCGAAAGCAAAGGAGCTAAAGACAATGCATAGCCGTTCCCCAATCGCGCGCCCGTTTTCCTTAATGCTGGTGTCCTTGATGCTGGTTTTGAGTTACTCGGTGGCGACCGCCCAGGAAACTTCATACAAGGCATCTTTTGAGCAGAACAAAGAACCGATCGCGGTGAATGTTCTGGTGGGCCAATCGCGAGTAATCAACTTCGATCGGCCCGTGGGACGCTTCTCGGTTTCTAATCCCGAGATAGCGGAAGCGGTCCTGGTCACTCCGGATCAGGTGTTGGTCAACGGCAAAGCCTTCGGTCAGGTGAATTTCATCGCGTGGGAGCAGTCCGGCGGCCAGTACTTGGTTTTCGATGTGTATGTCCGGGCCAACCTCTCACTGATCGATTCTCAGATTCGTGCGCTTTTCCCGAAGGATGACATCCGCTTGAGCCAGGCAAATGGTTCGGTGGTTATCTCCGGGAGCGTCAGCGATACGAAGGTATCGGGGCAGGTAGATAGCGTGGTCCAGGCGGCCGGGTTCAAGACCGTCAACATGCTTGCGACACCGGTGAAAAATGTTTCGCAGGTCCAGCTGCAGGTCCGCGTCGCCGAGGTTAATCGCACTAAGCTACGCGACTACGGAACCTCCTTCTCGGCCATGCCTCAGGGCGGAACCGTGGGTTACGTTAACAGCGGCGGTGGACCAAGCCAGTTAGGCGACACCACCACCAGTCCTCTCGGAGCCGTGTTTGATACCGTTCTGTCACCGGCACTCAATCTATTTGTTTTCAATCGACAAATTAATACCGGAGCGATGCTGCGCATGCTGCGGACCCAGGGCGCATTCCGCGAGTTGGCAGAGCCGAACTTGATCGCTATGGACGGCCAGCAGGCGAGTTTTCTGGCAGGCGGCGAGTTTCCGGTCCCCATAGTTCAGGGTGGCGGATCTGGCGGTAGTGTCGCCATGAGCGTCGAATTCAAGGAGTACGGCGTTCGCCTTAACTTTAAACCTACGATCATCGATGAAGATCACATTCGCTTGGAACTCGAGCCGGAAGTATCAACTATCGATTTCGCCAACGGCGTGAGGTTTAACGGCTTCATTATTCCCGGGCTCAAGACGCGACGGGCCAAAACAGGTATCGAATTGCGCGACGGACAGTCGTTTGCACTGGCTGGGTTACTGGACAATTCGGAAACCCGATCGCTGTCGAGAATTCCCGTCGTTAGTGACATTCCCATCCTGGGAAACCTCTTTAAGTCGAAGTCTTTTCAGAAGTCTGAGACAGAATTAATGTTCATCGTGACTGCAGTGTTAGTCAAACCAGTAAATCGCGACGACCTTCCACAACTGAGAGGAGTCGACGGACTGAAGAACGGCTCACCGCTGGGAATCGAATCTAAAGGTGAAGAGATTCAGGGCAAGACGGGCTTCTCAGTTTCCGGACAGAATAACGGAGAAAAATCTGTCGCCCCCAAACAGGTAGAACCCGTCAAGAACGCGGAGCCGAAGACGAAGCCTGTTCCGGCCAGCACAGATTCGAGCAGTTCGTCAACTGATAGCGCACGCAAGGTTAATCAGCCATTGCCGGTAGCACGCGTGAAGTTTACTGAGGCGATGCTTGCACTTGCACCGATATCGCGACGTTAACTTTCTCTTAGCGCTGTCTGATGAGGAGGGAGAAACGATGAACGAGCTGAGTTCAAAGTTAAAGTGTGATCGCAAAGGCGAGCGTGGCTCTATCCTGGCAATGTCGGCGGTGGGCATGCTCTCGCTACTGCTGGCGGTCGGACTTGGAGTCGACATCAGTCACTTCTATTTGGTCAAGAGTGAACTACAAAATGCAGCCGATTCTTCGGCGTTAGCTGCGGCCTCCGCCATCAATTCACACCCCGCCGGTATCATTGAAGGCACCTCGCGCGCGGTGTTAGAAATGAACCAATATGACTTCAACAATAAGGGAGTCGCTTTCACACGCGCAGATGTCACTTGGGCTGTGAATCTCGACGGTCCTTATATGAGTGAAGAACAAGCCAGTACGGAGGATCAAGCGCCGACAATTCGCTTTGCCAAGGTAACCACGCCGGATAGTCCCGTTGGTGTATCTTTCGCTGCCATAGTTCTAGGCAATAACAAGAACTTGTCAGCCACCGCGACGGCCGGGTTATCTGTTCCAATTAATGTTTTCTGCAACTTCCTTCCACTGTCGGTGCTCATTAATGAGGACACTGACGAGTTGATTAAGGGCGAGACTTACACCTTCCGGGCGGATACTGGTGATTCACCTTCTCCTGGTAACTACCAAATTCTTGCAGTCGCCGGCCCAGGCGGGTTCGACGTCGAGCTGGGTATTGCCGCCGGCGTTAATATGTGCGCCAAAGCGGGCGACACCTACACCGTCGATACTAAGCCTGGATTGACAGCCGGTAAGGTTAGAAAGGGGATCAACTCACGTTTCGATGATTACGCAGGCACTAACCTCGATCCTGTTGCGGAGCCGCCGGATACGAATATCAAACAGAACATTGACTATGACGACTACGCCGACATGATCGGCTGTGGCCGCCCGAAAGCAAAACCCTGTGATTCTCAATACCACACAGCCCCAACACATCTGGGTGTCGATAATCGGCGAGTAGTCCTTATCCCGCTGGTGAAAGTCAGCGAATACGACCCGGGGCGAGCCACAGTAACGTTTTTCCGCTTTGGCGCTTTCTTTCTTAAAACCAAAGCCAGTGGTGGCAGCGGTGGCGAGATGCAGGCGGAATACATCGAGGATCGGCTGGCTATCGGAGAAGGTGGTTACGATCCAACGGCTGCAGCGGGCGATCCGACGTTAGCGGCGCCAGTTCTTTACAGGTAGGGCCTACAACTATGCATCCAAGAATCCGAAAAGTCCGTTTGCTCCGTAGACTTCGGCGGCTTTCGAAGATCCGGGGTCTGGCTCGAGATGAAAGAGGTGTTCAGCTTGCCGAGTTGGCAATTGTGATCCCGATCCTTTTGATTCTGTTTGCAGCCACTGCCGAATTCGGACGCTTTTTTTACGAGTACACAACGCTCTCCAAAGCTGCTCGGGTGGGAGCACGGTATTTAGTGATTGCGCCAATCAACGACTTTGAGCGGGGGCGCGTCAAGAACCTGGTCGTTTTTGGGAACGTCAGTGGTACTGGTGATCCACTGCTCGAAGAACTGGACGTCGATCACGTGATCATCACCGCAAAGAATGAGCTCGGAGAAGAACAAACAGAAGGGGTTCCTCAGACTGTAACGGTCGAGATCGTCGGATTCACGCACAAGCCCTTTTTTGATCTTGGTGGGCTTTTGAAGAAAGAAGGCTGGTCGCTGGCCATCGATGTTAAGCCGAGCGTGACCATGCGCTATCTCTTGCCAACGCCTTTGGTTTAGGAAGCCACATGAAGAGGATAAACAAAAAGAAAGAACGAGGGGCGTCACTGGTCGAGTTTTCGATTGCAGCAACCGTATTTCTCACGGTCATGTTTGGGGTGATTGAATTCGGACGTGCGCTGTGGACCCACAATGCTTTGGCGGATGCTGCTCGCAGAGGCGCCCGGTACGCTGTTCTTAACCAGGAATCGAAAAAGGAAGACGTAAAGAAGATGGTTGTCTATGGAAGTCTTGATGCGGAAGCAAAACCCATACTCGATAACCTAACGACAGACAATGTAGACGTTTTTTACGAAGGTTTCGGCATGGATGTTGGAACGGTTCAGGTCATTATTAAAGAGTACGATTTTAAATTCATCGTTCCGATAGTCAGCACCACGATCCGCATGCCCAAGTACACCACGACACTGACGGGCGAATCCGCCGGGACAGCCCCAGCAGTTATTCCAGCAGGCTAACAAAGATGACGCAATCATTAACATTCGTAGTTCTCAGTACTGGGCTCGAAAACTTCAAAGAGATTCGGGCCGCGTTATCAAACGATAGCCGCTCCCAACTCCTGGCCGGTGGAAACGACCCCGAACAACTTTACGAAGAGATTGTTCGACTCAAGCCGGCGGCCGCGATCATCGCCCTTGGCGGTAACGCCGAACAGTCGATCAAATTCATCCAGCGTTTAAATTCGGAATCGCCTGGAACGGCGGTTATCTCTGCGGCGCAAAACGCTTCACCAGATCTAATCCTGCAAAGCTTGCGCGCAGGGGCCCGTGAATTTCTTCGCCTGCCAATTAGCCAGGACGAGCTGACGACAATTATCGATCGCGTCGGTGAGTTCTCTGCCGGGCAGGTTGACGCGCCTAAAAAGAAAGGTCGCATGGTGGCCGTCTTCTCCAGTAAGGGAGGCTGCGGCACGTCATTCCTCGCCACTAATCTCGCGGCCTGCAACTCTTCGCGAACAGTTCTGGTTGATCTAAATCTGCACGCTGGCGATCTACCATTATTTCTTGGCGTGGATCCGAAATATTCCGTCGCTGATATGGCAGAGAATCGTACGCGTCTCGACGATGCGTTGATAGCCAGCTTCTGCACGCCATTCTCGTCCAACCTTTCACTCCTGGCGGCGCCTCGCGAAGCCGATTCGGCAGATGAAATTGAACCGGAACACATCTTCGACGTGCTGCAACGCCTGCGTGAATCGTTCGACTATATCGTTCTCGATCCGCAGCACACTTTCGACTCTATCACGTTGGCCGCCCTCGACCAGGCGGACGAGATTGTGCTTGTGCTTACTCTCGACATTCCAGCGATCCGCAGTACTCAACGTGCTCTGGAAATCTTCGATCGTCTCGGATACCCGCGTAAGAAGATTCGTATCGTCGTAAACCGTTGGAGCAAGCAAATCGATCTCGACTTGCGCCAGGTCGAAAACTTTCTGGGCGAGCCAGTAATTGGATTTGTCCCAAGCGATTATCAGACCGCGGTCACTTCAATAAACCTGGGCACCCCACTGGTCCGTTCGGAGCCAAACTCAAAGATCGCCCAGGAGCTAATGCGTATCGCGCAAACAGTTGCAAACACAGCCATTCCGATTCAGGAAAACCAGAAACCGCGGCGCAACTTGTGGAACTCGGTTTTTAAACGCAACAACATGCAAAACCAGTTCGAGCTGCAACCCACCGGGACTGACTACAGTCTCTGATTCAAAACGTAGAACACAAAGACTACTCATATGGCGCTAAGAGAACGACTCATTAAAGAAACAGTGAACGGCGGCGAAGTCGTCAACCAGAATACGCTTCAGGAGATGAAGTCGCGGTTGCACAAGTCGCTGATCAACCGGATGGATTTAACCAAGCTCGCGGAGCTGACGCCTGAGCAGGTGCATGCCGAAGTTTCGCGTCTGGCTGAGAGCGTTCTCGCTCAGGAAGCAATGCCCTTATCGCTCTCAGAGCGCGATCGGTTGGTTAATGACGTACAGCATGAATTGTTTGGACTTGGCCCTCTCGAACCGCTGCTTGCCGACCATACTATTTCCGACATTCTGGTTAACCGTCATAGCACGATTTACATTGAGCGGCGCGGCAAGCTCGAGGCCACTAACGTGGCCTTCAAAGACGACGAGCATTTAATGCGGGTGATCGAACGAATCGTTTCGTCTGTTGGACGCCGCATCGATGAATCGTCTCCGATGGTTGACGCAAGATTGCGTGACGGTTCCCGCGTAAACGCGATCATTCCGCCGCTCTCAATTGATGGTCCTGTGTTGTCAATTCGCCGGTTCGGTGCGGAGCCGCTTCGCATGCAGGCTCTGATAGATAACAAGGCATTGACCAAAGACATCGCAGATATGGTGGAGATGTGCGTCGCCGCGCGGTTGAACGTTCTGATATCAGGTGGTACCGGCGCCGGCAAAACCACTTTGCTCAACGCTTTGTCAGCCTACATTCCTACCAACGAACGAATAGTAACAATAGAAGATTCAGCCGAGCTTCAATTGCAGCAGCCGCACGTCGTCCGGCTCGAGACTCGCCCACCGAACATTGAGGGCAAAGGTGAAGTCACGCAGCGCGACCTGGTTCGAAATGCTTTGCGTATGCGTCCTGATCGAATTGTGATCGGTGAAGTCCGTGGTGGCGAAGCGATCGACATGTTGCAGGCAATGAACACGGGCCACGACGGCAGCCTAACCACGATTCACGCTAACACGCCACGCGACGCTCTGGCCCGTCTGGAAACCATGATTCAGATGACGGGAATGCGATTGTCTGATCGCGCAATGCGACAGCAGGTTGCTTCCGCAATCAATTTGGTGGTCCAGGTCGCCCGGCTTTCTGACGGCACCCGTCGCGTGACTTCGATTTCCGAGATCACCGGCATGGAAGGCGAGACTATCACCATGCAGGAGATCTTCCTGTTCGAGCGTACCGGAGTAGATGGGCAGGGCCAGGTGATTGGTCGCTTTAAACCCACCGGTATCCGTCCTCGATTCGCAGAAAAACTCAAAGCGTGTGGAATGCAACTGCCACGCGTCTTCTTCGAGGAGATGTAAATCCTATGTTGATCTCCTTCATAGTTTTCCTGTTTGGTTTATTTCTTGTGCTCGGTGCGTATCTGCTTGCCACACACGGCTCCGATGCGAAGCGGGCTCGTTTACAGAAACGTCTCGCGGACGCCCTGCTGCACTCGGCAAACACTGAAGACGTCGACGTAATACTCGCGCGCAGCGAGTTGATGAGTGAAATTCCATGGGTCAATCGTTTCCTCATCAACGCTCAATCAGCATTACATCTCAAGCGCTTACTGGACCAGGCGGACCTGCATATCACACCGTCGCGTCTCGTTATGTTTTCTGGGATGGCAGGAATCTTGGCCGCGATGGCCGTTTCCGCGCTCACTTTCTCCCTGATTCTGATGTTTGTGGCTGGCGTTGTAGCAGCCGCGCTACCGTTCATGCACGTCTGGTACAAGCGAAAGAAGCGGTTGGATGCCTTCCTCGAACATCTGCCAGATGCGCTGGACCTTATGAGTCGGGCGCTGAGCGCAGGCCACGCTTTCTCAGAAGCTTTGCACATGATTTCTGTTGAGATGCCGGAACCAATCGCCGGTGAATTTCGCAAGACCTACGAAGAGCAAAATCTCGGTCTTTCAATGAAACTGGCCCTTGAAAACCTGACGAACCGGATACCGCTGTTGGATCTGCGGATGTGCGTAACTGCGATTCTGATTCAGCGGGAGACCGGCGGCAATTTGGCTGAGATCCTGGAAAAGGTCGCATACACGATACGCGAGCGTTTTCGAATTCTGGGCGACCTCAAAACTTTAACAACCAGTTCTCGCATGTCGGCCTGGTTGCTCTGCGGACTGCCCATCGGCGTGACGCTGGCCATCACTTTTATGAACCCGGAATACATGAGCATCCTTTGGAAAGACCCGCGGGGTCATTACCTGATCGCCGCCGCAATGATGATGCAGGTCACAGGCATGTTGATCGTGAGGAAGATTCTGAGGATAAAAATTTGAAAAACGTCCAGTAGTCAGTGGTCCGTGGTCAGTTGCACACCGAAACGACCTGTCACGTTCCCCTAAAAAGTACATACCACAATGACCAACCGAGACCACGAAAACCGCAGCCAACTGACCATCGACAACTGACTACTGAACCAGGAATCACGATGCTTCTAATAATCGCCATTTCAACTTTCGTTTGTATCACGCTCGTCATGATGGGCGTCTACTGGCTGGTGTACCGCCCGCAGAGTGCGGCCACCGAGCGCCTGAAACGTCTTGGTGGACGGGGCGGCGTGGAGACGTCGCCTAGCGGGTTGGTAACTGCCGATCGAAGCTCCGATCTCGCGGAACGGCTTGCATCGCCACTCAGCCGTCTGGTTCCGCCATCAGCAGCAGAAGCAAAGAAACTGCAGAAACAATTGATGCATGCAGGGTTTCGGTCGGCGAATGCGCCTGTCATTTTTCGGGCTATTCAGTTGGCTGCTTTGGCAGGTTTTCCCGCCGCCGTTGCGCTGGTGTGCGCAATCCTGGCGAGGCCGCTGGGAAGTGCTGTGTTCTGGATCCTAATGGGATTTATCGCGGGTTTCTTTGTGCCGCGGTATGTCCTGCGTCGCATGATTAGGTCGCGACAGCAATATGTGCGTTGGGGACTAGCGGACGCGCTCGACCTAATGGTCATTTCAGTTGAGGCTGGGCTAGGACTTAATGCGGCGATGCTGAGGGTGAGTACCGAACTTAAAGAGGTCCATCCTGATATCTGCGAAGAATTTGAGCTGGCTAACCTTGAAATAAGAGTTGGTCGCGAACGCGATGAAGCCTTGCGCAACCTGGCTGAACGGACCGGCGTGGACGATCTCCACAGCCTGGTGGCAATGTTGATTCAAACCGATCGTTTTGGAACGTCGATCGCGCGCGCCGTCCGTGTGTTCTCTGATTCGCTGCGCACCAAGCGTCGCCAGCGAGCTGAACAGGCAGCGCAAAAAGCCGCGGTCAAACTGCTGTTTCCGCTTGCATGTTTTCTATTCCCGACTCTCTTTATCGCCATTCTCGGGCCCGCGGCTCTGCAGTTAGCGGACACCCTAGCAAAGATGTAAAGGAGCATTTATGAACAAGCGCACCTTGCTGGCCATCTTTATTGCTTTTGTTGTGACGATTGGCGTCACCGCGGTCTGGAGTGCATCGAGCGACGGGCGCGACGGTAACACTGACGCAAACGTCCTTGAAGATTCGGGCTCACTCGCGGGCAATGTTGATGAGAACGGGGAAGTACAAGTTAAGAAAAAGGGCGGCAATAAAGTAGTTCGCGCCATCACCGCGCCGTTCAAAGCTTTCGGCAAACTCTTCAAGCGGGGCGACGACAATAAGCTTCGGCGGATGACTGAGGAAGACGCTGAGAAATTTGCTTCCGTCGGTGTGGCTCGCGTCGAGGACAGCCGCACTCCCGCTGCAAAGAAACTAGACGCGCAGGCTTCCGCAAAAGACCACTTGGCCGCGGGTCGCGACTACCTCGTGAATGGGCGATTGAATGAGGCCATCTACGAACTTTCTACCGCGGTTTCGATTGATCCCAAGCTGAGCGAAGCACACAGCCTTCTGGGCGTCGCCTACGACAGAAAAGGTTTGGTTGACCGAGCCAAAGATTCTTACGAGCGCGCCGTCAAGGTTGAGCCGGATGATGCACAGACCCTGAACAATCTCGGGTTCTCGCTTTATCAAAACGGAAACTATCGCGCGGCGGCGGATAAGTTGAAGCGCGCAGCGAAACTAGCTCCTACCGACGAGCGAATTCTTAATAACCTAGGTTTGGCATTGTGCCGGCTGGGCAAGTTTCAGGACGCTTTCAAGCACTTCGCAAGAGCTGCCGGGCCAGTGATGGGCAATCTGAATACCGGTCGAATGCTCGAGCGGTTTGGCCGCGACGAAGATGCAATTCGTTACTACGAAGATGCGCGTCGTCTCGATTCTTCAAGCACGATCGCATTACGCCGTTTGGCTGAACTATATAAACGCACCGGGCGTCCGGAACAATCGCAGTCCGCCATTAACGCGCTGGCAAATCTAACTCACGCAACTTCCGGACAATAAGCACAGAGTTCAAGGAACCGCTATGACGCACACAACCATGCTCTCTCGCAGTGAAGTGGAAACGATGGGGCCTCCGGTACCTGAAGAGTTGTCTGAGCTCGGCATTGGCGAAGGCTTCATGTGCGACCTTGCACTGAAGCATGTCGCAATGTTGCCTGAACCGACTACCACGACGGTGGCGGAGCGCCTGCATCTTCCGCGCGCGCTGACTGAAGAGATACTGCAAAAGCTCTATCGAGAGAAATTGATTGAAGTGCGTTTGCAGACCGCGTTTGGTTCGACCCGTTACGGGATGTTGGACCACGGTTGGGATCGGCTAGTCCGTTTGCTGGCCCTTTGTGGTTACAGCGGACCAGCGCCGGTTTCGCTCACGGACTACAGCCACATGATGCGTCTGCAGTCCATTCCCTCTCACCCTGCGTCCATGGAAACTGTCCGGTCTGCCTTTCACGACCTGATTCTGCCGGAGACGTTATTGCAAACGCTCGGGTGCGTGATTAATTCGCGCAGATCACTGTTTCTAACAGGCTTGCCGGGCACCGGAAAGACGGCGGTCGCAGAGCGAATCAATAACGCGCTGCCAGGAGCGATTTGGATCCCCTACGCAGTGGAGATTGACGGACAGATCATTAGGGTCTTCGATTCGCATTGCCATCGCATCGCTGCGGAAGAGGTGACGCCTTTCGAATACGACCGCCGATGGGTGCTTATTGATCGGCCGCTGGTGATCGTTGGTGGAGAACTAACTCTCGAGAACGCGGACCTGACGTGGAGCGAAGCCGCAAAGTTTTACGAAGCACCGTTTCAAATGAAATCAAACGGCGGCACGCTGGTAATCGATGACTTCGGACGTCAGCGAGTAGCACCTCAGGACCTGCTCAATCGTTGGATTGTTCCACTTGAACGTCGAGTCGACTATCTCGCGTTACACACCGGAAAGAAAATTGAAGTGCCTTTTGAACAGCTCGTCGTGTTCTCCACTAACCTTGATGAAAAGGATTTAGCGGACCAGGCATTCCTTCGCCGGATGGGTTATCGCGCGCGAGTGGAACCGCCGACGGCTGGAGCATACTGCGAAATCTTCACACGGCAGGCGTTCAACCGGGGCATACGCTGCGATCAGCAGGTCCTGGATCACGTCATAAACAAATATCGAATCGAGCGACGTCAGATGAAAGGTTGCGAACCAAGAGACTTGCTCGATCGCGCAACTGATATCTGTCTTTTTGAAGGACAGACTCCGGAGTTAACGCCTCAAGTTTTGGATATCGCATGGGGTAATTACTTCGGCACGTCACATACGTTTGCGGCCGTTGCTACACAGGAAACGATGATCGAAAGAACCCTGGCAGATCCGCTCGAACTATAGGTACCCCTATGACATCGAAAAACATCTTACGTGTAGTTAGTTCCGCGGCAGTGGTGCTACTGGTGTTCTGCGTCGCTCACGCTCAAACAAGCACCAAAGATGAATCGAAGGAAACTCGAATCAAATTTACTGATGGCAGCGAAGTCAAAGTTGATGAGGCCTGGGAAAGTGAGCAGGGGGTCTGGTATCGGCTGGGAGGAATCAGCCACCTGGTTGAACGAGCCCGAGTAAAAAAGATTGATAAGTCCTCGAAGCCAGCCTCGACCCCGGTTGCGTCGGTAGTTGAGACAGTTGACAGCCAAGAGGAAAAGACAGACGGTCCGGTATGGATCTATCTCGCCGGCGGCGCCCGAGTTGAGGCCGACAGCGCCACCGAATCTCCTGCGGGGGTTTGGTATAAGCGCGGTTCATTTACGATCTTTATCGATCGAAGTCGCGTTGAGCGCGTTGAAAGGGAAGTGGAAAACGTTGCCGAATTGGACTCTTCTGCAAGAAGGGCGCGAGGCTGGACCACAGGAAATTCAAGAATCGATTCTTTGATAAAACAGAATGGTGCGAAATACGGTGTCGATCCCTACTTGATCTTCTGCGTGATGGAACAGGAATCACATTTCAATTCGCGCGCCCTTTCGCCAAAAGGTGCGAGCGGGCTGATGCAATTGATGCCGGGAACTGCCGCGCGCTTCGGGGTACGAAAGTCCTCTGACCCGGCGCAGAATATTGCCGGCGGCACACGCTACTTAAAGGAATTGATGCGTCGATTCAACGGCCGCATCGATCTGGTGCTTGCTGGTTATAACGCAGGTGAAGGCGCCGTTATGAAATACGGCCATCGAGTTCCTCCGTACAGGGAGACACGAAACTACGTTAAGCGCATCAGCTATCGATATCGTCAGGCGCGACCGGTTGCGCCAACAAAGCCCAGCGTGGCGCCAATTACGGTGGTCGCAGGTTCCTGACAAGCAGAGAACGACATGAAAGTTCTGCTAAAACTTCTTCTAACAGCAACCGTTTGCTGTTTGCTGACCGCCCCTGCCTACGCACAGCGGCCGGAGCCTCCACTTACCAACGCGTCAGTAGTTAAATTAGTCCGCGCTGGATTTAAAGAGAAAACCGTAATCGCAATCATCAACAACCGTCCGAGCAATTTCAAGCTCGAGCCTGAGCGCCTAATCGAACTGAAACGCCACGGTGTTAGCGAGAATATTATTCTGGCGATGCTCTCGCAGGACGATTCGTTTGTTTTGCATGATGACGACTGGACTCTCGATTCAACCCTGGGCCGTAGCCGCAATCGCGGAGTCGATAGCAACCAGACACAACCGGGAACCGACATCTTTGGCAGTAGCGGAGGGTCTAAAGGCCAAAGCAGCGGCCGCGGGATGAGCGGCGACAACGACCAGGAGACGACGACAACGGGCAGCGCGACAGTGCGCATCCTCAGACCTCCATCAGAAGCTGGTGGTGGAACCCCAATGAAACTGGAGAAGATTCCGACGCTCGACAATGACGCCGTAATTAAGTTAGTCGAAGCCGGATTCTCGGAGGGAACCATCATCAAGAGAATTGAGGATTCACCCGCAGACTTTGATTTGTCTGCGGCGAGGATTGCTGAGTTACGTCGTCGTCGCGTACCGGACACCATCATTAGTGCCATGACAGCTGCGATGAGCGAAGAA
>Ga0209486_10000725_pt1 | contig 14458 bp, 10 predicted proteins | sample NCCompost_FD_187518 | JGI IMG/M metagenome (GOLD analysis project Ga0209486, IMG submission 187518) | Agricultural soil microbial communities from Utah to study Nitrogen management - NC Compost (SPAdes) (version 2) | ecosystem: Environmental > Terrestrial > Soil > Agricultural land | place...
CAGCAAGGGCGGCAATGTCGCCGTGGTGAAGGACGACAGCATGACCATCAACACGACTGGCCCCGCGACGCACGAGTTTCACGTGAGCAAGCCTGACGGCTGGCCCGCGGGGAACTACGAGGTCGATGTGTTGCTGGACGGCCGCTCCGCGGGGTCGAAGAAGCTCACGGTCAAGTAGCGAAGGAATCTCGAGGGTGGGTGCATTCAAGGAAGCGCACGGCGACGCACTGAAGCAGCTTTACCTGTCGGAAGGCGCCGCGGAGCAGGAGAAGCTGCGCGCGCGCGACTACCGCTCATGGGACCTGACGGCGCGACAACTGTCCGACCTCGAGCTGATCCTGAACGGCGCATTCTCGCCGCTCGAAGGGTTCCTGACGGAAGCGGAATACAAGTCGGTCGTGCGCGAAATGCGCCTGCCCTCGGGCGTTCTGTGGCCGATTCCGGTCACGCTCGACGTTTCCGCCGAATTCGCGGCCGGCACTTCCAGGGGCGACCACATCGCGCTGCGCGACCCGGAGGGCGTGCTGATCGCGACCATGGAGGTATCCGATATCTGGGAGCCGGACAAGGCCGAAGAAGCACGCGGCGTGTTCGGCACGCAGGACGACCATCATCCGGGCGTGTACTACCTGATGCATCGAGCCGGCAAGATGTACCTCGGGGGCAAACTCCAAGGCGTCGAGCCGCAGACGTCCTACGACTTCAAGCTGCTGCGCGACACACCGGCGGAGCTGCGGGGGCGTTTTCGCAAGCTCGGCTGGCGCAAGGTGGTGGCGTTCCAGACACGCAACCCGATGCATCGCGCCCACCACGACATGACGTTGCGCGCGGCGCGCGAGGCCGAGGCGAACCTGCTCATCCATCCGGTGATTGGAATGACCCGCCCCGGCGATGTCGACCACTACACGCGCGTGCGCTGTTACGAGCACATGCTGAAGCACTATCCCGAGCAGACCACGGCGCTCAGCCTGCTGAACCTCGCCATGCGCATGGCGGGGCCGCGCGAGGCGCTGTGGCACGCGATCATCCGCAAGAACTACGGTTGCACGCACTTCATCGTCGGCCGCGACCACGCCGGGCCCGGCAACGATGCCGACGGCAACGGCTACTACGAGCCTTATGCCGCGCAGGCCCTGCTGAAGGAGTACGAACAGGAAATCGGCGTCACGATGGTGCCGTTCAAGGAAATGGTTTTCGTGGAGGAAAAGGCGCAGTTCCTGCCCGTCGACGAGGTGGAACCCGGCATGCAGGCGTTCAAGATCTCGGGCACGGAGCTGCGGCGCCGCCTGCGCGAAGGACTCGAGATTCCGGAGTGGTTCTCGTACCCGGAAATCGTCGAGGAGCTGCGCAAGACGCATCCGCCGCGCCACGAGCAGGGCTTCACGGTTTTTTTCACCGGCCTGTCCGGCTCCGGCAAGTCGACGATCGCGAATGCACTGTTCGCCAAGCTTCTCGAGCTCGGCGGAAGGCGCGTGACGATGCTCGACGGCGACCTGGTCCGCAAGCACCTTTCCAGCGAGCTGGGGTTCTCGCGGGAGCATCGCGACATCAACATCCTCCGAATCGGCTGGGTCGCCTCGGAGATCACGCGCCACGGGGGCATCGCGATCTGCGCGCCGATTGCGCCGTATGCGGCGACCCGGCGCCGCGTCCGCGAGATGGTCGAAGAAGGCGGCGCCTTCATCGAGATCTACGTTGCCACTCCGATCGAAGTCTGCGAACAGCGGGACCGCAAGGGACTCTACGCCAAGGCGCGCGCGGGGATTATCAAGGAGTTCACCGGCATCAGCGATCCATACGAGGAGCCGGCCAATGCCGAGATGGTCATAGACACGCGCGCGCTCACGCCGGATCTCGCGGCGCACCGCATCCTCGTTAAACTGGAGAGCCTCGGCTACATCCGCTGACAGGAGACATGAACATGCTCAAGACACTTGCACTGCTCGCACTTGGCTCGGCGTTCCTCGCCGGCTGCGGCGCAGACCGGGACGAAACTGCCGCCGAAACGGACACGCCCTCGCCCGCCGTCGAGACGCCTGCTGCCACGCCGGGGGATGAGACATCTCCTGCGGATACGACGGATGCCGTGCCTACGGACGAGGCGGATCCGGCGATGTCGGATACCCTGCCGACGGCGGAAGATCCCCCTCCAGTCGTACCGGCGCCGCCGACGGGCCCCTGACTGCGCAAAGCGCGCTGATTTGGCGCCGGCCGTGAAGACGCAGACGGCCTCAGCTGAATTTCACCGTCGTTTTCCGACGAGAAACCCCGGCGCAAGGCCGGGGTTTCTCTTTGACCACTCGACAGGATCCGGCGAAAAAGACGCCGACGGTGTCGAACGGCCGGATTAAGTAAATTCGCGCGCGGCAAGCCGCGCTGCGGACGAATTGTCGCTTGCGCCAGCGAACGACTGCGGGCAATGTGACGCCAACAAGGGAGGCGCAATGGAAGTCATTGCGCTTGCATAGGCGGCAAGACTTGCGTCAGCCGCGTTGCAATTCGAAATTTCAGGGGAAAAGACACAATGTTCGGCAAGAAAGTAATGTCGCTGGTCTCAGCGACAGCGCTGGCATCGGCTGTTGCACTGACGGTCGCGTCTCCGTCGATGGCAGCATCGGGCAAGACTGCGAAACCCACCCGGTCGAATTCGGTATACATCGTGCGCATGGCGGACGCTCCTGCCATCGCCTATGACGGCAAAATCAAGGGGTATGCGGCAACCCGGCCTGGCAAGGGCAGGAAGATCAATCTGGACGATCCGAATGTCGGCCGGTACATCGAACACCTTTCCCTCAAGCATGACCGCATGCTGCAGAAAGTCGGCGGCGGCGGGAAACTCTACAGTTACGGCTATGCGTTCAATGGCTTTGCGGCGGAACTGAGCGCCGCGCAGGCCGACAAGCTGAAGGCGACTCCGGGCGTGCTGTCGGTCACGAAGGACGCCATCCGCCAACTCGATACCTCGACGACGCCGACCTTCCTCGGACTGAGCGGGCCCGGCGGGTTTTACGCCGTCCACGGCGTCACCGGCGAAAACGTCGTCATCGGCGTGGTCGACGGTGGCGTGTGGCCGGAGAACCTGAGCTTTTCGGACCGCGTCGACGCCAATGGAAACCCGACCGGCAAGAAGGGCACGCTCGCCTACCAGCCGATCGCGGGCTGGAACGGCAAGTGCACATCCGGCGAGCAATTCAGTCAGGATCACTGCAACAGGAAGTTGATCGGCGCGCGCTACTACAACGCCGGCTGGGGAGGCAACTCGCAGATCAACAAGCTGTTCCCCTTCGAGTTCATTTCGCCGCGCGACTGGGATGGACATGGCACGCATACGGCCTCGACCGCGGGCGGCAACCGCAACGTGCCGGCGACGGGCGCGCTGACGTCGGCCTTCGGCAACGTCAATGGCATCGCGCCGCGCGCGCGCCTGGCGGTCTACAAGGCCTGCTGGGCGGATCAGCCTCACGGCGGCGGCTGCTTCAACTCGGACACCGTGGCCGCCATCGACCAGGCCGTCGCGGACGGCGTGGACGTCATCAATTTCTCCATCAGCGGATCCCAGACCAGTTTCCTCGATCCCGTCGAAGTCGCCTTCCTGTTCGCGGCCGACGCGGGCGTGTTCGTCGCGACGTCCGCGGGCAATGCCGGGTCGGACTCCGCGGTTGCGCACCCGGGTCCGTGGGTGACCACGGTGGCCGCGGGGACACACAATCGCAATGGCGAGGGCTCGGTCACGCTCGGCAATGCCGCGACCCATGCCGGCGCGTCCTACGCCAATGCGCTGGCATCGAGGCCCTTGATCGATTCGACGGCGGCCGGGCTTGCCGGTGCCAACGCATCGCTCGTCGAGTTCTGCGCCCCCGCGGTCCTCGACCCGGCCAAGGTCGCGGGCAAGATCGTGCTCTGCAAGCGCGGCGGCGGCATCGCGCTGGTCGACAAGAGCGGAGCGGTGGCAGCCGCCGGCGGTGCCGGCGCGATCATCTATAACGACCCCGCGGGCGCAACTAGTATTCTGGCATTGTTGCATCCGGTTCCGGCCGTGCATGTGGTTGCGGCCAACGGCCTCGCGATCAAGGCCTACATCGCAGGCGCCGGCGCTTCGGCGACGGCTTCGATCGCGCAGTCGACCATCGTGCTCAACGCGGCTGCGCCGGTGACGGCATCGTTCTCCTCGCGCGGCCCCTTGCAGGCCGGCGGTGGCGATCTCCTCAAGCCGGACGTGATTGCGCCGGGGCAGGACATCCTGGCCGCCGTCGCGCCGCCCGACAATGGCGGCCGCTCATTCGACCTCTACAGCGGCACCTCGATGTCGAGCCCGCACGTGGCGGGTCTGGCCGCGCTGTTCAAGGAACTGCACCCGGGCTGGTCGCCGATGGCGATCAAGTCGGCGCTGATGACGAGTGCGGGGGATATCCTGGAATTTTCCAACACCGACCCACGCGCCATTTTCCGTCAGGGTGCCGGGCATGTGCAGCCCGGCCTGGCGGCAAATCCGGGCCTGGTTTTCGACCACGCCTTCGACGACTGGCTGGCCTTCCTCTGTGGCACCGGCCAGCTCACCGGCGCCGGCTGCGCGGCCATCGCGATCGATCCGAGCGACCTGAACGTACCGTCGATAGCGATCGGGGATCTGCCCGGCATCCAGGCCGTCACCCGCCGGGTTACGAATGTGAGCGGCAACGCGGCGACGTACACGCCCGTCGTGACGGGCATGGAAGGTTTCAGCGTCGGCATCAACCCGGCGACGCTGGTAGTGCCGGCCGGGGAAACCAGGTCGTTCACGGTCAACATCAGCCGGATTGACGCGGAGCTCGATACGTACACCGGCGGCCAGCTGACCTGGAGCGATGGGTCGTCGACCAACGTGCGCATTCCGATCGTGGTGCGGCCGATCGTCATTTCCGCGCCGCCACAAGTGGCCGGGACCGGTAGCCCGATCGCCTACAACGTGAAATTCGGGTACAGCGGCGACTTCGAAGCCAGTCCGCGCGGGCTTGTTCCGGCGAGTATCACGGCGGGTACGGTGGCCGACGATCCGACCAACGGCGACTGCTCGCTCACGGCACCGAACGCTCAATTGATCCCGGTGAACATACCCGTGGACACCAGCCACGCACGCTTCTCGCTGTTCGACGCCGACGTCAACGCGGGATCCGACCTGGACCTCTGCGTGTTCGAGGGCACGACGCAGGTGGGCCTCAGCGCGGGTGGCACATCGGCGGAAGAAGTGAACCTGGTCAACCCGGCCGCGGGCCCGTACACGGTCGTGGTGCACGGTTGGGGAGTCGTTGGAAGCACCCCGTTCAGTCTGCACGGCTGGGTCCTCGGAACGACCGACGCGGGCAACATGGACGTGGATGCGCCCCTTGTAGCTACGATCGGGACGTCAGGCGCAGTCGTGCTGAACTTCAGCGGCCTGTCTGCCGGTACCAGATACCTCGGCGCCGTCGCCTACAGCGACGGCCTCACCGAGTTTGGCAGGACCATCGTTCGCGTAGACACGCCGTAGTCGCGCGATACCGAAAGAAGCAACTTCAAGCGCCCCGGGATCGCCTCCCGGGGCGTTTTTCTGGGAACGTGTATCGTCAAGCCCAGCTCAGGTCGTGACTCTTGAACGGCGTCGACCGGATGCGCTTGCCGGTGGCGTAGAAGATGGCATTGGCAACCGCCGGCGGCGTCGGGGGCCCCGCGGGCTCGCCGATGCCGCCCCACTTCGCCCCGCCCGAAAGCGCGAAGTGCACCTCGACCTGCGGCATCTGCGGCATGCGCAGCAGCGGATAGCTGTCGAAGTTGGTGTTCACGAAGCGGCCTTCCTTCAACTCCAGGCCGCCCATCCAGGCATGCGAGAGCTCCCAGCAAACCCCGCCCTCGAGTTGCTCGGCGGCGTTGTGCGGGTTGATGACGTGACCGCTGTCGATGACGATCACGACCTTCTCGACCGTGAGCTCGCCCTGCGGGCTAACGCGAACGGTTGCGCAGGCGGCGCAGATCGAGCCGTGGTCCTCGACAATGGCGACGCCCATGCCCTGCCCTTTCGGCAGGTCGGTGCGGAAGCCTGATCTTTCCTTGAGCGTCCTCAGCACGAGCTGCCAGTCGTCCAGCCCCTGCGTCATCCGCAGCCGCCATTCGAGCGGATCGATGCCGCCCGCGAGGGCCACTTCGTCGACGAAGCATTCGGTCATGAAGCCGTGCTGGTTCGTGCCGGGCGCGCGGTGAGTCGCGACGGGAATGTGGGCCTTGGCGTTGATGCGCTCGTGCCGGCGATTCGGCACCTGGTAGGGCATGTTGCTGATCGCATAGTCGGCGGTCGCGGGGCCGACGCGGCCGATGCCGTCCTGCGTGAACCACAGCGAGCGCGTCGTCCAGGCGTAGGGCAGTCCGTCTGCCCTGAGCGCCGCGGTCAGGCGGGTGACGTTCGGCGGGCGCTGCTTGTCCTGGGCGATGTCTTCCTCGCGCGACCAGATCACTTTCACGGGCCGCTTGAGTTGCCTCGAAAGCTCGGTCGCCTGGCGCGTGACGGCGGTGGCGCCGCCGCCGTTGCCGCCGAAACCGCCGCCGAGAAACACCGTATGGACGAAGACGTCCTTCGGATCCCGTCCGGCCTGGTCGGCGGCGAGCTGCAGTGCCGTGGACTGGTCCTGCGTGGGCGACCAGACATCGACGCGCTCCGGCGTGACGCTGACGGTCGCGTTGATCGGCTCCATGCGCGCGTGGGTTTCCCAGGGACGGTGGTATTCGGCCGTCACCTCGCGCGACTCGCCGATCCAGAGCGTGCCTTCGCTCTTGTCAGAGACGAGCTCTCCCGGGTGCGCGAGGCGCTGTCGCGCAACCGCGAGCTGGGAGGCCGTGCTGACGCGCGCGTATGGGCCGTATTCCCACTCGATGGTGACCTGATCGAGCGCGGACCTGGCGCGCCACCAGCTGTCGGCGACGACTGCGACGGCGTCCTGCAAGTCGGAGTTGTCGGTCTTTCCCGGCGCGGCCTTCAGCGCGACAACGGCGAGGATGCCGGGGCGGGCCTTGATGGCGCGGTCGTCAAAGCCCTTGAGCGTGCCCCAGGGCACCGGACAGGCCTTGACGGCGGCGTACACCATGTTCGGCACTCGCACGTCGATTGCGTAGGTGGCGCTTCCGTTCGACTTCACCTCGACGTCGAGGCGCTTCTGCGGCTTGCCGAGGAGCCACCACTCGCCGGGCTTCTTGATGGCGGGCTCGTCAGTGAGCGTTATCGCGGCGGCGGCGCTCGCGAACTCGGCGTAGGTTCCGCTGCGGCTGCCGGACGTGAGCGTCCCTAGTTTCGCTTCGACGCTGCTTCGCTCGACGCCCCATTCGCGGGCGGCAGCTTCTTTCAGGCGCTCTCGCGCGGAGGCACCGGCCTGCATGATGTGGGGATGCTGGCGGCGCACGACGGCGGAGCCGGACGTGTTCATGGACTTGTATTCGTTGCCGTTGCGCAGGTGGCGGTTGGGGTCGGCGAACACGGCGCGCACGCGGGTCCAGTCGACGTCGAGTTCCTCGGCGATCATCATCGATACGGCGGTGAGCGCGCCCTGCCCCATCTCGGTGTGGGGAACACGGATGGTGACGTTGCCTTCGGCATCGATTGCGAGCCAGGCGTTGATCTCGGCGCCCTCGGGCAGCCTGGTCCAGGGCTTGGGCTGGACGGAGGCCGCGAATGCCCCCGGGATGCAGAAGCCGATGAGCATGCCGCCGCCGGCGGCGGCGGACACCTTCAGGAAGTGGCGGCGAGTGACGGGAACGACGCTCATGGCGCGCCCTTCTTGGCCATCAGGGCGGCGGCTTTCTTGATGCCCTGGCGGATGCGCAGGTACGTGCCGCAACGGCAGAGGTTGCGGGCCATCGCGGCGTCGATGTCGGCGTCCGTCGGACTCGGATTTTCGGCGAGCAGCGCGGCGGCGGACATGATCTGGCCGGACTGGCAGTAGCCGCACTGGGGGACGCCGATTTCGGTCCAGGCAACCTGGACTGGATGTGGGCGGTCCGGCATGCCGAGGCCTTCGATCGTTGTGATGCGCTTGCCGACGGCTGCGGAAACGGGCGTGACGCAGGCGGGAACGGGCTTGCCGTCGAGGTGGACGGTGCAGGCGCCGCACTGGGCGATGCCGCAGCCGTACTTGGTGCCGGTCAGGGAGAGCCGTTCCCGGAGCACCCAGAGCAGCGGCAAGTCGGGATCCACTGTGAGCTCATGGATCTCTCCGTTGACGCTCAAAGCGAGACTCATGCCCGAATGTTATCAACACCGGGCTCATTTGAACCATCCGGCCCGGCCGAGGCACTCACCGTCAGGCATTCGATTCGAGTCGCCAAAGGAAGGCCAAAATGAACACATCCAAAATCCTGCCCGCTCACGCGTTCCTGCTCTGTGGCTTGCTCGCGACGCCGGTCGCATCGGCGGACGAGGAAATAGTGCTTGCCAGTCTCAGTGGCTACAGGGAAGTCCCTTCCGTCTCGTCCCCTGCTTCGGGCCACTTCGAGGCCGTCATCGACAGGAAGGCCGGAACGATCGCCTATGACCTTCGGTATTCAGGCCTGACGGGCAATGTGCAGCAGGCGCACATCCATGTGGGACAACGGTCGGTCAACGGTGGCGTGAGCGTCTTCCTCTGCCAGACCGAGGCCAGTCCCGATCCGACCGGGCTGGCGCCACGCTGTCCACAGCGGGGGAGAGTCACCGGAATGGTGCAAGCGGCGAACATGATCGCGGGACCCATCGTCAGCCAGGGCGTCGAACCCGGCCAGTTCAACGAGCTGATTGCCGCGATCCGCGCAGGTGTCGCTTACGTCAACGTTCATTCGTCGACGTTTCCGGGCGGGGAAGTCCGGGGTCAGTTGCGGCTGAAAGAGCCCTGAGCGAATTTCGGATATTCCGGTCAAGATAAGGGGACGGACTGGAGTCTGTCCTCATTTGCGGAACGTAGTTTTTGAAGGTGCGTGACGCCTTCGGATTGATAGTGGCTGGCATCGTCGGCGGGACTCTCGCGACGTTGGCGCAGGTGCTGCTTTGGATCGCGGCTGGCGAGGATGCGTGGGCGCTGCTGCTGCGTGATTCGCGGCTGACGGCTGCCTTGATGCTAGGTAAGCCCGTGCTTTCGCCCCTGGGCGGTCTCGATGTCCAAGTTCTGCTGGCGGCGACCGCAGTTCACTTTTCCCTGTCCGTGATTTACGCCGCAGTGCTGCGGCCGGCGGCGAAGCGGCTGGCTCCCGTTTGGTCTTTGGCAGTGGGAGCGGTATTCGGAGCATTGTTGTACTTCTTCAACTTGCACGGACTCACGATCGTTTTTCCCTGGTTTACGGTGACGCGCGGCGGCATCACGCTGGCGGCGCATATCATTTTTGGCATGGCTGTGATGCTGACCTACCTGATGTTGCGCGTGCGTCCGCGCTACGGCTAGGCCGTCCTCTCCGCAGCGGCCTCAGCCGCCAGCCGCCGCGCGATACGTTCCGCCATCGCCACGAACTTGGGATGTTTCCGGATCGGGTCCAGGCTGTTGTCACTTTGAAACCACCGTAGAGCCCCGGGACTCACCTTGTCGATCAGGGGGTCCATCAGCGCAACCGCCATGTCTGCATCTTCAAGCGTCGCCATGGCGCACGCGAGATTGTAATGCAGGCGCATGTTGTCCGGGTCGAACAGAAGTGCGCGCCGCGTCCAGTCCCGCGCCCGGTCGGCGAGGCCAAGCGACGCAAGCGATGTCACCAGGAATCCCATCGCAGCACCGTGATCCGGCTCCTCGGCCAGGATCCGCTCGGAATGCGCCAGCGCACGCCGGTGCGCGGCCGCCGCCGCTGCGGCATCGCCGACCTCGTCGTATGCCTGTGACACCATGCCCGCTGGCCAATAGGCATCCGGATCGATCTCGATCGCGCGCTCGAAATGCGTGATCGCCTTTTCGTAATCCCGTTGTGCGAGGCCGATGGACCCGGCCACCAGGTGGGCATCGTAGCAATTGGGGTCGAGCCGGAACGCCGTCGCCAGCGCGCCGGCCACAGTATCGTCGAACACCATGGAACCGCGGATCAGCGCTTCTGCCAATGCCGCATGTCCATCGGCCACGGAGGGATCCGCGGCTATGGCACGCTCCGCGGCGTTACGGGCGCTGCCGACCGAATAGCCCTCGATCCCCCGCTGCGCAAGCTCGGATTCCGCGATCGACAGAAGCGCCCAGCCTTTGGCGAACCCTGGGTCGAGCTCGACGACGCGCCGGCAGATGCGCACGATCACGGGCTTGAGGCGTTCGCTCCCTTTTCTCTGGAACCCGCGCGCCACCAGGAAGAGCTCGTAGGCCTCGGCGTTCGACGTCGAGCGCTGCTCGAGCGCCTGCTTCTCGGCGGGCAGGAGCTTCACCTTGAGCGCAGTGACAATGGCCTTCGAAATCTCGTCCTGAATCGCGAAGATGTCGTCGAGTGTGCGGTCGAAGCGCTCCGCCCAGACCTGGGTGTCGGTGGAAGCCTCCAGGAGCTGCGCCGTGATGCGCACGCGGTTGCCCGACTTGCGGACGCTGCCCTCCATCACGTGCGTCACGTTGAGCGCGCGCGCGAGTTGGGCCGGTGCGACGGTCTTGCCCTTGTAGGAGAATGCGGAATTCCGCGACGCGACGGTAAGCGCGGAAACGCGTGCCAGATCCGTGATGATGTCCTCCGTAACGCCGTCGCTGAAATACTCCTGCTCCGGGTCCCCGCTCATGTTCACGAACGGCAGGATGACGACCCCGGGCCTGACGGGCGCGCTGCCGCGGGAGGGCTCGGTTGTTGCGGTTACGGCGTCCGCACTCGCCGCTGCGCCGCGCGGCGCGGCCTGGGCGTCGACCAGTCGCCGCACGTCGGCGACGAGGGCCTGCCAGATCTTGTCCTCCCGACTTCCCCGCCACTGCGTGAAGTCGGCGGTATGGGTCAGCTCGAAGATGATCGGACGCTGGCAGGATTCGATCATCACCGGGAGAAGCATGCGATTGCGATCCGCCAGCGTGGCTTCGGCGCGGACCCAGCGTGACACCACTGAACTCGGGGACCAGAGCACGACGACCGCCTTCGCATCGCGAAGGGCGCGCTCGATTGATTCGTCAAAGGTCTCGCCCGACCTCAGCGCGTCATCCCACCAGACGGAGAAGCCGCTCGCCTGAAAAGCGTCCGCAAAGCGGCGCGCAACTTCGGCATCCTGGCGCGCGTAGGAGAGGAAGACGTCAGCCATGCGAGGCCAGTATAGGTCGGCAAATCAATAACTTGCAACGCTTGCCCAGATTGGGACCAAACTGTTCGAGTCACGATCAGGCGCTACCCATGAATACACAGCCGCTTGCATGTGCCTTGTTGATCGCACTTGTCGCACTCGCCAGCTGCGGCGACAGCACGCCGCCGCAGACGAGCGTGACCCCAACTGCCGCTGAGCCGGACGAACCGGCGCCTGCTTCGGCACCGGCTCCGGCGCCAGCGGTTGATGAGACGCTCTCGACCGACGTCGCGACCCTGTTGAAGCCGTGGACGGGCGACCTGGACGGCATGATCGAACGGCGCCTGATCCGCGTTCTGACCGTCAACAGCAAGACGATCTATTTCGTGGACAAGGGAGTCCTACGCGGCACTGCCATCGACTACGGACGGCTGTTCGAGCAGGAGCTCAACAAGAAGCTCGCCGCGGAGAAGAAGCTCAAGCACAAGAACCTGAAGGTGCACGTCGTGTTCGTTCCGGTGCAACGCGACCAGCTCCTTCCGGCACTCGCAGCCGGCAAGGGCGATATCGCCGCCGCGGGCCTGACGATCACGCCCGAGCGCCGCAGGCTGGTGGACTTCACCGCGGCCGGCATGAGCAATGTCAACGAAGTGGTGGTGTCTGGTCCTGCTTCACCAGGTATCGCGAGCCTCGACGACCTCTCCGGCAAGACAGTCTTCGTGCGCAAGTCATCGAGCTACTTCGAGAACCTCGTGGCACTCAACAAGAAGTTTGCCGCGCGGAAGAAGCCGCCCGTGAAGCTCGACGTGGCCCCCGAGACGCTCGAAGACGAGGACCTGCTCGAGATGCTCGATGCGGGCCTCGTTCCGCTTGTCGTCGTCAACCAGCACACGGCGGATTTCTGGACGCAGGTATTCCCGCACATCACCGTGCATGAAGACATCGCCGTGCATACCGGTGGTGAGATCGCCTGGGCAATCCGCAAGGACACGCCCCAACTCAAGGCGGAGCTGGATCGTTTTGCGGAACACAACAAGGTCGGGACATCCATCGGCAACCAGTTGTTGAAGCGCTACCTCAAGGACGTGAAGTACGTGAAGAATGCGGCTTCCGAGGAGGAGCGCAGGAAACTCATGGCCGTCGTCGACTACTTCAAGAAGTACGGCGACCAGTACGACGTGGACTGGCTGCTCATGGGAGCGCAGGCCTACCAGGAATCCCAGCTCAACCAGGATGCAAAGAGTGCCGTGGGCGCGATCGGCATCATGCAGTTGATGCCGGCCACCGCGAAGGAAATGAACGTCGGCGACGTCACGCAGACGGAGGCGAACATCCACGCCGGTATCAAGTACATGCGATTCATGATGGACCGGTACTACGCAAACGAGCCGATGACGGAACTCGACAAGGCCCTCTTTGCATTCGCCTCGTATAATGCAGGTCCCGCCCGCGTGCGGAGACTGCGCGCGGAAGCCGGTGAGCGCGGACTCGACCCCAATGTCTGGTTCCACAATGTGGAGTACATCGCGGCCGAGCGCGTGGGGCAGGAGACGGTGACTTACGTCAGCAACATCTACAAGTACTACATCGCCTACAGGCTGATCATGAAGGACCAGGCGGCCAAGAAGAAGGCCATCGAAGAGATCAAGGCCGACGTCAGCTGAAATCCCATTGTTCGTCTCGCCGGCGAATCGCAGATGCTAATCTCGCAGTCCCGTGTGGGAGACTTGATTGGCTCAAGGCGCGACGATGTACGTGTTCGACGTTCGGCTGGCGGACGCGGACCGTTCCGTCAACGAGTCGCTCACGATCCGCGCGGCGCGACATCCGTCCGAGACTGCCGATTATCTCGTAACTCGCTTGCTGGCCTACTGCCTCGAATACACCGAAGGGATCAGCTTCTCGAAGGGGTTGTCCGATCCGGATGAACCCGCGATCGTCGTGCGGGACCTGACGGGTGTCCTGCAGGCCTGGATCGAAGTTGGAGCACCGGATGCGGACCGCCTGCACCGGGCGGCGAAGGCAGCGCCAGACGTCGCAGTCTATTGCCATCGGGGTCTCGACTCGCTCATGGTGCGCCTCGACGGCGAACGGATTCACCGCGCCACGGAAATCCGGCTGCGCGCCGTGGATCCGGAGTTGCTCTGCGAGCTGGTGGCGCGGCTCGACAGGCGTATGAGCCTCGACCTCACCGTCTCGGACCGCATGCTCTACGTCTCCCTGGGCGACGAAACTCTCACCGGGGCCATGGTGGAGCGACGGCTTGACGGCGCCTAGGCGTGATATTCATGCCGAAGCAACGCGCCAAATCGAACGTGTCGAAGTTGACCGGGCCGGCCCTGCCGCTGGTTGTTTTAGCCGCGTTAATCGTCCCCTGCGCCGCCGATGCCCAAACCATCGACGACGAGTCCCACGCGGATGAGCTCGCCGAGATTGAGGAGGTCGTCGTCCAAGCGACCCGGTCGCGCCGGCGCGTGCAGGACGAGGCGATCCGCGTCGAAGTCCTCAACCAGGAGGAGATCGAAGAAAAGCTGCTCATGCGGCCAGGCAACATTTCCATGATGCTGGCCGAGACGGGCGGACTCCGGGTGCAAGTGACCTCTCCCAGCCTCGGGTCGGCGAACATTCGCGTTCAGGGCATGCGCGGCCGCTACACGCAGCTTCTGGCGGATGGATTGCCGCTCTATGGCGGCCAGGCCTCCTCACTCGGCCTGCTGCAGATTCCGCCGAGCGACCTCGGCCAGGTGGAAGTCATCAAGGGTGCGGCCTCCGCGCTGTACGGCGGGCAGGCCCTGGGCGGGGTGATCAATCTCGTGTCGCGGAAACCGGGCGAAGAGCCCGAGGGCGAGTTGATCCTCAACGCCACCACCCGGGACGGCCAGGACTTGTCCGCCTATGGGTCGAGGCGTCTCGCCGGGGGCTGGAGCGGATCGGTGCTCGCGAATCTCAACCGCCAGACGGCGCAGGATCTCGACGACGACGGCTGGTTCGACATGCCCGGCTACGAGCGCGGTGCGATTCGCCCGCGGCTGTTCTGGAACGGGTCGGACGGTTCGAGCGCGCTCGTGACGATCGGCGCCATGTCGGAAGATCGCGAAGGCGGCACGCGCGACGGCCGGGTCGCTCCCGACGGATCGCCATTCCCCGAGGACCAGGACACCCGCCGCCTGGATGCAGGCTTTCTCTACGAGCGACCCGTCGCCGATTGGGGTATCGCCCAGCTGCGCGGCTCAGGCGTGCGCCAGGACCACGACCATGTGTTCGGCGAACTGC
>Ga0209486_10000727_pt1 | contig 14445 bp, 8 predicted proteins | sample NCCompost_FD_187518 | JGI IMG/M metagenome (GOLD analysis project Ga0209486, IMG submission 187518) | Agricultural soil microbial communities from Utah to study Nitrogen management - NC Compost (SPAdes) (version 2) | ecosystem: Environmental > Terrestrial > Soil > Agricultural land | place: USA...
CATCCCGGTGATCAGCACCGCGAGAACGGTTCCTCCCAGCGCGATTATCAGGCTGTTGAGGAAATAGCGGCCCAGGTTGTAGCTGGTGAAGAGAGTCCGGTAGTGCTCCAGGGTTGGATCGGCCGGGAGCAGCGGCGGCGGCGAGGTGTTGGCCTCGCCCGGCGCCATGAAGGACGCCGAGACCATCCACAGGAGCGGCCCCATGGCCAGCACCGCGGCGACGAGCAGCAGCCCGTTGTACCCCGCGACCCGCAGCCGCTCGGCCGTCTTCATGGCTGGGTGCTCCGCCGGATCCGGAGCTGCAGCAGGGTTCCGCCCAGGGTCAGGAGGAAGAGCACCACTGCAATTGCTGCGGCGAGGCCGAGCCGCCACCAGCGGAAGCCCTGTTCGTACATCAGGAGCACCAGGGTCGTGGTGCTCTTGAGCGGTCCACCCTGGGTCATGACGTAGGGCTCACTGAAGATCTGGAAGGAGGCGATCATGGTCACCACCCCCACGAACACGAAGGTCGGCCCCAGCATCGGCAGGGTGATGTGGCGGAGCCGCTTCCAGGCTCCGGCGCCGTCCAGGGCGGCGGCCTCGTAGAGCTCCTCGGGAATGCTCGAAAGGCCGGCGAGGAAGACCAGCATGTTGTAGCCGAAGTTCTTCCAGACCGAGAGGAGGATGATGGAGGGCATGGCCCAGTTCGGATGGCCCAGCCAGTCGACCGGGCCCAAGCCCACGAGTCCCAGCCCCGCGTTCAGCAGTCCGTATTGCGGATGGTAGATGTACCGCCAGACCAGGGCGACCGCGACCAGGGTGGTCACCCAGGGGGCGAAGAACGCGCTGCGGAAGAAGGGCCTGAGCCGGGTGAGCTTGGAGTGCACCAGCAGCGCGGCCGCGAGCGACGCCGCCGCCGAGAGGGGTCCGCCCACCATCACGAAGTAGAGCGTATTCCGGAGCGCCTGCCAGAACAGCGGCATGGCCATCAGGTCGGTGTAGTTCTTGAGCCCGACGAACCGGGTGCTCTTGAAATCGCCGATGGAGTAGATGTCGAAGTCGGTAAAGGAGAGCAGCAGCGCGCTGGCCACCGGAATGGCGAAGAACACCCCGATCAGGGTCATCGCGGGCGTGATGAAACCCCACCCCGCCCGCGATTCCGCTCGGCCTTCTCCCGGGGTCACGGCATCCCGGCGGTGCGCCGGGCTCGGAGATAGCGCCGCCTCTCCAGCAGCCGGTCCACATCGGCGTCCATCGCGGCCAGCGCCTCGGCGGCGGACTTGCCGCCCCGCACCGCGGCCTCGGTATGGTCCATGACCTTGGTGGTGACTTCCTCCCACTCCGGCACCATGGGCGTCGGGACCGCCCGCTCCAGCTGGATCCGGAACGCCTCCGCTTGGCGATCTCCGGCAAGGGCCGAGTCGGTCCATGCCTCTCGTCGGGCGGGAAGGTCGCCAGTCAGCCGGTAGAACTTCGCCTGCTGGGCGGGACGAGAGAGATACTCGATCAGCTGCAGCGCCCGGGCCCGGTGCCGGGAGGCACGGAAGACCACCAGGCTCGATCCGCCCGCGAGCGAGACTCCCGAGGCGGCTCCGGTCGGCCCGGGAAGCGGCGCGGTGGCCCAGGCCTCGGCTAGCTGAGGGGGGAGACGGCGGCGGAATTCCCCCAGGTTCCAGGGCCCGGTGATGTACATGGCGAAGGTGCCCCGGGAGAATTCCTGGTAGAGATTCGCCATCTCGGTATTGCTCACCGGCGCGGCGAGACCATCCCGGTAGAGCGAGAGCAAGAACTCGAAGGCGCGGGCGTACGCCGGCTGCCGGAACCCCCCGAAGCCATCCTCGGTGACCAGGGTCGCTCCCGCCTGGAGGCCCAGGATGACCATGGGCGGCCATTCGTTGATGGGCAGGAAGATCGGGAAGGCGCCCGGCGCCATGACCCGCTTCATGGCCAGCATCGCCGCCCGCCATCCTTCCCAGGTGTCGGGCATTGCCTCATAACCCGCGCGGGCCAGGATGTCTCGCCGGTAGAACAGCACCCGGGTATCGACGTACCACGGCACGCCGAAGAGGGTGTCGGCGACCACATTGGTCGCCACGATCCCGGGGAAGTAGCTGCTGTCGGACAGCCGGGACCCTACCGGCGCGAGCGCGCCCAGGGTCACCATCTCGGGAATCCAGGTATTGCCCATCTGGGCCAGGTCGGGGGTCGCCCGTCCGACGATGGCGGTGAGCAGCTTTTCGTGCGCGGCGCTCCAGGGCATCTGCTGGACCCGAATGGCCTGGCCGGGGTATTCCCGCACGAAATCCCGGACCAGCTCCTGGACCACTTCACCCTCCCGGCCGAAGGCCCAGAAGCGGAGGGAGGCGTCGTCGCGCGATGCGCAAGCGGCCATGAGCAGTGACGCGAAGAGGGCGCGGAGCCGCGGAGACGCGGAGACGCGAAACGACCACGCGCCCTCGCGTCCTCGCGCCCCCGCGCCTTCGCGTTCCTTCACGGTACGCCGCCCAACCACCCACCCCGAAACCCCGCCCGGCGGAGTCCCGCGATCACGTAGGGACTCTTCCGCATGTAGCGCCAGACCAGCTCGGACCGGTGGTTCGCGATCATCGCCACGATGGGACCCTGGTCGATGCCCAAATAGTCGGTGTCGAACCAGCCCAGGCCGGGGACCAGGCGGCCGTGCTGGAGCGGAAGCTCGGGCCACTGCCAAGTGGGATTGAAGGCGTCCAGGAAGCCATACTGGCCGAATACTCCTTCGCCGTACTGCTCCCGCATGGCGACGATCGCCGGCCCCACGATCTCCGGGGCGAACGGCAGCGAGCTGGCCGCCGCGGTCGGCGCCAGGGTGCCGTCATCCCGCACCTCGGTGTAGGACGCGCCCCGGGCCGCATAGGTAAAGAACCGGCGGGGGACCCCGTTCACCGGGCGGGTTACGTCGGCCGGTCCGTCCGAGGCGGTCAGGCCCCAGACGTTGGCGCCATAACCCGCCCAGCGGTCCGGGTTGGCGATCGCATAGCTCCGCTGGGCCAGGGTCGCCCGCCGGGAATTCTCGAAATAGTCGATTCCCCGTCCCTGCATGTAGGGATCCCGGATGCCCCGGAAGTCGATCCAGACCTGGGAATACTGGTGTCCGAACAGGGGCGCGAAGCCCACGTGACTCTGTCCGTGGTATTCCCCCCAGGTGTAGGTCGCGGTCCAGGCGCTCCAAGCTCCCTCGGCGATCGGATGGGTTGGTGAGCCCAGGGCAAGGATGTACACCAGCATGGCCTCGTTGAATCCGCGCCAGTCGTGGTCGTGAAAGCCTCGCTCCGGGTACCACCCCATCGTCACCAGCGGAGGCCGGGGCTGGGCCCAGCTCCAATCGGTACGCCGGTACAGGGAATCGGCATAGGCCCGGATCGCCGGCTCGTGGCCGCCGGCCCGGTCGAAGTACTGCTGGCAGAACAGGACCCCGGCCAGCAGCAGCGCGGTGTCGACGGTGGAGAGCTCCACGGTCTGGAACCGGTGCCCGGTCTCCGGATCGAGGAAATGGTAGAAAAATCCCTGATGGCCCGCTGTCCCCGCCGGCGCGGGTCCCTGGGGCAGCTGGTAGAAGAACCGCAGGGTGTTGAGGACCCGCTCTGCCGCCTGGTCACGGGTGATGTAGCCCTGCTCCGCGCCGATCGGGTAGGCGGTCAGCGCGAATCCTACCGCGGCGATGCTGGAGAATGAGCGGGTGGGCCAGCGGTCGGGGGTGAGCCCGGTGCGGGCGTCGGTGCGCTCCCAGAAGAAGTCGAAGGTGCGCCGGGAGATGGTGTCGAGCAGCGCCTCGATGCGGGGTGTCGAAGGCGCGGGCGCGGGGGCGGTGACCGCCCCGCCGCATCCCAGCAGGGCGGCGACCGCGAGGGCCGCCACCCCGGCGCGGAAACGCGGCAGAGGGAGCATGGCAGCTCCTGACATGAGGAAAGGCGGGGAGCGGCCGGTAGGGTCCCGGCCCCTCCCCTCCCTGAAATCAGAACCCGACTTCCAGGCCGAACTGGACCCGGCGCGGATCGGAGATGGTGCAGCCTGCCTTGCCGAAATTGGCGTCGTTCACGTTCCCGACGTTGTAGCACCCCAGGTTCTGGGTGTTGAAGACGTTGAAGCCGTCGATCGTCAGCCCGAGGTGGGAGCGCCCCAGCGAGAAATCCTTGCGGAGCCGGAGGTCGACCATCTTGTAGGTCGGGGTGTCGAAGCCACCCGGCACCAGCGGGTTGCCCGTCCCGCCGAACCGGTCACCAGTGTCCAGGTTGGTGCCGCTGGCGATGGTCGCGACGCCGCTGAACTGGAGGTCAAGCACCGCCGGCATCCCGATGATCCAGTTGGCCACCAGCCGGTGCCGCTCATCGTTGCGTACCTGCTTGGGATAGTCCACCGGGTTCGGGAAGCTGAAATCGTCGTTGAATCCCTGGGTCTGCCGCTTGGCCAGGGTATACGCGATCCCGCCGCCCCAGCCGAACTTCTCCCCCTGCCGGTAGCCCCGGTCGACCTTGAGGGTGGCCGCGTCGTACCAGGTCTTCCCGGCGTTATCGGCAAAGAGCACGGTGCCGAATCCCGGGATCTGGTTGGTGGTGAAGCAGGCGAAGGTGCGCGGAGTGCAGGTGAAGTTGGCGTTGGCCCAGTAGAAGGTGAAGGTGTTGTTGCTCCTGACCCCGTTGTAGGCCAGCTCGACCGCGAAATCGCCCAGGAGCTGCCGGATCCCGGCGCTGAACTGGGTGGACTTGGGCGGCTCGAGGTCGTTGGGCAGCAGCTTGATCTCCCGGGTGTTGAACGCCCGGTTGGCGATCAGCGGGAGCACCGCCTGCGGGCTGCTGAGGTAGTTGTTGTTCCACTCCGCCTTGCCCGGCTCGGCCGGACCCCCGGCGGGATAGAACTCAATTCGATAGCCGGGGTGCTGGAGGGCGAACTTCTCCTCGGTCGCGAGATCGAACAGGGTGCGGTCGTAGAAGATCCCCGCGCTGCCGAATACCGTGGTTCGGTTGTCCCGGGTGATCCCGTAGGAGAAGCCGACTCGGGGCTGGATCGCACCCATGTAGGCACTCCGCTGGGTCCCGTCGGTGAAATAGCGCTCGGTATCGAGCGGCAGGAAGAGCCGGTCCTGGTATTTGGTGAGGGAGTCCCTCACGTCCGACGGAGTGACGTAGTCCTTGTTGATCGCGCCCGACTCATAGTCCCAGCGGGCGCCCAGGTAGAGGGTCAGCCGCTCCGACGGGCTCCAGTCGTCCTGGAGGTAGAGCCCGAGCTGGGTGTTGTTGGTGTTGAGCCGGGGATCGCCGGCCTGGAGCTCGACCCGCTGAGGGAAGGAAAAGTTGTGGAACCAGGATTCGTACACGAAGCGGGGATTCTCGGAGTTCTGCTTGATGACGTCGTACTTGCTGAAATCCACGTTGATCCCGCCCTTGATCACGTGGCTCCCGCCGGCCTGGAGGCCGGTGTAGGTCAGGTCGTCCCGGAGCGACAGCCGCTTCTGGGTAAAGTCCTGGTTGGAAATGTTGCCGCCGATCTGCACGCAGCAGCCGAAGCCGTAGAACCGGTTCACCTGGTCCGGGTTGGTCGCCACCGGGTTGTAGTGGTACCGCTGGTAGGACAGCTGGGCTTCGTTGAGCCAGGTTCCCTTGAACCAGTTGTGCTTGAGGAGGCCGGTGGTCACCGCGTTGTTGAACCTGGTCGCGGATTGGAAGGCCGTGAGCCCGCCGAAATCCCGGATGTCCCGCTCGGCCCGGGTGTTGAGACTGAGCTCCATGGAGGAGTTGGTGCTCATGGCATAGCTGAGCTTGCCGAAGAGCAAGTGGGACCGGAAGGGCGACTCGAAATCCCCGTTGTACTGGGAAAAGTTGATGGTGTCGATGGCCGGGAAGCCGGACGGCGGGGTGATCGCGACCCGGTTGGAGCGCTCCTGGAAGTTTCCTTCGTATGAGCCGAAGAAGAACAGCTTGTTCCGGATCACCGGCCCGCCGGCACTGATCCCGACCAGCTCTCGACGGTAATCGGGCTTCCGGAAGGTATCGGGGTTGTTCTCCTGGTCGGCGAGCTGGAAGGTGTCCAGCTCCACCAGGCTCTTGCTCTGGTAGGCGAAGAAGGCGTTGCCGGTCCAGGTGTTGCTGCCCGACTTGGTGGTGGCGGTGATGATGGCGCTGGACGCCTTCTGGTATTCCGCCTTGTAGTTCTGGGTGATCACCCGGAACTCCTGCACCGCGTTGAGCGCGAAGGGATTCCCCCGGCTGGCGTCCTGGCCGGCCACCCCGCCCTTGAGGATGTCGTTTTTGTAACTGGCCCCGTCGATGAAGACGTTGATCTGCTCGGGACCCTGGGCTCCGGCGCTGATGGTCTTCCGGGTATCGCCGATCCGATCGCCGGTCAACCGCACTCCCGGCGCCAGCACCGCGAGCGCGAGGAAGTTGCGGTCCGATTTGGGGAGCGCCTCGACCTGGGCCGGGGTCACGTTAGTCGCGACTTCGGTGGAGCGGGTCTCCACCGCCGGAGCCGCCGACACCGTCAGCTCCTCCAGCTGCACCGCCGAGGTCGCCAGCGAGAAGTTGAGGGTCAGGTCCTGGCCGATCTGGACCTGCACCGTCTGCCCCATGGGCCGGTGCCCGATGTGCCGGACCGCGAGGGCGTACTGGCCCGGAACCAGCCCGGAGAGCGAATAGAATCCGCGGGTATTGGTGGTCGCCATCCGCTCGACCCCGGTCGCGGTGTTGCGCGCCCGGACGTCGGCCCCCACGATCGCCGCGCCGCCTTCGGCGGTGACGTAGCCGCGAATGCTGCCGGTGGTGGTCTGGGCCGCGAGCGGGTCCGGTGCGCCCAGGATGAAGGCGGCCAGAATAGCGGCCAGCAGAGCTCGGTAAGTCCTCATACAGCGTCCCTCCGAAGGTGGTATGCGGTGCGGGTGTCCTCAGCGTTGCGGCGCGCCGCAGGATCGCCGCACGACCAGCGTCGTCGGCAGCGTCTCACGGCTCACATCAGGTTCCGATCTTCCTTCCAGCAGGGCGAGCAGCCGGGTCGCGGCCCGCTCGCCCAGGGCACTGATATCGACGTGGACCGACGTCAGCGACGGCTCCACGTAGCGGGCCATCGGGATATCGTCGAACCCGCCGATGGCAATGTCCTCGGGTACCCGCCGCCCCGCGTCCCGGAGCGCGAAGAGAGCCCCGATGGCCATGCCGTCGTTGGCGGCGAAAATCGCCGTAGGCGGTGCCGGCAACTCGAGCAGGGCCCGGGCCCCGGCCACTCCGGCGGCTTCGCTGAAATCGCCGGGGATCTCGAGCTCGGGCGCCGGCGGGAGTCCCGCCTCGGCGAGCGCGGCACGATAGCCTCTCCGCCGCTCGGCGGCGTCGAAATTCCCCTCGGCGCCCCGGATGAGAGCAATCCGCCGGTGCCCCAGTCCGGCCAGGTGCCGCACCATCGCCCGGGAGCCTTCGAAGTTCGCGATGGTGAGGCTGGGGTGAGGAAGCTGGGTGGGGGCGGAGTTGAGCAGGACAACGGGAAAGCCGGCCGGCAGGGTGCGTTGGGACAGCTCGCCGGTAAACTCGGGCGACATCAGCACCACGCCATCCACTCTGCCCCGCATGGCGCGGAGCGCCGCTTCCAGCGACGGCCCCCCATGCCGGGCGCTCGAGATCAGGCAGTGATACCCCGCCTGCTGGACCCGTTGATCGATGCCCCGGATAACCTCGGAAAAGAACTCGCCGTAGAGGTCGGGCAGCAGCACCCCGATCGTGTGGGTCCTGCTGGTGATGAGACTCCGGGCACCGGCGTGAGGACTGTAGTGCAGCCGCTCCGCCGCGGCCCGCACCGTGGCACGGGTGCCGGCGGCGACCAGGCCGCTCTGGTTCAGCGCCCGGGATGCGGTGGCGACGGAAACCCCCGCCGCGCGAGCAACGTCCCTGATGGTCACCAATCGGTGCCCTCGGCAGCTGGAAACGTTTACAGTACTGCTGTAAACGTTTCCATTTTGTGACAAAAGGTCAATAGCCGGCTTTCTGGATCCTCCCGCCCGGTGGACCCGTAGGGTGATATCTATGGTCACTACCCGCTTGGTCCTGCTCGCGGCACTCTCCGGCTCCTGCGCCGGATCTCCCGCGGGGCCCAATCCCCCGGATCCGGCGGCGAGTCCTGCCTCGGTGCCCCTGCTGATCCGCAACGTCCAGCTGATCACCATGACCGGAGAGCAGGTGCTCTCCGGCCGCTCTGTCCTGATAGCCAACGGGAAGATCGAGACCATCGGCGGAAGCGAGCTCGCGCCTCCCGCCGGCGCGCAGGTCATCGAGGGACGGGGACGCTATCTGCTCCCCGGGCTGATCGACATGCACGTGCATCTCAACACCACCGACCTCCCGATCTATCCGCAGCACGGGATCACGACGGTGCGCAACATGTGGGGATGGCCGGGGCTGATCCCTCTCATGGCCCGGGTGGAAAGCGGCGAGCTTGCCGGTCCCCGGATCATCTCGGCGAGCCAGGGGCTCGACGACGAACCGGTCCAGTGGCCGGCCACGGTGATCGTGCCGAACCCGGCGGCCGCGGCGCAGGCGGTGCGGGCCCAGCGCGACATGGGGTGGCGCTACCTCAAGGTGTACACCCGGCTCCGCCGAGACACCTACGCCGCGATCATGACGGAGGCCGCCGCGGCCGGCATGATCCCGATCGGCCACGTTCCCCACGGGGTGCCGGTCCAGGAGGCCATCGCGATGGGTCAGCGCACCATCGAGCACCTCACCGGCTACGATCGCGCGGTGAGCCGGTCAGGGAACGCCGGTACCGGCGGGTGGATCGACGCCGATCCTTCCCGCTATCCCGGCCTCGCCACCCTCACTGCCGCCGCCGGGGTGTGGAACTGTCCCACCCTGGCGATCTACAGCGAGCTCAGCAAACAAAGTCCCCCCTCGGTGCGCGCCACGATCCTGGAGCAGCGGCGGCGGTTCGTGGGAGAGCTGCTCCGGGCCGGCGCACCGCTCCTGGCGGGCTCCGACGCCGGCATCGAGGTGGTGGCGCCCGGGACCAGCCTGCACGACGAGCTGGAGGAGCTGGTGGCGGCGGGACTCAGCCGGTACCAGGCACTCCGGGCGGCCACCAGCGAGGCGGGACGCTTCCTCGAGATCGACGGATTGGGGACCGTGACCCTGGGTGCGCCGGCCGATCTGCTCCTGGTGGAGGGCGATCCTCTCGCCGATTTGAGCCGGCTGCGCCGGCTCGACGGCCGGGTCCAGCAGGGAGCCTGGACCCCCGCCTCCCGCTGACGCCAAGACCCCGCAATCAGTGGCGTTCCCACCGCAGCCTGCGTACGAAGTTCATACATAGCACTGCGTAAGTCCTTGAATATCAAGCAATAATCGATTGGCATCAGTCTTGATTATAGTCACACCGGCTCTGACCCATAGGAACCGGTGTCTCCACTTTCGTCCCGATTCACTGCCTCCGGCCCAACCTGGCCGCTGCGCATCGCCATGGTGCTCGCCATCGTGGCCTCGTTCAGGTATTTCGCCTGGCGAGTGACCGACACGATGAACCCGGCCGTGGTCTGGTTCTTCTACCTCTTCCTTGCGGCCGAGCTGGTCGGATTCGGGGAAGTGCTGCTGTTCTACCTGACCACCTGGCGGCGGCGGCATCACGAGTCGCCCCCCGCGCTGCCGGGGCGGACGGTGGACGTCTTCATCCCGACCTACAATGAGCCGGTGGCGCTGCTCCGGGACACCGCGGTATGCGCCGTGAGTATGCGGTACCCCCACACCACCTGGCTGCTGGACGATGGCAACCGTCCCGAGGTCCGGGAGCTGGCGGTCGAGCTGGGCTGCCGCTACCTGGCCCGCACCGACCGGGCCCATGCCAAGGCCGGAAACTTGAACAATGCCCTGAAGTACAGCGAGGGCGATTTCGTGGTGACCTTGGACGCCGACCACGTCCCTCAGCCCGATCTGATCGACCGGCTGCTCGGCTTCTTCGAGAATTCCAAGGTCGCCATCGTCCAGGTCAACCAGGACTTCTACAATCTGGACTCGTTCCAGCACGCGACCGACTGGGAAGACCGGGCCGCCTGGCAGCAGCAGGAGCTGTTCTTCAACGTGATCCAGCCGGGGAAGGATGCGCTGGGCGCTGCGATGTACTGCGGCAGCCCGGCGATGCTGCGCCGCACCGCCCTCGAGGAGATCGGCGGCTTCGCTACCGAAACGGTGACCGAAGACATGCACACCGGCCTCCGGCTGCAGAAGCGGGGCTGGGAGGTGGTCTATTACAACCGGACCCTCGCCCGGGGACTCGCCCCCCAGACCTTCGAAGCCTACCGGACCCAGTGGCACCGCTGGGGGCTGGGTGCGATGCAGGTGTTCCGGCTGGAGCAGCCGCTTCTGGGTGCCGGCCTGACCCTGCGCCAGCGGCTGGCGTATCTCTCCTCGTTCTACTTCTACTGGACCGCGGTCCAGAAGCTGTTCTTCCTGCTGGTTCCGGTCTTCTGCGTCCTCACCGGGGTGTTCCCGCTGCTGACCGACGCGGGCCAGTACCTGGTGTACTTCCTTCCGGCCCTGGCGCTCAACCTGCTCGCGACCATCGCGCTGCAGGGGGGCGTGACCGGGTTCGTGCTCACCGAGCGGTACAACCTGATCAAGCTGGGCTCCATGCTGCAGGCGCTGAGCGGCCTGGTGGTCAAGAAGGCCCAGTTCAAGGTGACCCCCAAGTCGAAGAGCAGTGGGGCGACCTTCTGGCAGGTCTCCCCCTACCTCCTGCTGGTGGCGCTCCTCGGACTGTCGGTGGTCGCGGGCGGATTCCGGATTTCCGCCGCCCAACATCCCAACGAAGTCTGGGCCTACACGGTCACGGTCGGATTCGCGCTCTTCTTCCTCTACCTGCTGGTCCCGGTGGTCCGGCTGGCGTTCAAGCGGCGCGAGCTGCGCGGCATCTACCGCTTCCCCCAGCGGCTCGATCTGCCCCTCAAGGTCCGCATGGCGGGCGCGGGGGGAACCGCCTGGGCCGAGACCTATGCGAGAAACCTGAACCGGTTCGGGCTGTCCATCACGCTCGACACCGGCCTGGTGCGGGATACTCACGTCGATCTGGAAATCCGGCTACCGGACCGTACCGTCCACGCCCTCGCCAGCGTCCGCTGGACCAGCCGGCTCGAGCTGGACAAGGGGATCCGGTTTGCCAACGGACTCCGGTTCGAGCGGATCACCGCGTCGGATCAGGACGCGATCGCGCGGCATCTCTTCTGGGAGATTGCTCCGCGCCATGGCGAGCAGCTCACCATGACCCATCGGAGTCAGCAGCTGGCTACCGCAGTGCCGGGGGCGCGGGTCGAATCCCCGCTCGAAGCATGAGACGCCACCTCTTTGGGTTTCTGGTCGCCGGGGTTGCCCTGGCCGGCTCGAGCGGTCGCCTGGCCGCGCAGGACAGCCTTGCGTCGCAGGCCCAACAGCTCGCCGCTTCGGGAAGTTTCCGCCAGGCTGCGTCGACCTGGCGCCTGGTCCTCGATGCGCGACCCGACGACCGCTCCGCCCTGGCCGGCCTGGTGGACGCGCTGGAAGCCTCCGGCGAGTGGCGAAGCGCCATCGCTCCGCTCGACCGCCTGCTCGCACTAGGCGGGGCCGATCCGTTCCGATTCCGTCAGCGGGGGCTCTGGGCGGCCTGGAGCGGTGATCGCGAACGCGGCGTGGTGCTGCTCCGAAAGGCGGTCACCCTTCGTCCCAGGGATCCGGTGTCGCTGGGGGTCCTGGCTCAGGTGCTGAGCTGGTCCCCCGCCACCAGGGACGAAGCGGCCCAGCGGTTTTCCGAAGCGCTCCGGTACGACTCGACCAGTGTCGATCTGCTGCTGGGCTATGCCGATCTGCTTTCCTGGACTCCCCGCACCCGGGACCGGGCGGCGGCGCTCTATCGCCGCACCCTGGCGCAGCGGCCCGGGGAGCTTCGGGCGCGGGTAGGCCTTGCCAATCTTCTCGCCTGGAAAGGAGCCCCGGCCCGGGCGCTCCAAATCTACGATTCGGTCCTCGCCGATTCTCCCGACCACGTCGAGGCGCTGCGTGGCCGGGGCACCGTGCTGAATCAGTTGGGCCAGCACGATTGGGCGGTGACTTCGCTCTATCGCGCGCTGGCGCTGGCGCCCCAGGACACCGTCATCGCGGGTGAACTGGCCCGGGCCGAGCTGGCCAGCGGTCGCTTTCGCTCCGCGCGAGGCCGGCTCTCGGGTCGAGTCGATCCCCTCTATCTCGGCGTCGCCGACTCCGCGCTCCGGGCCACCGCTTCGGCCGCGGAGATCTCGGGCCTGGTGCGGGGGCGGAAGAACCAGCTCGACCTGAACCGGGTGCTCGCCCGGACTACCGGTGCGCTGGGGTCCCTCAAGTTGTTCGCGGAGTATGAGCGGTCCGAGCTCCGGGATGGCATCGCCGGATTTGGAAGCGATGGCTACGGCGGAGGTGCCCGGATCGATCACCGCGGGCTCGCGCTCTCGGCCGGAGGCCGGGTGCGAGAGGTCCACGGCCTGGGGAAGACTCAGTGGGATGGCTATGTCGACCTCGGATGGCGGATCTCGAAGCGGCTGTCGCTCAGCGCGGGTGCGGTTCGCGCCCCGGTGGAAGAGAGCCGGCGCAGCGTGCAGGGAGAGATCGATGGCGGCCAGCTCCGCGGAGTAGCCAACTCCAACCTCGCCCATCTCACCGTCGCGCTGCTGGATCTGCCGGGTCCCTTCGACGCCGAAGCCACCCTACTCGCCGGGCGGTACACCGGCCTGGGCCTCGAGGCCAATCAGCGGGTGTCCCTGGATACCAGAATGGGGCTGGTTCTGAGTAGCTCCGCGCCCTGGGTCCGGATCGGATACGGATTCACCGCGACCGAGTTCGACTACAACGCCGATCCCGGGTTTACCCAGGCTTCGGCACAGCGGGGCGGCTATTTCAGCCCGGCGAAATACTGGAGGCATCAGGGGATCATGCAGATAGCGCAGCCGCTCGGTTCCCGGGTGCACTGGGAGGCCGACGCGAGGCTGGGCCGGGAGTGGGTCCGTCAGCTCGAGGCCGCTGCGGCCAGCTCACGGAATTCGGCAGTGGTCCATACCGCCCTGACCCTGCGGCTTGGCTCGAGACTCGACCTGGGAACCAGGTTCCTCTATGTCAACGCCTTCGATGCGTTCGAGATGAAGGAGCTGGCCACGGTGCTCAAGGTCTATTTCCGCTAGGATCCGTCACAGGCCGAATCCGCCGCGGGCGCGCGCATTCGCTTGTCCATTTCACCGAGGTATTTCGGGCTGGCGCCCTGGGGACGGTATCCCCGGCCCTCCAGCTCGGTGCGCCCGTCCTCCATGAAGTACCGGAACGAATAGCTCCGCAGGAAGAGCCCGCTGGCCTCCCTCCTCAAGGTTCCGATGGTGAGATCCACCGTCCCGGGGCGGAGGTTCTCATCAAAGAGCACCAGACTGACCTGGTAGAACAGCGGCTGGCCACACCGAAGCCTGCGCAGGATTGGCCGGGAACCGGGGACCGGCCGGGCTACTACGACGTGACTGGTCGCTCGGGCCGGAAGGTCTGCCAGGGTGAGTGCGGTACGCGCGCCGATCGCCAGGCTTCCGGTTCGGTACCGTGCGCCAGCACTATCGGTTCCCAGCACCAGCGAGATGCTTCCCAGCCGTAGAAGTTCCTCGCCGGGATTACTGAGCTGGATAGTTGCGATCAGGGAATCATCCCGGGCCCTGAGATCGGCAACCCGGACGACCAGGCGGGCCGTTCCGAAGTCCGGAGCCGCGGTGGAATAGGTCCGCTCCGGTTGCCGCACCGTACTGGGCTCCGGCGACCTGGCCGCGAGCAGCGAGCGAGGAACCAGGGGCTGGTCGCTCGCTACCAGGCCGAGCACCACGGCGCTCAGCGTCGCTAGCCCCCGGGTCATCCTGGAAGACCGAGGGGCGGGCGCTGGGGCCGGGGCTTGTGGCTCGGGCGCGGGCGACCGCGGCGGGGGTTCCGCACCGGCTCTCCGGGTTTCCGTCCGGGTGACGGCCTTGCCTAGCGCATGCCGCAGGGCGCTCTCGAACGAGGCCCTTTCGGTAGCTACCCAGGAGTCGAACTCCCCCGAATCGGAGAGGTAGAAGCCGTCGAGAAAGGGGCGCTGCTGAATCGCCTGAGCCTCATCCAGCCGGCCGGCGGCGAGCGCCTCCCGGTATTCCAGAAGATCGCACCGGCAGACCGCGGCATTGAGGCGAAGGATTCCGCTCCCGGCCACAAGCTCCGGGGCCGCGTCGCGCCGGATCGAGTAGAGCAGCTGCTTCAATGCACCCTTGGCGTGGGTCTCGTCCAGGTCGGGCCAGAGATAGCCCACGACGCTATCCCGGGTCAGGCCGCGCTCCCCCGCCCAGGCCAGCAGCGCCAGCAGGGCAAGCGGCTTCCGCTGACGCGCCGCCCCGGACAAGTCGCGGGACGGATCAGAGAGCTGTGGTGGTCCGAACACCGTGAGACGCAGCATAGGGCTACCGCCGGG
>Ga0209486_10000728_pt1 | contig 14442 bp, 9 predicted proteins | sample NCCompost_FD_187518 | JGI IMG/M metagenome (GOLD analysis project Ga0209486, IMG submission 187518) | Agricultural soil microbial communities from Utah to study Nitrogen management - NC Compost (SPAdes) (version 2) | ecosystem: Environmental > Terrestrial > Soil > Agricultural land | place: USA...
GTCTCCGATTTCGGCATCGCACGGTCAGTCACTACTGAAGCAGAAAGCGCGTTAACTGGGCCAGGCACAACCCTCGGCACTCCAGCCTACATGTCGCCCGAGCAGTTCGAAGGCGTCGAGGAGATCGACGGACGATCAGATCTCTACAGCCTTGGTTGCGTCCTTTACGAAATGCTTGCCGGTCGACCGCCCTTTGTCGGCGGGCCTTATTCCGTTGGGCACCAGCATCTGTCGTCCACGCCTCCTCCAATAAATGAATTCCGCACGGATATTCCTGCACATCTCTCTCAGGTTATTGAAAAGGCCCTTGCTAAACGTCCCTCGGATCGATTTGCGACAGCAGCGGAATTGGAGCATGAAATCAGTTCAGACTCGACTTCGGCTCCGACAATGCCGTTTCGAAACCCGCCACGCATCGCTCCTAACAATCTTCCAAAAGAGCGCACTCGATTCATCGGACGCGAAGAAGAGTTGGCCCAGTGCGTTAATCTTCTTCACACCAACCGTTTACTTACGCTAATGGCTCTGGGCGGCAGTGGCAAAACGCGCCTTGCGATAAAGATCGCCGAACATCTGTGGCGCGATCGTACTCAGGCGTTCCCTGACGGTGTGTGGTTTGTCGATCTTTCATCGCTCACTGACGAGAGTAGGGTTGTCGACACTGTCGCCCAGGTGCTTGGATTGCGGCAAGATGCAGATAAGGACTTGATGCAGTCATTACTGGCTAAAGTCGCTAATAAGCGTATGCTTTTGGTGCTGGATAATTGCGAGCACCTTATCCACTCGTGCGCCTCACTGGTTGATCAATCACTGAACGCGAGTGGCGAATTGCGCATTCTCGCCACGAGTCGTGAAGCGTTAGGCGTCGCGGGCGAAAGCGTGTTTGCGCTACGTCCTCTCACTGTCCCTTCCTCGGAAGTTTCAAATGATCTGAAAAGCGCTGGCGCTACAGATGCGGTGAAATTGTTCGTAGATCGAGCACAACTTGTGCAAACTGATTTCGAAATTAATAAGGATAACTTGGACGACGTGACGGAGATTTGCCGCCGGCTCGATGGTATTCCCCTGGCGTTAGAACTGGCGGCCGCACGAGTCAGAGTGTTATCGGTAGCCCAAATTCGGCAAAAACTCAACGATCGCTTTCGACTGTTGACGAGCGACGACCGCATTGCGCTGCGCCGGCATCAAACCTTGCAAGCCGCCATTGACTGGAGCTACGAGCAGCTTCCTCCTGACGAGCAACGCCTCATACGTATGCTTTCGGTGTTCGCGGGCGGATGGACAATGGATCTGGCGATTAAGGTCGCGACAATAGACCGGCTGGATGAATTTGAAATCCTGGATTTGCTGACGCACCTAATTGACAAATCGCTGGTGATAGTCGAGTTAGAGCACCACGGCCACCGCCGATACAGCATGTTGGAAACGGTCCGCGAGTTTGCCGCTGCACGATTGTTCGAGTCCATGGAAACACAGGCGGTTCGTCGGCAACATCTGCGAGTTTTTCTAAGCTTGGCCGAAAGCGCATATGCTGAGCGCGTCAGTCGCGAGCAGGAGTGGGCCAACGTGTTGCAGTCAGAAATTGATAATCTGCGTGCGGCGCTCGATTTCGCACGGGTTAATGATACTGAGCATTACCTGGAAATGGTTGGCGCGCTCGCGTGGTTCTGGCAGGTACGTTCGCACCTGCGCGAGGGTCGAGAATATTTGACTGCGGACTTGTCTCTGCCGCACTCGGTAACCCGGACCGCGGCTCGTGCACGTGCGCTCCTCGGCGGAGCTCATATGCTCTCGTGGCAAGGTTACGACCACCTAACTGCGCAGTCGTGGATTAGCGAGGCTATAAAGCTTTGGCGTGAGTTAGGTGATGATCGCGAGGTAGCCTTTGCGCTTGAGGGTCTTGGGTGGACACAGTTGCACACGGCCGATGACGAAACGGCAAGGAAGACATTCGAAGAGTGTCTGCGATTACAGCATGCGGTTGGTGATCCAATTGGAATCAATCGTGCACAGGTTGGTTTGGCTCAGGTGCTTGTCGCCTTGTCGGAAGTAGAAGCTGCGCGATCGATGGCTTTGGAGATTATTCGATTCTCGGAGGCGCATGACGACAAACGCAGCCAGCATTTCGGTTGGCATTTTCTCGCAGACTGCGCATTGATTGAGGGTAACTGTGAGGAGAGCCTACAACTCTATAAGCGAAGCCTGGAGATTGCGCGACAGTTGGGTGATCAAATCGAAACAAGTTTTGAAGTCCAGGGCGTGGCCATGTCACTCGCGGGATTGGGTCGCTCAAGCCAGGCAGTTGTACTCGCAGCGGCTGCAAAAGCTGAGTGGGACCGTATCGGCGCAGACATTCACATTCGGTTTTGGGACGACTTACTGAGGCGTTATATCGAATCCGCGAAGCAGAGTTTGCGTGAGGACGAGCTGAGGTCGAAATTGGAGCAGGGTCAGTCGTTACCTTTTGACGATGCGGTTAAATTAGCGCTTGATGCGAACGGTTGACGTAGCGCTCAGAGAAGTAATTTGTTGAGTAGGTTGGAGGCGGCGATCGGAATCTTCGGAGGCTGCCCAGGCAACAGTGAAATGCCTTTGAATCTTAAACTCGGGCTCGATTCCCGTTGCGATGTGCAAACTCCCGCCCCGACAACGCGGGATAATCGACTGCTCGCGCAATGGAGTAATTGCTGCCGTCATTACTCAGAAGACACAGTGAGATCAGAATGGAACTTGGGACGAGCATGGCTCTACCAAGAACCTGGAGGAGCAGGCTGAGTTGAATCGTGAACGCTCGCAAGAAGTGAGCCGGATTTTCAAGTCGGCGATCCAGCTCGACGGAGAGGCACGCGAAGCATACCTTGCAACGGAATGTGCCCACGACGACTCAATTCGCGAGGATGTTTCAAGGCTCATTAGCTCGCACGACAAAGCCTCTGCCGAAAACGATATCGACGCGCCGCCAGACACGAACTTCAATTCATCAGATTCAGACACCAGAAGACTAGCGGACGAACAATGGCTTGGACCTTACCAGATTATCAAACATCTGGGCACAGGTGGGATGGGTGAAGTTTACCTTGCCACCGACAGCAGGCTCGATCGGGTCGTAGCATTGAAAATCTTGTCTGGTGAGTTGGCTGAGGACAAACGTCGCATGCAGCGTTTTCAGCGGGAAGCCCGGATAGTGTCATCGCTTAACCATCCAAACATCCTTACACTTTACGAATTCGGCCAGATTGAGTCATTACACTTTTTAGCGAGTGAATATGTCGACGGCGAAACGCTCCGGGAGTATTTGAATAAGAAGCGTTTGAAGTTAAGTGAAATTCTCGACATAACTCTGCAGATCTGTGCCGCTCTCGAAACTGCACACGAATCAAAAATCGTTCATCGTGACATTAAACCGGAAAACGTGATGATTCGTCGCCGCGATCACATTGTGAAGGTGCTCGATTTCGGGCTTGCGAAAGGAACTAATCCAGCCTCAGTAACTCACGCCACTGGCTCAGAAGTAGTGACACAATTCAAAACTGAAGCAGGAAACATTCTTGGCACGGTAAATTACATGTCACCTGAGCAAGCTCAGGGCCTTCTAGTCGATGAGCGGACAGATCTATGGAGCACGGGAGTCATCATCTATGAGATGGTGACTGGAAGGGCGCCATTCAAAGGGCGAACCAGCAGTCACACGATTGTGCAGATACTCGAAAAAGAACCGCTGCCACTAACACTTGCTGCTGGCGTCGCCCCCGGCGAGCTGGAGCGCATTGTCAATAAAGCGCTCGCCAAGCAACCAGACGAACGTTATCAGACCGCGAAAGATCTAATAATCGATTTGCGTCACTTGCGGAAGCAATTAGATCGTGAGACGGAGTTAAAAGGTTCAGGCGGGGCACTTGTAAACGAGGAAGCGACTAAAACGAGAAGTACGATTGTTGCGGTAGCGTCTACAAATGAAACATCCGTATCGCGTCAAAAACGGAGGATTGTCAAAGGTGGAATACTGTTGGTTATCTTGGCGTTTCTTAGTGTCGGGTTATGGCAACTTAATCAGAGGCGTCAGTCGCCAGCTACTCCGGAAACGCTGACATCATTACCGGTCGCAGAACTCGGACTCACTTACTCCATAACGGTTCAAAAATATCGCGACAACAAACCTTTTGAACCTGCCTTTCAGTTGGCAAAGGAGATGTTGTTCGAAAGCGATTATCAGATTCGTCTCAACGTAACCAGTCAACAACAGGGCTTTTTATATATCTTGAACGAAGGACCTCATGATGAAGGACAGCCAGCTGATTATGTTGTGTTGTTTCCTTCAGTGACTTCGAACGGCGGTTCGGCGCTGGTGAGTGAAAGTGAACCGATCCATATCCCCGAAAAGAGTTGGATCAAGTTTGATAAAGAGAAAGGGACCGAAAGAATCTGGCTCGTTCTCGCCCCTGCCGCAGTTCCTGAGTTGGAGCCGATTCGATCTTATGCCAGCCGCAAAACGCAAGGTCTTATAACTGATGCGGGACTCCGCGACAACATACAGCATTTTTTTCGAAACCACACCGAAGTAAAACAGTCCGTTGAGCAAAATGCAGAACGAAAAGAGACCAAAGTGTCATCTCGCAGCAGCACCCTCGTCCACTTTATTGATCTCGAACATCAGTAATTTGTCCTTCTGTACTTTGTGCTTGGTGCCTGTGCTTTCTGAAGTACAAGCACAAAGCACAAGGTATAAATCAATTGACCTCCGCTCGGCGCAGGCATATCATCGGGCCAATTCCGAGTTCAAAGCTGTACCAAGGGGCGTTAACCCAGATACAAGGCGTTCGTCGCCGGCGGCCCTTTGTTACCTTTCTTTCTAAATTTCCCGCTGCCCATCGGAAACTTGGTGGTTTCTCTCAGTGGTTCTCGCGTTAGTTAAATAGAAACCGCCGCCGCGCATGGTAATGTCGCGTTTTCTGTAAAACTCCGAACAACCTTAAGGAGGATTTCACGTATGCCAAATGTATGGACCATCAACGCAGGCGATGTGACCGGCGGTGGTACCAAAAACGATCTAGTTGGGTGTCACATTACTACAAATGATGACGACTCAGCCTTCGAATTTACTGACAACAACATTAACGAAGTTCTCTCAACGACGACTGGAGACAGTTTGCCAACAGCCCCGTTTACCTTTCCGTCATTTGACTTAGATGGGTACACGTGGACGATTACTGTCAACACATTGACAGGGGGTGCGGGAGGAAATCAGGCTGAGGGAGACTGGGAAAACAACGCCCCCTCGATTAGTGCAGCCGAAGAGGGTACCTGGACTGCTCAAGCTGGTGGCGGCGCCGAAGAGGACATCCCTGGTAAGGAAGATGCAGCATCTGCTTCCGGTTGATGCTGGAACAATATAGGGAGCGCGAGAAGGAACACCTCCCGCGCTTTCTGCTCTGTTGAATGTTTCGAGGTAGAAGAATCGTTGTTATGTGGTGCCCCTTCAGAATTCGACACGTGGTCTTGGTCACGCTGCAGGTGATATGTGTCACGTGCGCGGGTCTTGCTTGTCCCGATTCTGCAGCTCCGTTTGGAACCATTTTTCGCTTTTCCCGAACTGCGGTCGCTACTGCCGAGCAGGAGCGCGCACCGCAAGTTCGAGCCCTCGCCGACGGACAGCACTCCCTGAAAGGCGGACAGAAACACTTCTACCGCATTAATCTCACTGCTGGGCAGTACCTTTATGCCCTCGTGGAACAACAAGGGATCGACATAGAGGTCGCATTGTTCAATCCCGACGGATCTTCGGTGTCGGTGACTGATAGCCCTAACGGTCGTTTTGGTTCAGAGCCGATCCTGTTGATAGCCACAACTTCTGGAGAATATCGCGTTGAAATCAGATCGTTCGACGCGCAGGACGCTGGCAGTTATCAAATCCGAATACAGACTTTACGAGAAGCAACTGATGACGACAAAGAATACGTAAAGGCTCAAAGAACATTTGAAGAGGCGCAAAAGTTGCGCGTCCAGCCAGCGGCAACTGATAAACGCGCTGCCATCGAGAGATACAAGAGAGTGTTGCCTGTCTTTCAGAAAGCCGGCGACACTTACCGGCAAGTCATCGTTTTCCACATGATGGGATTGATGCATTTACAACTGGGTGAGTCTCGTCTTGCGCTTCCTAATCTCAGCCAAGCACTCTCGCTCGCGAAAACCATCCAGGAGGGACGTCTCGAAGCATCGATTGAGACGGTGTTCGGAGGTGCCCACGACGTCCTGGGAAATATAGGAGAATCGCGGGAGCATTATGAGCGAGCCATTGAGCTGGCACGTACTTACAAGAACACTCAAGCCGAGGCTTCAGCTCTAAACAACATTGGTAAGCTTTACAACGACTCGGGCAATTTCCAAAGCGCAATCGATTTTTACCTCCAGTCGCTGCCGCTGTTTACTGGGCCTAATCAACGAGCCATAACACTCAGTAATATTGGTGTGGCTTATTCCGGTCTTGGAGAGTTCGAAAAAGGGATCGATTACTTCCAGCAAGCTGTTGCGATATTACGTACTGGCAATGACAGAAATGCTGAGTCCTACACGTTAAGCAATATTGGCTACGCATACAAAGGTCTGGAAAACTATAAGGAAGCGCTTAACTACTTTGAACAGGCACGGGCCATTCAACAAAAGACCGGTAATCGCGCGCAGGAAGCCGAGACCCTGGATCTCAGCGGTGGAGTCTATTCCCAGATTGGTCAACCAGAAAAAGCCCTCGCACTCCATCAGCAGGCGCTCGAGATTCAGCGGACCACTCAAAATATCCGCCGTGAAGCAATTTCATTGAGGAATTTGGGCCACGTTTATAATCTGTTAGGACAATCGCCAAAGGCACTGGAACAGTTTGATAAGTCACTTTCTATTTTGCGCAGCATCGGTGATTTGAACAGTGCCGCGTTCGCTTTGGAAGGGCGAGCACGCGCTGAGCAGCGACTCGGAAATCTTGTCGCCGCGAAAAAGAGTATAGAGGAGTCACTGTTTCTGATCGAAACCGTGAGGGCACATTCGGGCAGTCAACAACTTCGAGCGTCCTATCTAGCTTCACGCGAAAAGGCTTACGAATTCTACGTCGATTTATTGATGCAAATGGATGCTAAGGAAGCTGGCAGGGGCTATGCGGCTGAAGCACTAAAGGCCAGCGAACGGGGCCGTGCACGCAGCTTCATGGAGTTACTCAATGAAGCTCAGGTCGATATGCGCGAAGGTGTCAGTGCAGAGTTGCTAAAACGCGAGCGAGAATTGAGACAACTAATGAACGCCAAAGCGCAACGCGAGATCCAGCTAACTGCGCGAAACGGTAATAGGCAGGAGATCGATACTCTTCGCAAGGAAATTAGCGTACTGGAAGATGAGTACCAGCAAGTTCAAGCAGCAATTCGCAAGGGCAGCCCTGCTCACGCTGCACTCACTCAACCTCAGCCGCTCGAGCTTAAAGAGATTCAACAGCAGCTGGATCCGAACACCCTTCTGCTCGAATACTCTCTCGGCGATGAGCGAAGCTATTTATGGGTGGTCTCGGCAAACTCTTTGAATACCTATCAACTGCCGAAACGAACTGAGATACAAAGGATCGCGAAGCAAGTTTACGACTCGCTGACGGCCCGTAGTGTTTCGAAGTCTCTTGAGACTCCGTTACAACGTCAGCGGCGAGTAGCCCAGGCAGATGAACAGTTTCGACAGTCGGCGACGGAGTTGAGCAATATGGTACTGGGGCCAGCAGGAGCCCTGCTGGGAACAAAACGAATCGTCATTGTTGCCGATGGAGTTCTGCAGTACATTCCCTTTGCTGCTTTGGTGAACCCTAAATCAGCAGTCGCGCAACCTCTCGTTGTTGAGAATGAACTCATCACCTTGCCCTCAGCTTCGAGCCTGGCAATTCAAAGGAGAAACCTGCGTGGTCGTAAACCGGCACCGCAAATGCTTGCTGTGCTCGCCGACCCGGTTTTTACAGCCAACGACCCTCGGCTCGCTAAAACGACGTCGCCGGTTCGCGAGATCCGTGCCGCAGCAGCCGTCGGTACCCGAAGAATCGAGCACACAACCGATCCAATGGGCCAATTTAGAATCCGGCGTTTGCCATTCACGCGCCAGGAAGCAGATCAGATACTCGCGGTGATGCCGGCATCGATGAACTTGAAGGCTGTCGATTTCCGAGCTAACCGATCCCTGGCGATGAGCGATGAGTTAAGTAAATTCCGGTACGTACATTTTGCCACGCATGGTTATCTTGACAGTGCTCGGCCCGATTTATCGGCACTTGTTCTGTCGTTGGTAGACCAGCAGGGTAATCCACAAGATGGGTTCTTGCGTTCGCATGACATTTTCAATCTTAAGTTGCCGGCTGAATTGATCGTGTTGAGTGCGTGCGAAACGGGATTGGGTAAAGAAGTCAAAGGCGAGGGGCTGGTTGGCTTGACGCGCGGCTTCATGTACGCGGGCGCTCGCCGAGTCATTGTCAGTTTGTGGAATGTAAACGACAAAGCTACGGCGTCATTAATGCAACGTCTTTATGCGGGAATGTTAAAAAGCAGGAAGACACCTTCGGCATCACTACGCGCAGCACAGATTGAAATGTGGAGACAAAAGCAGTGGCAGTCGCCGTACTACTGGGCTGCTTTCGTCATGCAGGGTGAGTGGAATTAATTAGGTTTTGTGGGCAGAGAGATGAGGAGATCATGAGATTAGTTTTAATGTTTGCCGCACTAGCGAGCGCTCTGGCGGGACTAGTCATACCTCAGACGCCCGATGAAACAACTCGAAAGTTGTGGGACACGGCTTTTATTAGTTCCCGCACAAGCAAGAAAGAGAGTCGACGTCGTGCGCGGAGTTATCGCATTGCGACGCCCAAAATTCCAATCGACACAGTAACGCCAGAGTCTGTGGTCGGGGTGACCATCTGGCGTTTGCGACCCGCGTCCGCCAGAGATTCAGGCGAACGGATGATCGTTCATGACGACGCGGCGACGAAGCAGTGGATGCCCGAGCGGATCTCGCCCCACACAAAACTTAACCAGGGAGACAAATTAAGAATCAGCATTGAAGGTGCGCGCAAAGGTTATCTCTACGTGATTAATCGCGAACAGTACGCGGATGGCAGTGTGGGAGAACCCTATCTAATTTTTCCCACGACCCGTACGTTGAATGGAGACAATGGTGTTGACATTGGGAGATTGACGGAAATTCCCGCCCAAGACGACAGTCCGCCTTACTTTACAGTAAGAAAGAGCCGCCCTGATCACGTGGCGGAGCTTGTAAGTGTACTTGTTAGCCCGACAACGCTCGAAGGAGTTGCCGTTACGGACAAAGCGCAACTGCTGCCACAGAAACAGGTTGCGGAATGGGAAACTCAGTGGAGCGGCGGAGTCGGCTTTCTCGAGATGGATAATACTGTCGGCCAAACCTGGACCAGAGAGGAACGCGATGCGGGTGTGGCCGATACGCGGGCGCTGACCGCAAAAGGTCCGGCTCCCCAACTTGTGTTTTATCGTGCTGCCGCAAAGGCAAGCGATCCATTATTCGTGAAACTTCAACTTTGGTATCGAAGTAAAACCAAACGCTCGCCTCGCTGAGATTGCAGGTTGAAGTCAACTGAGCCGTAAGCCTTCACAAAAATCAGCAATCAAAATGGGCTATTTTTGGGTGCGCAGTTGGGGAGGGAGCAAGCGGTAATCATTGCTCAGTTAGCCTCTTGATAGCAATCGTCTCGTCTCAATTGGGATTATTTTCAGTGACAAAGGTGGCATTTACTTATGACGTTCAACTGGAGAAGTATGAGGTTTATTACTGCTGCAGCTTTGATTTTTTTGATAACGGCCAGCGCGAAACTTGTTTCCGCGCAGACCGGCAGGACCAAAGCTCAGCCGGGCACAGACAAATCATCAGCCGCAACGGAGAATGAAGAGGGGCGGCTGAAGCAATTTCTCGACAAGAACGGTGGCTATAGAGACAACGAGGGCGGATATTACAATCCCAAGGCCGGAACTTATACGGATGCCGAGGGAGGCATAGTGGACAACTGGAGTGGTTATACCTATAAAAGTGGTTCGTATAAGTCCAAGATTGGCGACTTTTGGAATGCGCCAAAAAAAACCTTTGAACTCACCACCGGCGAGAAGCTCAAATCAGATGACATAACCTCAGCAGAAGCGATCACTCTATTGCGGGAGACCGTCAAGGAGCAGGGCGGCTACGATAAAGATTACATCCGCAAGTCGATGATGGCGCGCATCAAGGCTGAGCATCCCCTCACGCCCTCCAAGGCGGGTAAGCGCCCATAGCTTCCAGCAGTAAGTCCGCTTCGGCAGCTCGGTCTCCCTGCCGTTGCTACCAGTAGAACTAACTAATGTTCTCGATCAGTCTTTAGCATAAATTTTGTTGCGCCGTGAAGAAGGTAGGTGTGCAAGTAGATAGTAAAAAACTTGAACCTTGGCTCAAAACGAAAAAGGTCAAATCAACCTGTCCGGGTTGCAAGCAAGAAGAAATGGTCTCTGAACGATACAATCGCCGTCCCCCTTTTTTCTGCAACCGGCCCCGTGGAAGCCAACTTCCCACTGGTCCCACTTATATGCGACCACTGTGCATTTGTTCGCCTTTTGTAGGAGTTCCTGCCGGTTTATTGTAGGTGGCCACGCTCGGTTATCAGGATGTCATGGCCAGATCGTTCTAGGTTCTGCCAAGCTCGGGACATTACGTGGTTACAGTTGCATTGGAATGAGTTCGGTCAACCCGGGACCGTCAACCTGTTCGACGGAGTGGTTGCGTGATCGGCCCTTGCTGGGTTAACTCGATCGCGACCCTCGCGCTTGGCTGCGTACAACGCCGAATCAGCACGACGAGCGAGTACCTCAGAAGTAGTTCGTTCGTCGGGTAGTGATTCTGCGATGCCAACACTGGCTGTTATTTTTATTCTCCCCGACCTCGTGTAAAAATCACTGGCCTTAATCTCTTCCCTCAGCCGTTCAGCCACTTCCAAACCTTTAACCACCGTCGTCTCAACCAGGAGCACTGCAAACTCATCGCCGCCTATACGCGCCGCAAGGTCGGGGACACGAATATGCTCCTGCAAGATTTTAGCCACGTGGTTGATGACTTCGTCACCTACATTGTGCCCAAACTCATCATTAATCTTCTTAAAGTCGTCAATATCAAGCAACAAGAGGCAAAACGCATGACTGTATCTAACAGCGCGTTCGATCTCCCGCTCCAGTTGTTGATCGAAGCGGCGTCGATTGGCTGTTCCAGTGAGATGGTCCGTGTATGCGGCTTGTTCACAGTTATAGAGGTGCGCTCTAAAATCGAGTAGAGTTCGACTCCGCGCCAGTAGCAAATCCAGATCGCTTGTAATGGTAATGATGCCCAGTGCTCCTACTTCTTCGCCGAGTCGGAAATCCTTTGCTTCGATCCGTGCGGCGGATTGTAGAATCATGGGAATGTACCGGGTGCGAGGGTTTCCGCGAATTCGCCTTGCCAATTGATACCCGTCCATTCCGGGCATCCGAACATCGGAAATGATCAGGTCGGGTTGAAACGATTCGATAGCGCAAAGCGCTTCTTTGCCATTAACTGCGGTCTCCACTTCGTAGCCTTCCAGAGTGAGTGCAACTTTGAGCAGCTCAGTTTTGTCAGGGTCATCCTCAACCAGCAGGACGTGAAATTTTCCTCTCATAAATGTTTCTTAATACCCTTGGATCTAGTTGGTCGAGCCTGACAGTGATCGCTCTGTGACGTGCGCAGTCCTTCAAGGCTTCGTATTGACCTCAACCTCAACAATCATGAGCGGCAATAGTAGAGTGACGCGCGAGGCTAGGTAGCTCGGAGCATTTCATCGTGTAGTACTTTGACTTCAGACCGGCACGCCTGACTGCCTCACACGCCACCGCTTCCGCGTTTACTTTTGCCTGCAACACGTCGCGGAGATAGGCGGTCAAGGTCAGCACGTGCTCTGAATCGATAGGCAGCCCACGCTGCGCATGGTGTTCGATTTGTTCAAGTTCCTGAATGGTCATAAATTACACCCTTGTTCCTTGAGTGACAGTGAATTCACGTACAGTGATAAAGGAGAGGCGAGAAGTATAAAACAGCGGTCTGTACGTTATCGGACATACTAAAGGTGGGAATACGTTTGACGACGCCGGCTGCCTGCCTGGAAGGACAATTAGGCATGCCATCTCAACCCAGAAAACTGCATAAGGCAGCTATTCCAGCCCCCATGTTGAGACAATTCGAGCCAATGCTGCCTACACTGGTGCAGAAGCCATTTTCCAGTCAGCAATGGTTATTTGAAACCGAAGTGGGATGGCTGGAGGGCGATGTGCTTTGTTCGAGAGGGCGAAGCCCAACTTATTTCGCGTAATCAAAGCAGCCTAACCGAGCGATTTCCCCAACTTAAACAGGCAGGAAAGATAATTCAGGCCGCAACCGCTATCCTCGATGGGGAGATAGTCGCGCTGGATGAAAAGGGATTGCCGCTTTTCGATGGTTTGCGATCGAAGCGAACAAGGAGTGCAGTTGTGTTTTACGCCTTCGACTTGCTTTACCTGGATGGTTATTACTTGAGTTGTTGTCCTTTGATAAAGCGGAAAGAGCTTTTAAGTGGTGATACGTTTGGTGCACCCGGCACGACTCGAACGTGCGACCCCCTGATTCGTAGTCAGGTACTCTATCCAGCTGAGCTACGGGTGCCTTTTTGGTAAATAGTAAATGGTAAATGGTGAATAGTAAAACGCGCGGAAAAACACGGAGTTTCGAGTTTCGAGTTCAAAAATCGACTTTAACTCGAAACTTTAAACTCGAAACTCGAAACTTAAAGTCTATCTCGCAAAATACCCGGGCCTCGTGCGTGCGGTTAATGAGGGGTGGGCCACCTCTACACGGATCTCATGCCACTTCCCATCTTTGCCCCGGCCTTTTAGCGGTTGATAGGCAACCGTGTAGAGTGAACGCAAGTGGGCTGCAACTTCAACGTACAACCTCGCCATCTGATCGAGCCGCTGAATTTCGTAGAGTTGCCCCCCGGTCCGATCGGCCAGGTCTTGTAGTCGCGCGCGCGCGGCACTGTAGATACCCATGATTATCGGATCCGGCGGCAGCGGTGACGCACCCGCCGCTTTAGCAATCGACGGTAACCGTTTCGGATCTCCGGACGGCAACGCGAGTGGTAACACAGTTACACCCTGCCGATCAGCACCGGCCAGGAAGTTGTTCAAAACGCTACTGGATTTCGCGTCAATCGCAGCTATGGCTTCCGCATCCGTCTGAGCATTTGCAACTAACGCGCGGTCCGCCTCCCGCTGCTTCGTATCAAGGCCATCCGTCAGGACTACTATGGCTTTGCGGCGCTTCCCTTCCTTCTCTAACTCCTTCAACGAATACGTCAGAGCTTCGTAAAGATTTGTTTGACCAGCACCGTCAGCAACTTCAATCGCGTACGCCGTCACCTTACGTTTGACGGTAAAGTTCTCCAGCATCTTGATTTTGGAATTGAACTGCACCACCGCTACTCGATCTTCCGGAGCCAGCGCGTCCAAAAACCGATACGCTGCCGCCTTCAATTGCGGCCTAAAGCTGATGGTAGAACCCGACATGTCGAGGAGCAGTACCAGACTGAATGGCGCCTGGGTCGGCTCGAAATGAAGAATCGGCTGCTTCACTCCATCTTCGTACACTGCGAAGTCGTTGCGCGACAGCGAGGTAATGGCACGGCCCTGCGGGTCAACGACGCCCACGTTTAACTGCACCAGAGAGGTCTCGGTCCGGACGACATCTTCCGGACCGTCATCCTGTCCCACAGCGACGCTGGTCAGAATCAGCAAACAGAGCAGGACGCTGGAAAAGCGCCCTAATATCGAGGGGTTGCGAAACAAAAAGGAATGCGACATCTGAACTTATCTGTACCTTCAACACAAGTATCAAGGGAAGCAAAAACTTTTGCAATTCGTGAATTTACTGCCCTCCGCGAATGGATAGCCATTTTCGGACGCGCGGAGCATGCTTACGGTTGCTTCGAGGCGGAGCCGAGTAGCCGGTAATCAGTAGCCAGTAGTCAGCAGTCAGTAGCCAGTAGTCAGTAGCTAGTAGTCAGTAGCCAGTAGTACGTAAACGATTGCCCAGCGCTTACTGGCCACTTGCCACCGACTACTGGCTACTGGCTACCGACTACTACCGAAGGACTAATGTACAAACCAAACTTTTGTGCGCAATGCGGGCAGAAAGTGCTGCGTCTGAAATCCCACTTTTGGACGAGCCGCAGGTTTTGTGACGGCTGCGCCCGCGTACTCCGCAAAGAGAGGCTCATGCCCTGGCTGCTCACTGCAGTCTTGCTCGCGAGTTTTGGATACATCGCAGGCAGATCTCGAACGACGCCGCCACCGCCGTTGACGATAATCCGACGATCCGATTCGCCGCTGACCAGTCCCG
>Ga0209486_10000729_pt1 | contig 14436 bp, 12 predicted proteins | sample NCCompost_FD_187518 | JGI IMG/M metagenome (GOLD analysis project Ga0209486, IMG submission 187518) | Agricultural soil microbial communities from Utah to study Nitrogen management - NC Compost (SPAdes) (version 2) | ecosystem: Environmental > Terrestrial > Soil > Agricultural land | place...
ACCGTCCGAGCAAGCTCGGTGCCCTGTCATGCAGGCGGAAACCGCACGAATTCCGTCGTCAGGAGTGCGGCTGCGTTACTGCGGATGTAAACGGCTACGGGATTGGAAACCGGTGGCACGCCTGAAGGCGTGCCCTACGAGAGAGGGGCGTAGGGCACCCCTTCAGGGGTGCCTAGTCGATCCGGTATTTGGCGAGGTAGTAGCTGAGCGCGCGCTGGCTGATGCCCATCAGCTCCGCGGCGTCTTTCTTGACGCCACCAGCCTGCTCGAGCGCGCGCCTGATCGTTTCACGCTCGACCCACTCGAGATTCTGATGCAGGCGCATCGACGGCAGGCCCGATGACGATGACGACGTTGCACCAACCAGCGAGATCGCGGACGCGTCGATCACCGGACCTGTCGTCAGCACCACGGCCCGTTCGATGGTGTTTTCGAGCTCGCGCACGTTGCCCGGCCAGTCGTAGCGTTCGAGCGCGGCGGTGACCCCGAGGTCCACGTTGTCGATCTTCTTGCCGGTGCGCTGGCGGTGCTTCTCGACGAAGTGCTCCACCAGGACGGGGATGTCTTCGCGGCGCTCGCGCAGCGGCGGAATCTCGATCGGGATGACGTTGAGGCGATAGTAGAGGTCCTCCTGGAACTTGCCATCGGACACCATCTGTTTCAAATCGCGATTCGTCGCGGCGATGACGCGGACGTCGACGCGCTGGGTACGTTCCGCGCCAAGCGGTTCGAACTCGCGCTCCTGCAGCACGCGCAGCAGCTTCGACTGCACGGCCGGTGACATCGTGCCGATCTCATCGAGAAAAATCGAGCCGCCGTCGGCCAGCGCGAACTTGCCGCGCTTGGTCATGGTGGCGCCGGTGAACGCCCCGCGCACGTGACCGAACAGTTCCGATTCGAGCAACGTGTCCGGAATCGCCGCGCAGTTCACCTTGATGAGCGGCATCTCGCGCTGTGCACTGCGGTGATGGATCAGCCGGGCGACCATTTCCTTGCCCGTGCCTGTGTCACCGGTGATCAGCACCGTGCTTTTTGTGTCTGCCACCAGCTCGGCGCGCTTGATGACGTCCTGCATCGCCCGGCTTCGCCCGACGATGCCGTAGTGGTTGAATTCGGCGTCGCGCTCGCTGATCAGGTATTGCTTTTCGCTCTGCAGACGCCGGCTGCGCACCGCGCGCCGCGCCAGTCCGATCAGCTCGTCCAGCTCGAACGGCTTCTCGAGAAAATCCTCGACGCCGAGCTTGAAGGCTTCACGCACGATCTGCGTCGATCCATGGGCGGTCATCATGACCACCTGGGGTCGATCCGTGTCCGGGATGGAGGAGAACACGTCACGCAGCAGCTCGAGGCCGGTCACGCCCGGCATGATGTTGTCGACGACGAACAGATCGAATGGACGATGGGTGAGCTGGCGCTGCGCCTCACGCGCCGAGCCGGCTTCGACCACATCGTGGCCATCGTCCCGGAGTGCGCGGCCGAGCCGCTTCAGGATCTTTTCCTCGTCGTCGAGGAGCAGAACGGCGCCGCGGGGACCGTTCATGCCGGCTCCACGCTGGCGAGCGGAATCTCGATCCGGATTTCCGTGCCGGCGTCGGGCCAGCTGTCGATCGACAGCGATCCCCCCAGGCCGACGATGATGTTCTTCGCGATCGGCAGCCCCAGCCCGGTGCCGGCGCGCCGCGTGGTGAAGAACGGGTCGAAGATGTGCGCCATGTCTTCGGTGGCGATGCCCGGACCGTGGTCTCGAACCGTCACCGAGATCCGGTCCGGATGCCGCCGCGTGCTGAGCGTGACGGCCGGCGCCGCGCCGTTGGGGGCGACGGCTTCGACGGCGTGGCGAGCGTTCGCCAGGATGTTGACGAACGCCGTGCGCAGCCGCTCGCCGTCCGTTGTCACGGGTGGGATCTGCGGATCGAGATCGAGCTGCACCGGCGGCGCGCTGCTGCCCGCCCACGCCGCCGCGGACGACGCGCGGCAGATGTCGTTCACCTGCACTTCGCCAAGCTCGAACCGGATCGGCTTCGAGAAGTCGAGGACTTCCGTGACGATGCGATTCAGGCGTTTGGTCTCCTCGTCGATGTCCGCCAACGCCTCCCGCCGCTCGGTGGCCGATACCTCTTCGCGCCAGAGCGCCGCGAGCGACGCCCGGATAATCATCAGCGGATTCCGTATTTCGTGCGCGATCACGGCCGACAGCCGTCCGAGCGACGACAGGCGATCCTTGTGCGCCGCCTCGCGCTGGAATCGCGCGATCGAATCGGTCAGGGTGTTGAACGACGAGGCCAGCAGCCGGGCATCCTCGTCGTCCCACGCGCGGCTGCGGACCGTGACCTTCCGCGTCAGGTCGCCGGTGGCCGCGACGTCACGCATGGCGCTCGTCACGGCGGCCAGGGGCCGTGTCATCGTGCGGGCCACCAGATAGCTGAGGACGGTGGCGAGCAGCACCGTCATGACCAGAATGCCTCCCAACCCGGCGCGCAGCGTGCGGAGCACGCGCAGCCGCTCCGTGCGCGAGCGCATCAGGACGGTCATCGTCCGACCCGCAGCTCCCTGTCCGGCCGGTGCGATCGGCCGGGCGAGCGCCAGGTATTCCTCATCTCCCAGCTGCACGTTGAACAGGCCGCCCGACGTCACGCGCGCCGCCAGCCCCGCACGCACCGCGGCGGGGAGCGAGGAGGCCAGCACGCGCCCGTCGGCCACAAACGCAAGCTGGCTTCCCGTCAGCTCCCGCATCCGCAATGCGACGGCATCGTCGATGAAGAAGCCGATCGACAACCGGCCGAGCACCTCGCGCACGCCTCCCGCGTCGATGAACAGTGGAACGCTGATCACCTGCAGCAGTCCCCGCTGGTGTGTCGTCCAGGTCGAGATGCGGTCAACGGACCCGGGGGCGAACTGGGTGGCGCCGGGATCGGTGACTTCCGGATGGGAAGCCGCGAGAACCGCGCCAGTGCGGCCGGTCACGAGATAGAGCTCCACGTTCAGTGGTCCGAGGTATTCGTTGGCGACGGGCTGCACCGTCCGCGGATCGCCGGTGTCCACCGCCGCCTTGAGTTGCGGCACTTCCGCAACGAGCTGCGCCACCGCCGTGAACCTCTCGGTCAGATCCTGTTGGCGGCGATCAATCAGCGTGGCCGTCTCGGTCACGCTGCGTCGGAGATCGGCCTCCGCCTCCGCGGCAACGCGAACGTTGACGAAGTACATCGCAAATCCGAGCGCCAGCACCGCCAGCACCGTCGAGGCCAGGAAGATCCGGTTCGTCAGCGACGACGTGACGCGCGTCATTGGACGACGAAGTCCAGATCGACGTCGCCGCCCTGTGGTGGGACGGTCACGGTCTTGGTTTCGCGGACCTCGCCTTCGTGCCACGCCGACACGGTGTAGGTCCCGGGTGGCACGTTGTCGATGCGATAGCGTCCGTCAACCTCCGCCTTGGCGTAATACGGATGGCTGAACACCAGAACGAACGCGCTCATGTGCGAGTGGATGTCACAGAAGATGCGCACGACGCCCGCGCGCTCGAACCTGACGGACTTGGATTTCCCGCGCGCATACCGCCCGAGATCGAACTTCCTGGTCCTCGACAGCGAAAAGACGTTGTGGTACGTCGAATCGTTGTTCGGAAAGTCAACCAGCGTCCCCTGGTCGATGGCCAGCACGTGCGGCAGGAACGTCTCGTTGCGCTGGTCCATGCGTGCGCGTACCAGTTCGCGCGACTCGAGCGCCGCGGCCGGCGCGGTTTCGAGATAGACGACCGCGCGGCGCAGGTCCGGAATCTCGCGCGGCGGAGGAGTGCCGAGATCGGCCGGGTTCGGCCGGCGTTCTGCCGGTATCACGACGCGCTGGACGTCGACACGGCCCCGAATGGCGCCGAGTCTCGGTTGTGCCGGCGACGTCGCCGTCGTCAGCAGCAGGGCCAGCGCCAGGCACGATGCAGTCGGAATGTGCAGCCGCACGTCAGAACCAGTAGAGCAGCTGCACCGCCAGCAGCTGGGAGCGTGTCACACGTCCGCCGTCGCGCCGGTTGAACTGCAGCGATGTCCTGGCGATGAGATTGCGCTGCACGTAATAGCCGCCGCCCACTTCGAGACGACTGAGCGGCGCCTCCCATTCGTCCGTCTGCGTGGCCGTGGCGACACGATTGAAGCCCAGGTGTTCGAACCGGGCCGCTCCGTACCAACCAGGCGCGAAGGTGTAGCGCCCCTCGAAGGCAGTGGCGGCCGCGCGAAGGGTCGTGACGGCGCCGCCCGTTCCCAGCGGCATCGTCCATCGGCTCAACACCGTTTCCGCCCGCGCCACCCAGTGGTCGCGCGAATACTCGACGTCGATTTCCGCGGCCCGCTGATCGAAGTCGTGCCCCGTTTCGGGCAGCAGTGCACGAACGCGTCTGTCCAGGAATTCACCCTGGGCGATCGACCCGCCAATCATCAGTCCGGTGGCGGGCGTAATCGTTGCCCGGACCGCGATCTGCTTGCCGCGGTTGTCGTCGGAGACCCTGGGGTTCGACGCCGTTCCGTTGGTGACCCCCACCGATGCTTTCAGGATCTTCCAGGCGGTCGAAACCTGCACACCGGTATCCCACGTAAATGCGCTCACGAGCGGCACGCCGCGATCGGCGTGCACGTTGCCGACCGAATACTGCGACAACCAGCCGCGGCCGCGCATCGCCAGCAGTTCTTCGACATTCGCGGGCGTGCTGTCGGCGCGCAGCGACGTCAGGTACTGATAGGCAACCGGGGAGCCGATGAGCGGGTTGTCGTGCCCGTAGTTTCGCCGCGAGGAGCTCCCGAACGTGGGTGGAATGCGCCCGATCTGCACGTCGAGGGAGCGGTCTGGAATCGGGCGGATTCGCGCGTAGAGTCCGAATACGGTCACGTATTCGAAGTTCTCGGATCGCAGCTCACCGAGAAACGACACACGGTCGGACAGCCGGACGAGCGCGCTCATGCCGACGCGAATCTGCCGCAGCGTGGTCTGTTCGTAATCGCTGTAGTTGAAAAAGCCCTCATCCTCGGGGGCGGTCGAGACGGCGGCGTCGCCGCCGACGACGACACGGCCGCCGCCGAAGATTAGCGGCTCCGACGGTACAGTCTGCGCCTGTGCGCTGCCGGCGACGTGCAGCGCGGCGGCAAACGCCGCGGCGCGAACGATGCGAGGCCAGGTCATGCCCATTGTGCGAGCTAAGGGGGTCCGCCTTCAGGCGGACCTATCTTGAGGATAAGCCTCATCGTACCCGGATGCAGCGCGGCGAGGTCGGCTGACGGGTACGGGGAGACGAGCGTCCACGCTTCAACGATGCGGCCGCGGTCCATGCGGGCGCCCCTTGCGACGCGCGGCTGCCGGCTCCCATACAATCCCGCGACCAGCCACCGGTTGTACCCGCCGGCGGTTCCGAAGGCATCCTGGGGCGATTCGTTCCGCGGTTGCCAGGCCCCGGGGGTTGCGACTGCCGCTGGATCGACGGCTACCTGTGCCAGAACGTCAGCGAGCGGCGCGTCCGTTACGGAAATCGAATACGACTTACGTTGATTGGCAGGTGAAATGAGCCGGACGTACTCCGGCGCCTCTCGCCATGCGACACGGTCGGCTCCGCCGACCAGCGCAGGCACGGCAATCACGCTGGCGGCGATCAACAGGCGGGGTATACTCTGCACCTTGGCTTACATCATCTGTGAACCATGTGTTGGCACCAAGGACACCGCGTGTGTCGATGTGTGCCCGGTCGATTGCATCCACCCCAGGAAAGACGAGCCGCAGTTCCAGTCGGCGGAGATGCTCTATATTCATCCCGACGAATGCATTGATTGTGGCGCGTGCGTCCCCGCGTGCCCGGTGGAAGCGATTTTTGCTCTCGACGAGACGCCAGAAAAGTGGAAGAGCTTCATCGCGGTGAACGCCGACTTTTTCCAGCAGGCCTGAACCCCCTCCGCGCGGCGTTCGTTGCTGCGCTCGTTCTGGCCGCGACGTTCGTGCTGCGCGCCGACACCGGCGCCGACGCGGAACTCCAGTACCAGCTCGGCAACCTGCTCTTCGAACAATCGCGCTACCGGGAGGCGGGCGAGGCCTTCGATCGCGCCACGCAGGCCGGCGACGCGGCGCTGGCAACGCGCGCCCGCAAAGGCAAAGTTCGCGCGGCGCTGCGGATTGCCGAATTCACCGTCGCCCGCGAAACCGCTGAAGTGTTGTATGCGCGCCCGGATGTGGACGCCGAGGGCATCGCCCTGTACGGCGACGCGCTCTGGGCGTCGGGGCGGTTCGATGATGCGGATGCCGCGTACCAGCGGGCTTCCCAGCGATCACCGGAATCGCCACGCGCCCGGTTCGGTCGCGCGCGCTCACTGGCGACGTTCAGCAAGCTGGATGAAGCGCTCGACGTCGCTCTCGCCGCATCGGCGGCCGCGCCTCGCGACGGCGAGATCCACGCCCTGCTCGGCGAGCTGTACGAGCGCTTGTATCGCTACGACGATGCCGCCGCCTCGCTGCGCAGCTATATCAACCTGCTGCCGAACAAGGATCGCAGCGACAAGGCCGCCTGGGCGCGCGCCCAGGTGGAGTTCCTCGACTCGTTCAAGGGCGTCCGCCCGGTCGAGATCGATGCGGAGGATCGCGCCGTCCTGCACACGCTGCCGTTCCGCCTCGTCAACGACAAGGTGGTGGTCCGCGCGCGCATCAACGGGAGCAACGCCCAGGATTTCGTCCTCGACACCGGCTCGGAAGAGACCATCATCTCTGCCGACTCGGCACGGCGCCACCGTGTGCGGCCGGTGACCTATACGCTCAGCGCAGGTGTTGGCGAGATCGGTGTCCGCGGCCTGCAGCTGGCGCGGATCCAGTCGCTGGACCTGGGCACGCTGCAGGTGCGGAACGTGCCGGTTCTCGTCAAGTCACCCGCGCTCCGCGGCATGCCGCGCCCGGAGAGCGAAAGCTTCTCGCCGCTGGCGATCGGGTTGTCGATGACGATCGACTACGGCCAGCGGCTGCTGACGATCGGCAGCAAGCTGCCGCCGTTCGAGGCGGATCACCGCCTGCCGATGCGCATTCACCGGCTGGCGATGGTGCGGGGCGTGCTCAACGACAGCCACCCGGCCTACTTCGTTGTCGACACCGGCGGCGAAGTCATCTCGATCAGCTCGGACACCGCGCAGCAGCTGCCGCCGTCGCCGTATCGGCGGATTCCGCTGCGTGTATGGGGTACGTCCGGGTGGGATCGCGACGCGTTCCTGCTCCCCGGCGTCGATCTCGAGTTCGACCGCATCGAATACCGCAATCATCCTCTCGTCGTTCTGAACCTTCGCGCGCCGAGCCTGCTGCTCGGATTCCAGCTGGGCGGGATCGTCGGCCACAAGTTCCTTGCCCCCTACCGCGTCGCCATCGATCTGGTCCAGAGCGAGCTGCGGCTGCAGAAGCAATAGAACGATCTGCTAAGCTGCTGCCCCGTAGGGCGCCCCTTCAGGGGTGCCGGAGACAGGAGCGCCGACATGCAGAAATTTGGACTTGGTGTGCTCGCCGCGCTGGTGCTCAGCGCCGGAGTGACTTACACCGCGCAGAAGACCGACGACCAGGTGATGCGCGAAGTGCGCGACCGCGCGGAGATCGAGGATCTCATGTGGCGCTATACCCGCGCGCTCGACACGACCGACGGGGCGGCGTACGCCGCGGTCTATACGCCGGATGGCCAGTTTGGCACCGGCGCCAACGCGACGAAGGGCCGCGAGGCGCTGACCAAAATGGTCGCGGACCTGCGCGCGAGCCGGGTGGCGAACGAGGCGAAGGGCGTGCGGAATCCGCCGATGTATCACATGACCGCAAACCATGCGGTCACCTTCATCGACAGGGATCATGCGCGCGTCGACGCGTACTATCTGACGGCGTTCGGGCCGGCCGGCCAGGAGACGCCGCTGCGGGTCGCGGCCGTGGGGCGGAGCGTTGACGAGCTCGTGCGCGTCAACGGGAGATGGTTGATCAAGACGCGGAACGTCGCGCCGCAGAACTGAAGCACGAAGAACGGAACCACGAAGGCCGCGAAGGATCGTGATCTTCGATTCTTCGTGTTCTTCGTGGTTTAGAAGTCGTAGCCGATCCAGAGCGAGAACTTCGGCTTCCGGAACGCGCTGCTGCCGCCGAACGCCGCAAACCGCAGGTCTTCCCAGTCCTTGTTCAGCAGCGTCTTCCAGGACCAGTCGAAGTGCACCGGGAACCCGAGCGCGAATGTCTCGAGGCCGATGCCGTAGGACGCTCGCGCGTCCACGAGCCGCAGTCCACTGATCACGGTCGGTTCACCGAAGATCGGTGTCTGCTGAAACGCGTTGAGCGTCGAATAGCCGACGATCGGCGTGTAGGTTTCCGCCGACCGTGACGCCCACTTGAACGGCTCGCCCTGACGCGCCGGGTCGGTCGTCTCGCCGAAGCCGGCGCCGCCCATGTTGGCAAAGAGCACGCCGCGGATGCCGCCGAGCACGCCGATCGGCGTCAGCATCGCCTCGATGAAGGGGAAGCGCAGCTCCGCGTTCAGGTAGCCGGCGCGATCGCCGATGAACTCCAGATACTCGTACCCGTGCATCTCGGAATTGCCGCCGAAATACATGAAGTCCGGCGCGTCGCCCCAGCTGCGGAAACCGCGGGCACGGAGCGCCAGGAGCCCGCTGCTCCCCATGCGGAGGTAGTAGCGGACGTCGGCGTCGACTGTCTGCCGCGACAGCGTGCCGTCGCCGAGCTTCGGCGCGTACTCATACCCGATCCGCATCGTCCGTCCCGCCAGCGGGCCAAATTCGCGGAAGACCGTCGTCTCCTCGATGAAGTTGACGCCGAGCGGCAGGAAGTTGCCGCTGCGGAACAGCCGGCGGCCGAACTGATCCTCCTGGAACTGATCGGACGCCTCGGCGAGGCTCGGGTCGTTGAAGTCCTCCTGGTACTGCATGAACCCGCCGAATAGCTCGGCGCGGCGGTAGCGGTTGAACGGCCAGATGCCGAAAATCGTGCCGCCGCGGACCGTGCGCGTCGCCAGCGCCAGATCGCGATCGACGATGAAGTTGCCGTCGTAGAGGATGTTCTCGAGGTTGCCGTAGAAGAACGAGGTCTGCGAGAACGCCTGCAGCGCGTAGTTGAAGCGGTGCGCCAGGTTCAGATACGAGAACGAGAGCGTCCGGTACTGCGAGATGGACGCCGCATAGAGGCTGAACTGCTGGTCCCCCAGCACGTCGCTGAAGGTCACCGACGATCCGCCGAAGATATCTCCGCCGCTGGTGACGCCGACGTTGACCGGCGGCCGGCCGTCGAGGAACAGCTTCTCGAACGTACCCTTCTTCTTCTTGTTATCGGCAATCAGCGTGTGGCTGAGGGGCGGCTGGAACGGGATGTTGAGGCCCGGCTCCCCGAAGTCGGCCGACGCCGCCTTGATGATCGGCTCCCGCCGTTCGAGCAGATGCAGCTCGTAGTTCGCCTTGTAGTAACTGACAAATCCGATTCGGGTCTGCTCGTTGCCATCGTTGACGACGACCGCGTAGAGGTTGCCGCCGACCGCGTCGGTGTATTGGCGCAGCTCGCCGGTCTTCAAGCCCAGAGTCCAGATGTTGTAGACGTCGCCGTTGCGGGCGACCTCGGGCTCGATCGGCTTCGTCGGGTCGGTCGCCGTGGAAGCGAAGACGATCGTGTCCGCATCCATGAACTTCGCCGTGCCATCGTCGTGCGTGCCGAAGGTCAGCTGCGTTTTGCGACCGGTGTCCAGATCGAGCCGGAACAGCTTTTCGTTTTGGCTGACGCGCGCGAGGTAGACGAGCGACTTGCCGTCCGGCGACCAGGTCGGCGCGGAGTCGGCGAACTCGTCCTTCGTGACGTTGATCACTTCCTTGGTGACGAGATCGACGATGAAGATGTCGCCGGTGCCGCCCTGCAGCGCCGCAAAGGCGATGCGGCGTCCATCGGGCGAGAAGTCCGGCGATTCCGGATCGTCAACCATGCGCAAATCGATGCGCTCCACGATTCTGTCGTCAATGACGTTCTGCACGATCAGCGTCCGCGACTTCTCCGCCCGCACGAAATAGGCGAGGTTGTTGCCGGACCATGACATCCACGGCACCGTGACCCATCGGCCGCCCGGGGTGACCAGGTATTCGAAGCCGCGGTCGGAATCGAAGCCGCTGGTCAGGTTCTTGAAAACCTTCCCGTCCTTTGCCGACACGAGGATGATGTCCATCTCGCGATCGGAGCTGTTTCCGCTGGCCACCGCGAACAGCTCGCCGGCCGGCGACGGCTCGACGGAGTAGGCGCCCCTGTACCGGCCCCGTTCGGGATCCGGCGCGAGGTTGCGGCCGTAGTCGGCGGGACGCTCCTTGTCACGGAACGCTTTGAAGCGATCCTTGAGGTACTTGTCGAACTGCTGATCGAAGTCGTCCGCGCTGATCTGGAACGTCTCCTGGTAGGCCTCTTCGCCGCCGCCGATGACCGCCTTGCGCAGGTTGAAGAGATACTGGCGGATGCCCTCCTTGCCCCACCGTGACTCGATGAACTCGAACACGGCGTGGCCGAGGTTGTAGACGCAGCGCCCTCCGACCTCGCAATTGCCTTCCGTTTTGGTCATCTTCGGGATGATGTCCGCGATGGCTCCGTCGCGAATCGACATCAGGTCCTGCGGACTCCATCGGCCGGTCAGATAGTCCGACAGTCCCTCGTTGACCCACAGCGGCACGGCGCGGCGGATCAGCGACGTCGGGATCATGTCGTATTCGAACTGGTGCGTGAGCTCGTGCACGATCAGGCGGTAGAGCAGGTCGTGCGGCTCGTCCATCGGCATGACGATGCGCTGCCGGACGGGCTCGGCGAATGCGCCCACGCCTTCTTGGGCGGCGCCGGGGACGACATTCTGCTGCTGGAATTCGCTGCTGGTCTGGAAGAGGATCAGCGGGACCTTGTGGGCGAGGTCATACTTCAGCTCCGAGCTGACATGCTGGTATGCACTTTCGGCATACGAGGTCATTCGCTCGAGGTGCGGTTCGATTTCGGGGTAGTAGTAGATGACGAAGTGCTCGGTCTCGTACGTCCACCACTCGAACCGGTCGTAGCGAACCTGATTCTTCCCGTGATAGGGGATATAGGCGGTCTGCGCAGCGACAGATGTTGCCAGCGTGAGGACCGTCAGGGCTGCAGCGGTGGGAAGGCCGAGCCGCCTGCGGATGGTCATGGTGTCTCCTCGAGAATCAGGCGCGTGAGGGAGTACGACAAGAGTCGCGATCTTACTGCTGACACTTTGGCGCCCGCAATGAGCGCATCGGGCGACGAGGAGCAAAGGACGTACCGATGAGATCTGCGCCCATTGCAGCGGGTTCACGTGTCGTCCTGTGGCAAGCGGTCCTCTTTTGGTGCCGCGTTTCTTCCGCGCCGGGTGACACCGGGAATAGAGGATGGGGCGGGCGGGTTATGAGAATGGGCGATGGCTGGCCGCCGCGAGGGTGAGCCCGCAGACACGGTTGCGGCCCGGGCGCTGGAGTTTCTGGAGCCGCTCTATGCCACCGCCCTGCGGCTGACGCGGAACGCGGCCGACGCCGAAGATCTGGTGCAGGACACGTTCGTGAAGGCGCTGCGGTTCTCGGACCGCTTCAAGCCGGGCACGAACCTGAAGGCATGGCTGTACACGATTCTGCTGAACACGTGGCGGAATCGCCGCCGCGACGCGGCGCGGGAGGCCGTCGATATCGACAGCCCGCGCGTCGAGGAAGCGGCGTCGGGCGGCGAGGGGCCCGCCGCGCTCGAGACCCCCGAGCAGATCCTGCTGCGCGCCACCGTGCGCGATGATCTGCAGGCCGCGCTCGACACGCTGCCCGAGGCATTTCGCGAAGCCGTATGGCTGCGCGATGTGGAAGAGTTCACGTATGCGGAAATTGCCGGCATGGTCGGCATACCGATTGGAACGGTAATGTCGAGGATTTCACGGGGCCGCCGGCTGCTGTACGAACGGCTCAGCCTCTCGCGGGGCCACGCCGGCGCCGAGGGGCGTCTTACACGATGATGAACGACGACTGTCGGCGCACGGCCGAACGCCTCAGTTCGTATGTCGACAACGAGCTCCCGGCGGGCGAGCAGGCTGATGTCGAGCGGCATCTGCACGCGTGTCCGCCGTGCCGCACCGCCGCCACGCACGAGAGCGGAGCACGGGCGGTGGTTCGGGAGCAGGCGCCTCGTCTGATGGACGTTCCACTGCCGCCAGGCCTTCGCACCCGCTGCGAGGCGCTGGCACGCGAACACGCGCGGCCCTCGGCGCCATCGGTCTTCTCGTCGAGGCGCTTTGCCCCCCTCACGGCCGTGATGACACTCGTCATCGGATTCCTGCTGTTCTCTCTCGCCACACACCGGTCCGACACCGTCCTGGCGGCGCAGCTCACCGCCGATCATGCGAAATGCTTCCGCTTCTTCGCAAAGAACACGTCATCGGACGCAGACGCCCGCCGCGTCGAACAGATGCTCGAAAGCGACTACGGGTGGGACGTGCACATCCCTCCGTCATCGAGTACCAATGGAGTGCGCTTGCGAGGTGCCCGCCGTTGTCTGTATGCCGACGGATCCATCCCGCACATCATGTATGACGTCGACGGACACGATGTGTCACTCTTTGTGCTGGATGGCGTCAGCCGGCCGGCCGCCGATCTCGTGTCGCTTGGCCACCGCTCGCGCATATGGATGGCCGGGCGGCGCACCTACGTGCTGGTGTGGCCCGTCGCGGCCGGCGATATGACGGTCGCCGCACGCTACGTGAGGGAGGAAGCGCGTTGATGAAGTGGAAAAGTGGAAAAACTGGAAAAGTGGAAGAAGTGGAAAAGTGAGCGATGAACGAACAGCAGACCCCGGAAACCTCGCCGCCTTCGGAATCAACTGAGCCCGCCGCGCCCGCTCCACCCGAGCCGCGGCTGTCGCGGCGCGCGGCGTGGATTGCCATGGGCTCGGTGGCGCTCGCGCTGGGGCTGCTCTGGGCCGCGTCCGATATGTCGGAGCCGCCACCGGACGAGGACCTGTCGTCGCTCATCGCTGCCGACGAGCTGGAGGACGCGAAATCGGTCGGCAAAACCGCCCCCCTCGATTACACGCTGAAGGACATGAACGGCGCGGATGTCCGCCTGGCCTCGTTCAGGGGAAAGATCATCCTGCTGAACTTCTGGGCGACGTGGTGTCATCCCTGCAAGGAAGAGATCCCCGATCTGATCGCCCTCCAGAACCAGTACAAAGACGACATCGTCGTGCTTGGCTTCTCGATCGACGACAAACCTGAAGATCTCAGGAAGTACGCCAAGGCTTACCAGATGAACTATCCGGTGCTGGTGGGCGCTGGCCACGAGAACGTTCAGGAAGCATACGGACCCATGTGGGGCGTCCCGGTGACGGTGATTATCGGCCGCGACGGAAAGATCGCGAAGAAGCAGTCCGGGATTCGCAGCCTCGAACAGTTCGATCGGGAAATCAAGCGGCTTCTCTGAACGTGGTTCCGGTAGTATGATCCGTGCATGCTGAAGGGATTCACGCACGCACGCCTCGCCTGCGGCTGCCGGATCGCCTTTCGCGAAGGCGTGGAAGGGAGCCCGGTCACCGTCGTGGTAGACGAGAAGGGGACCTGCTGCGTCATCTCACTGCACGTTCGCGATTTGCCCCTCTACGACTATCGCGAAGCGCTGCGTCCGCCGACGCGCTCGCTGCCGCTCGAAGAAGAAGAGTACGAAGAAGAGGGTTAGGAAAACTGCACCCGCAGCTCAGCGATGAGCGGCAGGTGGTCCGACGCCATCAGTGCGAGCCGCGTTCGCGGCAGCTCGAGCTTCACCACTTCGACATTCCCCTCGTAATAGATGTGGTCCAGGTGCAGCACCGGGAACACGCCGGGATAAGTGCGCCGGCGCCGCAGATGGGCGCGCAGGTCGATGCTCTTCAGACGTTCCGTCAGCATCTCGGTCGCCATGCCGCGCATCCATTCATTGAAGTCGCCGAGCACGACTTTCGGAGTCCCGACGCGGCGGTCGTGGAGGATCGCGCTGAGCCGGCCGGCCTGGTAGCGCCGTTCGAGGAGCGCCGTGCCCAGGTGGACGTTATACAAGTGCAGCGTGTCGTTGCCGATCTCGATATCGACGCGCTGACAGCAGCGCGGCTCGCACGTCCGCCACGACAGGTCGTACTGCGAGTGCTGCCGGATCGGCAGGCGGCTCATGACCACGTTGCCGAAAAGCGCCCCGCGCAGCTGCCGCACCGGGGCCATCACCCAGCCCATGCCGAGCATCGCGCCGAGCTCCTCGGCGTGGCCCGTCGACGTCTGGCTGGCGCCGATCACCTCCTGCAGGGCGACGACATCGGCGTCGATGTTGCGAATGACCTCGGCGACCCGCGCTGGATTGGTGCGGCCGTCGAGGCCGCGGCACCGATGGATGTTGTAGGTGGCGACCCTGAGGGTTCGCCAGTGGGCGTCTG
>Ga0209486_10000730_pt1 | contig 14434 bp, 14 predicted proteins | sample NCCompost_FD_187518 | JGI IMG/M metagenome (GOLD analysis project Ga0209486, IMG submission 187518) | Agricultural soil microbial communities from Utah to study Nitrogen management - NC Compost (SPAdes) (version 2) | ecosystem: Environmental > Terrestrial > Soil > Agricultural land | place...
GTGCCGTCACCGGTCGACTCCACGTCGAAGTAAAAGCCGTGAAGATGCATCGCGTGCGCGGCCAGGCTCAGGTTCACTACCCGCCAGCGGACAGTATCCCCGACGGCATGCCGCAATCGCTCGCTCAGTGGCCACGATCGGCCATTCACGACCGCTAACTCCGTTCCTCGGACGCCAGGATCCCTGCGAATAATTCCCACCACGAAGATTCGGTCGCGGGAATCAACACCTGCGTCGTCGGCGACGATGACCCCGCCCAACTGGCTGTCGGCGCCGTCACGAGTCGGCAGCGGCTGATCGGTGGTGGTCGCCCAGTAGTGGAACGTTCCAGCAGCGCCGAGCTTGAACTGCGCTTCGCCGGTGGTTCCCGGCGCAATTGTAAGAGGCTGGCAGGTGCCTGGCCGATCGCACAGGCCGCGCACCCGCACTGGTGCACCGAGCGTGTTGCGGATCGACATCTTCACGACTGTTCCAACGCGCGCACGGATGAGCGGCGAGGGCACCATCAGCGGCTGTCCTTCTTCACCAAACGCTTCGATGTCGCGCGAGGGCGCCGCCTGGCCCTCAGGAGACCATCGGCCGACACCGACACGGAGCGAAACCGAAAGCACTCCGTTCTCGAATCGTCCCGCGGATCGGACGTTGTCGTGCGTGATGACCGACGCCGGCCCGTTCGCCGCACCTGTCTGCGCAGCAGCCGGAGCAGCGACGGTCGTTAGGACGATAGCGAGAAGGTGGAACGACTTCATGCGACTGCTCCGTGCTCGTCTTTTGGGCCTGCCACGTCTGGTCGCTCGAATCTCCAGCCGACTACCCTGCGGAGTCAACTCCAAGCCGGCTGTCCACTCGCCGAGGCAGTCCACGCGAGAGGGATAGGCACAGCCTGGTTGACACCGGTACGTGATCGCCCGGTCGGCCCTTGTTAGCGCCCGTTGAGTTCCGCCCGCGCTTCGCGCCACGACGGACAGAACTCGTTCATCATCGCAACAAAGCGGGGGCCATGATTCGGTACGATCAGGTGCACCATCTCATGGACCACCACGTACTCGAGCAGGTCCCTCGGCTTCGTGACCAGTTCCGTGTTGAGCCGGATCTGCTTCGCGTGGTAATTGCAGGTGCCCCACCGGGTTGTCATTCGCCGCAGGTAGTAGCCCTTCACCTGCACATTCAGCCGCTGCTCCCATTTCTGAATCAGCGGCGGCAGAGTTTCCCGTAGGATGGACTTGTGCCAGGCGTGCATAACGTGAGCGCGCCGCACAGAATCGCTGCCAGGTAGAGTAAACAGCGTTATGCGGCGGTTATCGATCGTCACCCCTTGCCGCCCCTCACGCTCCACAACCGAAAGCAGGTGCCGGCGACCCCAGAGGTAATGACTCTCGCCGGAGGCGAACTGCTTCGGCGCCGCTCCAGTCGCCTGCTCTTTCACACGCTGCTGCTGCCGTCGGATCCACTCCATCCGCGAGGCGGAAAAGGACTCCAGGATCCGAAGCCGGGCAGAAACCGGCGCCGAAATCGTGACACGCCCATCGGGAGCATGCACCCTGAGGTGGACATGCTTGATGCGTTTCCGCAAGACCGTAATGCGGAGGTCGCCTAACTGCAGAACTTCGCCGTTAGGTCTCGCGCTCTTCGCTCTCGCCGGCCTGCTCCCGTAACATCTCAAAACACTTCGCGACCAACGATTCGGTTGAGTACTCAACCCCATCCGTCGCGCGCCAGATATTTCCACCCTCCGGCGGCTCGATCGGTTTCAGCGTCAGCTCTGACACAAGCTTGGCGCCTTTCGTGTGGCGCGTTGCGCCGCGGCGGGCAACCGTTCCGCTCCACACCATGATGTGCAATTCACCAAGCGTGGCACCCTTGGACTCGTCGCCAAACCAGGACAAGCTCAGCGCGTAACCTGGCCCTTGCAGCACACAGCCGTTGGGCGAGCGGTGTGCCTCCAGCGCCTCCGGGATCCGTTCTGCCCGCGTCAGCGATCGCTCGGGAGCGAGTTCGTCCAGCAAGGCCGTCACCGACCGTTGAACCGCGCCCTTCTCCTTATAGGTCGGGGCGGGCTTCCGCTGGGTGGTCTTTGGTTTCGAGGAGTCTGGCATGCCCCTGAAAGCTATCCGGTGCACCAGCAGTCATCACGCCGAGTTGTCGCGGTCTACCCGACCAAACCGGGAAAAATGGCCCTCGAGGACGGGTCAGCTGCTGATTTTGCCAGCCACCGGCTGAACCACCGCGGCTATGGAATCGAGGTCGAGGTGATCCCCGATGTGTTTTCCGTAGCGCGCGAGAAGAATCTCCCCGTTCGGTGACACCAGGAAATCGGCAGGCATCGAGTGAAAGCTGTCGTCGATAAGACCGCCCCAGTATCCCAACACGCTCGCACGCACGAAGCGCCAGTAAAACGACGGAGCGAGCATCGTGATCACCATTCCCCACCAGGAGCGCCCAACCCCGAACAACTCGTACAGTCGCCGGCCAGGATCGGCGATGATATGGTGTGATGCATCTCCATGGAAATGACGCCCAAGCCTCGCCGCCGGCGAGTGAAAGACCGCCACCCAGGTCACGTTATGAGCCTCGAGCTCCGCCGTTGCGAGCGACAGTTCGCGCACGCGAAGGTTGCACATCGGGCATGAGGCGTAGCGGAGAAACGAGATGAGGATCCACGACTCGCCAGGAGGTACCTGGATCGCGCTGCCGTCGAGTGTAGCCGCCTCGAAAACCGGTGCGTTATCGCCCCGTTGCAAGGGATTCGCACGTCGCGGGGGCTTCATTCTTCCACCGGTCCGAAAATATCCTCGACGTGCTTGCCGAACAGCACCCCGATCTTGAGTGCCAGCGGGAGGCTCGGATCGTACTTCCCGTTCTCAATGACATTGATCGTCTGACGGCTGACGCCCAGCCGCTCGGCGAGTTCGGCCTGGCTCCAGCGCCGTTCCGCGCGCAATACGCGAAGCGTGTTTCGCATCGCGTGTTCCTATTTGTAGCGCAGCCGGGCCAGCCACAGCGCGGGCAACCAGGTCACGGCCATCCACGGCCACACGTCCCCGATCGTTAGGCTCGCCAGCAATCCTGCTTTCTGGAGCGATTCGACGACCACCGCCATCGCAATCGCCAGCGGGAAGGCGACCGCGAGCGATTCGAGCAGGACCGCGCGATGGTATTCGTCCTGGCTCCGGATCCAGCTTAGCTCCGCCCAGATGAACGCGAAGAAGAAGACCAGGGGAACCAGTGCGACGACAACTCGCGTCGCCTGGGGCAGGCTGTCGCCCCGGAGGAGCGCGTTCGCGGCGAGCGTGCTCCCCACCGAAAGCGCGCCGATGAAAGCGAGTGAGGAACTGCGGATCGGCTTGATAGTCATGGAACATGTGTACTATATATCTGACATTATGTCAAGATGATAGTACATTCCCCACGTGGCGGTGTGACGTCACGACCGTGACGCAGGAGGCCCCCGCTCACGCGGGCACCGAGTCGACGTTAGGCACACCGGCCAGGGCGATAACCGACCAGTCTCCTTCGTCGGTCTTCGAACCGGTAAAGGTTTCCGCGGAAGGTGGCTCTTATCTGGGTCCCTCCCAGGAGAGCACATGGCAAGTTGGCGTAAGGTCGCGCTCGAAATCGTGTTGTGGGTGTTTGCGCTATTCCTCGCGTGGGTCTTCATCCGGCAGGGGTTCGCCAAGTTCGACGACGCCAGTGGCTGGTCGCGGGCGTTCCGGACTTGGCATTTCCCCGCTTGGTTTCGGATCCTGATCGGTGTGCTGGAGACCAGCGCCGCTGGACTGCTGCTGTGGAAACGAACCGCGTTTGCCGGAGCGGTCATCATCATCGTCGTCATGCTGGGCGCCATGGGAACCCACGTGTACTGGGGACGCCCGAGCCAGGTCACCAGCGAAATCCTCCCACTCTTTCTCTCCACGATGGTTGCATTGGGACGTCGCAAGGTGTTCGGGTGGCAGCGATCGCAGTTGGTGCCGGCGAGCACGTGAAAGACGACGCGACCTTTGCTCAACTCGTGCAGAAGGCGCGGGATCCGTCCGCGTCGCTGCACGAGCAACACGCGTCGTTCGGTGAGCTGGTTCGGCAGTCACAGCACATTGTCTTCGGACTCGCCCTGGCATCATTGCGCAACGTGGAGGAAGCGAAAGACGCCGCGCAGGATGCCTTTGCGACAGCGTGGCATCGCCTCCGCCAGCTTCGCGACCCGTCCGCGTTTGCACCCTGGCTGAGAGCCATCGTCGCCACCGCCTGTGTCCGACAACGACGGAAACGGGCCCGGGTGCCTAACGATCCTGCCCGCATATCGTCGGTGGACGCGGACGATCGGCACTTGGATTATCAAGCCGTCATTGCGTCGGCCCTCGAAACGCTTACGGAGGGCCAGCGACATGTCACCGTCCTGTTCTACTTCCTCGGGTATACCCTGCCCCAGGTCGCGAAGCTGCTGAGGCTGAAGCCCGGAACGGTTGGGAAGCGACTCCATGCCGCCAGGCTGCGCATTCGACGCGGTCTCCCTCGATCCGTGCGAGGCGACTTCGTAAGGCTCGCGCCATCAAAGCAGTTCGTCGAACAGGTAAGCCGTGGTTTGCTCGATGAGTACGTCGGTGAGTATCGATTCGAGCGACGTCCCGAACTCGTAGTAAGGATCACCCGGGAAGGTGACTCGCTCGTAAGTGAGGGGAGCGGTCAACGACACGTCCTCGTGTCAGTTGGCAAAGGTTCGCTGCTGACCACGAATTACGATGGCGAAGGGCGCTTCCGCCGGAACCGCCAGGGCCAAGTCACCCACGTCGTCTATTACGAGTTCGGGAGACGCATGGGCATCGCCCGAAAGACGACTTCTATTTGACCAGAGCGGGCAGGATGTATTTGGGCAAGAGATCGCGGAGCCCGTAGAAACCTCCCGCGTCGGCGTAGTTCCCCGCGAAAATCGCGACCACCAGGTCGAGTTCCGGGATGAACATGGAGTACTGGCCACCGTTCCCCGACGCGTGATGAGCAACCACGGTACGCCCCTGGTGCTCGAACTCGGTCGACCACCACAGATAGCCGTAGTTATTCGTCGTCGTCTCCGTCGGACCGTTAGGTCCCTGGCGGAACGTGCGACCGATCCGATAGCGAGGCTGGACGGACTCCTTCACCCACGCCTCGCTGAGGATCCGTCGTCCATTCCACGTCCCGCGGTTCGCATACAACTGCGCGAACTTCGCGAAGTCCCGCAGGATGTAATGCGCGCTCCCTCCCATGTAGGAGTCGCCAACAGGTGTGATGAGCAGGAAATGTCGATCCATCTGGAGCGGCGACGAGACGAGTTCCCAGGCGAGATCCTGAAACGAACGCCCGGTTGCTCGCGCGATGACTTCCCCGGCAAGAAATGGATTGATCGAGCAGTAAATAGCCTCGGCGCCTGGATCTCGAAGCATCTTGAGGTCGAGCACCATCTGCAGCCAGTCGGGATTCGTGTCCTGGTTCGTCAGGACGTCTTCGCTCCCGGGATACTTCTCGTAGTCGGGTGCGTTGTCGTGGCAGTCGAGCCCCGATGTCATCGTCAGCAAATGATAGATCGTCATCGCCCGCTTGCGCGGATCAAGCGAAGGTGACGTCATGCCCATCGTGGAAAAGACCGACGTCTTCGGACCGATCTTCATCCCTGCCTGCATCGCGGCTCCCAGCACAACGCTCACAACCACTTTTGATGCCGAGCGGGTATCGTGCGGCTTGCTCGCGTGTTCACCAAGGAAGTACTCCTCGAGCACGATCTTGCCGTTTCGGGCGATGAGGATGCCGTGCGGCCGAAATGCGTTCGCACTGTCTGTGGATGCATTGACGTACATCCGTATCATCGCCTGGAGCTTTTCCTCGGAGAATCCGGCATCGCCGGCACGACCGACACTCCAGCCATCGTTTCTCTGCAATGGTGGCGTGTAGGTGTAGGTGCCGGTGGGCCGGCCCCGCGGGTAGAAGTTGGTGAAGCTGTCCGGATGCACTTTCTGGAAGTCGTGCGTGGCAAATCGCAGATACGCGCTGAGCCGCCCCTGACGCAGCAGCCCCGTCGTGATCGTCGTGTCGCGTGCATCGCGCAGGAATACGGTATCGCCGCGCCGCGTCAGGTGGTCGAGGCGAATGAACCGCCCCTGGTTCCGTTCCGGATTGCGGAGGAAGGCGCCGAGCGTTCCGTCCGGTCGGCGCTTGACTTCCATATAGAAGGTGAATGTTTCGTCGATCGGCTCGACGTTGCCCGAGTAGCAGGTTGCACTGTCCCCGCAGCGCGCCAGCACAACGGGCATGCTGCGTCTCGGGTCGATCCACTGCCCCACGATCGATTCCCGGTCACGAGCGAACCGCCCCGTGAACTTGTTCGAGGCGGGCAGGTCAAACGACAACGAATCCCTGACGACACGTACGTCAGCCGTCCGCGAGCCGATGCTGGCCTGCCAGCGATCGCCCGTTTGTCTGAGTTCGAGTCTGCCGCGAACCTCCGGCCCGAAGTACCGCTTCGATTGCCAGAGGCCAACGAGGGACGTGTCCTGCGCGCCTGTATTCGTGGCGACCGCAATGTGGGCAAGAAGCAAAGTGATCGAGATGCGAATCATCGAGTCCTCCAGCGGAGCTGACGATCTATATCCATAGTGGCCATAGTATAGCCATGGTGGCTATAGTGTCAACGCGTCCGCTGCGCGGCCGACGACGTCGTATGGCCCCCGATCGTCCCCGCTTGCAACAGTTCCGGGACGCCTGAAACACGACGGTGGACATAACGAGGCTACCCCCCGAGTCTTCGCTCCACTCGCATGCGACTTATCCCCTGGCTCTTCCAACTCGGCGCCGCTTCAACGGCCAGCGCGACTATTTCCGGTGCGCAGACGTGTGACGATCGTCCCGTCATCGCTTTTGTAGGCGCGGACGTCCTGACCATGAGCGACTCGATCCTCCGTCGCGCACAGCATGTGCTCGTCCGTCGCGGTCGAATCGATGTTGTCGGTGCAACGTCGATCCCTGCCGACGCGTGTCGCATCGACGCCCGGAACAAGGTCCTGCTCCCCGGCCTGGTCGACATGCACGTGCACACCAGCGCGCGTGAAATGCCCCTCTTCCTGGCCAACGGCGTCACTCTCATTCGCGAGATGAATGGCTCGCCAAGGCATCTCGCGATGCGTGATAGCATCGCAACTGGAACGCTGCTGGGGCCAAAACTACTGGTCGCGTCCACGCTACTCACCGGCCAGAAGTGGCCGGTGCGATATCGGTTGATCGAGGACGTGAACGCCGCGAAAGCCGCCGCTCGCGAGATGAAGAACGCAGGCTACGACTATCTCAAGATTTACGATGGATTGTCCCGCGATCAGTACGATGCATTCGTCGAACTGGGCCGCACACTCGGCATCTCACTCGATGGCCATATCCCGCAAGACGTGGGACTGAGGCGTGTCCTGGAGGCCGGCCAGGCGCTGCAGCACATGGACAAGATCGCGGTTGCGATTGGTGGCCACCCTCCTGATGTCTCGAAGCTCGACGAGGCGGCGAAATTGTTTCACGGCAGGTCGGCGTGGGTGACGCCGACATTGGCATCACTGCGAGTACTCGATCGCGCCGGGACGGCGGAATACGCGGCGCGATTCCAGAATCCGGAAATCGCCTACGTCGATTCGTCGAGCTTCGGCTGGTGGCGTTCGTTCGTGCGTAGCGGGACTCGTCAGGCAGCGGCGTCGCCCTATTATCAGTTCCAGACCGCCCTCCTGAAGGTTCTCAGGACAAGTGGTGCGCGTTTCCTCCTGGGCACCGATGCCGCCAACCCCATGATGGTGGCCGGCTTTTCGGTGCACGAAGAGATGCAGGTACTGGTCGAAGACGGTAGTTTAAGCCGTTACGAAGTCCTGCTCGCAGCCACTCGCAACGCGGCGCAATTCCTCGGCGACACCTTGGGCGGACAGGTCAGAGTGGGTGCGCGCGCCGATCTCATACTCGTCGACGGCAACCCGCTCGAAGACCTTGCTCCGCTCAAGCGCCCCATTGGTGTCATGATCGGCGGCCGTTGGCTCGGTCGCGCCCAACTCGACGCGATGCTGCAGGCCGCCAGAATTCGCTAACGAGGAAAACCGTGCCTTGGCTCCTTACGGCACGGTGATTTGGGTGAATCGCACCGAACCCCGCGATTCGTTGCCCACTGCCGGGCGAACCTCGAAAATACCGGCGCCGGTGAACCCTATTGCGTCCGTCGTCACCAGGTTGGTGCCTGCGGTGAGTCTCGATGCAGTCGGGAAACCGGGCAACCCAACGACGTCCGGCATTGCTATGTCGTAGGTGAGCGCGGTACCGGCAGCCGTCATGTAGGAGTTTGTGATCAAGGCGCTGAACGCGTTGGCCGGTTCGGCGCTACCAAGAAGTCCAACGATGACGCCCTTGTTGTATTCCGCGGGCAAGGTGCCAGTAAACCGGAAACGAGGGTAGGTACCGCTGGCGAGCAACGACGTCGCCACAGCGTTCGCGGGCGGGCCGAACGCAATGCTCTCATTCGCAACGGCCGTGACCGATTTTGACGAGTACCTGAAGTCATCCGAAAGAGCCGCACTCGCGAACACCAGGACGTTATGGAATTCTCCGGTGACCATCGCTGCCGGACCGAGTCCTGCCCACGGCCGGGTGCTGACCTGGCTTGGCTTGAGGTCTGACCAGAACAGCTGCTGAACGGTCGGTGTCACCAGCTCGACGAAGACCTCGAGGCTATCGCCCGCGGCGCCCGTGATCGTCGCGGTCGCGGTGGCCGGCACGATGGCTGCATTGCTATTGAAGTCGATCGTGGTCGGTACCGAACCACCGTCCGCAATGTTGAGATTCCGGAACACGAGGGCCCGATCGGGCGGTAATCCCGGCGTTACGATTCGCGAACCGATGAAATCGATGAGTCCGTCCTTGACTCCTTCGAACGTGACCGGGTTTGTCGACGCGGCTCCGTCGAAGTACGTTGTGACACCGCCTAACGACACGACGCCATATTGGCCTGGCGCAACGCCGGTGACGGTGCCCCGCATGGTCTTCACCGGCAGTGTCGGGGCGCAGGTGTCCACACCGTCCGCCGTCAGTTCGGCGGTTGAGCCGAAGAACACAAAGGTCTCATACAGATCGACCACCGCCGCCTGCGCCGCAACAGGTTGACGCTTTACGAGACGGCCGCGGAGCTTCGTCGCCGGCCTGGACGCTGATAACCGGCGCGCGCCTGACGCTTCGGAGGAGGAGCGGAAGACCATCATCACGCCACCGTGCCCCGAGGCAACGTTGAATGCGAATCTGGTAATCCCGGCAGCGGTGACACCGGCCACCGCTTGCCACGCTCCCGCGCCATCCTGGCGCGCGAAAAAGACCGGCGCGTCCAGCGGGTCGCAGAATTGGTAGTCGACGTTGTTGCCTGCCGGCGGTGGTGGCGCGACCGTGAGTGTCAACCTGGCCGTGCGACCGGCGAGGCCGGTTGCAGTTCCGGCGATGTCGAGCAAGTAGATGCCCGGCGAAACGCTGGACGCGACCGATACGACAAGCGCGGACGAATTCATTGCGGGCGACGGCGTAAACACCCCCGCAATTCCGGGATCCGGATGGACCAGTTGCAGGGCCACGCCGGCAATCAAGTTTGTGCGAGTGATGTTCACGGTGGTGTTGCCACTAGTGCCGGCAACGATTGTGAGTGCCGGCGGTACCAGGCTCAGTTCGTACGCAGGGGCTACCGTGATCGTAAGCGCAAAGGTGGCCGTGGCGTTGCTCACTCCGGGCGCGGACGCATTGATGGTAACCGTGCTTGTGGCCGGCGTCGCCGTCCCGGTGGCGGTCAGGTTGACGCGCGCAGTGGTCGTTGCCCCCGATAGTTGGGCGGGCTCCATCGTGGCAGTCACACCGTCGGGAAGATTCGAGACGGTCAGGGAAACCACGCCGCCGAAGCCACCTTCTCGCGCGAGCGTGGCGGTGACGAAGCCGGTTGTCCCTTGCGTTATCGACACCGTCGCCGGCGCTACCGTCACCTGAATCGAACCGGTGCTCCCCGTCGGCTCATCGTCATCACAGGCTTGCGCTGCAAGAACGAAAACCGCCGCGATCCCGCTTCGAACCGCACACCGAATCGACGTCATGTGCCTCTCCCGCGAGCTGGGTGACGCTAACCCGTGCGCGATCCGCGCGTCTGATCGGTCACCAGGTATTACTGCTCACAAGATGACTGGCGAGTGTTCGGCTGGCGTTCCCTGACCGTTCCCGGCATCAAGCCCGCGCCTTCAAGACCGACAGCGCCGCAAGAGCGGCCCAGAGATAGGTAGACGCAAAGAGGAGTCGGTTGGCCCAGCCAACATATCCCGAAACTCCGTTGGGCAACTGACTCAACGGAGTCGTCTGCGCCGTCACATCCACGCCCGCTGACTTCAGCGCCGACATGAACATCGCCAGCGCGCCAAGCATCAGGGCGAAGCTGATCCACGGCAGGTGCGCCGACCACATCGGGGGCGCTGCAACATCGGCTCTGCGCGACAGCGCCATCGTGAGAAGGACGGCGGCGATGCATAACGACGGAATGCCGATCATGGCCGCCGGCCCATGCAGCTTGTGGTTGATGTCGAACAGGGCGCCCATCGTCTGGCCCACGCCGGCCAGCGCCAGGAAGACCAGCCCGATTTTGCCGAGTGTCGTCGCCGACAATGGCCACAGCGCCGCGACAAGCGCGAACGAGCTCACGGCCCAGCCGATGAACATGAGCGTCAACAGCCACGGGTAACGACCATTGGCGTACTCGCTCACCATCCGCCACGATGGCGCAAACTCCGGGCTCACCATATGCAGGAGTGAGAGTGCCGCCAGCGATATGATCGTTGCACCGATTGCGATGGCAGCGGCCGGGGGAAATGAGGCGGCGGCGGTGCTCTGATTGGCTACGATATCCATGCTGTCCTCCGTTTTTCGCGCCGGGCTTTCGGCACCGGCGGCTCGTGCATAACATTGAGTTGGTCATACGATCGTATATTAGATATAGTAAACTATAATGAAAAAGACAAGGCGTACCAAGCGCACCTATAACTCGAACCTGCGCGCGCAGGCCGCCGAGGATACTCAGCGACGCATCCTCGAGGCCGCCACATCACTGTTCGGCCGGCAAGGTGTCGACAGCGTGACCATCGCCAGTATCGGCAAGAAGGCCGGCGTGGCGGGTTCGACGGTCTACGCTTTGTACGGTTCGAAGGACGGACTCCTCAGGGCCCTGATGGAGCAGTCGCTCTTTGGAAGCCAGTTCCAGTCGGCGCAGGACCTGCTTCGCGGCGAAGATGATCCCGTGAAGCTCATCGCCATGACGCCGCGCGTCTCCCGCGCGATTTACGAAAGTGAAGCGAGTAATCTCGGCCTGATCCGGCACGCGTCCGGTTTTTCGCCCGCGTTACGGAAGATGGAGCAGGAGTTCGAGCGCATCCGATACGACGCGCAGGAGCAGCGTGTTCGATCGCTCTTCGACGCCGGGAAGGCGCGTCCAGGATTGTCCTTTGACGACGCGCGCCGGATACTCTGGATGTACACCAGCCGGGACGTGTACCGGATGCTGGTACACGAAGCCGGCTGGTCACCGGACAAGTATGAGTCCTGGCTTTCGACCACCCTTCTCGAGGCGTTGGTCGACGCCGCGTCCTAACGCGGTGATAACGTCCCCTTCGGCGGGCACACCATCGGAGGTGACACCGAGAGTGTCGGAGCCTCCCCGAGCAGGACCTTCAGTCCAAACGTCGACACAAGCGTCTTCGCGTTAGGCTTGAGTGACTCCACGACCTTCTGGACGAGGAGCCGGCCGGCGTCCGATTTCGCAGCCGTGGTATCCATAATGACGGCTTTCGGCACAGGTCCCGTCGTCACGTTCACAAACACTTCCTTCGAAGCAGCCGCATCCGGGGCCGGAAGATTTTTTACCAGTGTGGCCGAGTCCAGCACGGCGGATACGGCGGGAAGGTTCGTTGCCTGGGCTGATTTGCACCCTTCCTGAGCCGAGGCGGTGGCGGTCAAGGCCCCGAGCGCGACAACACCGCGCAGAATCAGAGTTCGCATGGCTACTCCTGCTGATGTCTGTCAGTTCTAGTAGCCATTCCCCGCGCTGAAGTTTCCGGAACAGAGCCCTACTGGCGTTTTTTGTCATTCAAGCGTACTGTGCCCCGCGCGGCTGTCCGCAGGTGTACGCATCCCTCCGGCACGCCGCAGGCAAGAGGAAAGCGCACGGCCCGCACGAAGTCCCGTTCGCAAGGGACGGGATCGCACCGCAATGCCTGCGACCAGGAGTGTTTGGTCGCCTCCCCTTCCACGCATCAATCAGGAGATGGAGATGTCGAAGTACCGTTTGCTCGGCGCGCTGGCGTTCATCGCCGCCGGCGCCGGTCTGGCGCTGCCTGTCTCTGCACAATCCATCGGAGATCGGCTGAAACGAAAAGTGCAGGAGAAAGTCGACAAGGCCGTTTCCTGCGTCATCGGCGATGCGGTCTGTGTCGAGAAGGCGAAGAAAGAGGGAAAAACTGTGCAGATGACCGATGCCAAGGGGAATCCGGTCTCCGCTGATTCCGCCAAAGGCTCTGCCGCTCCGGCCTCCGAAAACATGAAGCCGGGAGAGGGCGCGTGGGCGAACTATGATTTCGTTCCGGGCGAGAGGATCCTCTTCGCCGAAGACTTCTCGAAGGATCGCGTCGGAAATTTTCCGAAGCGATTCGAGCTGATCGACGGCAACATGGAGATCGTGGAATGGCAGGGGAAGCGGTGGTTGCGCGTCGGGTCGGCGGGAGACTTCAAGGTCGTTCTCTCCGAGCCTCTGCCCGATCGCTTCACCATCGAATTTGACCTGACGATTCCCTGGGGCGGGATGGCGCTGTATGGACACCCGTATTCCAGAGGTGGCGCCTCGAACTCCTCAGGCGCCCCCAATTCAGTGGTCGTCGTCGAAGGAACTGAAGCGGGCGTTTATCGCGGCCAGAATAAGGGCGAATCAACGGTCGATCCCCGCAATGTCCTCAAAGGACTCTCCGACCAGTACTCGAAGAGCGGCATCAGCGAACCGTATCGCGTGCGGATTCAGGGCGATGGCAAGTATCTCAAGGTCTATCTCAATGAGACTCGCGTCTCGAACATCCCTAACGCGGACTTCGCGCGGACGAATGAGATCACGTTCCACTTCGACGGGAATATGTGGGGCGGCGCACAGGCACCCCCGCTCATCGGCAACCTTTCGATCAACGGCGGCGGTAAGGAGCTGTACGACGCGCTCGTCGCTGATGGACGCGTTGCCACGCAGGGCATTCTCTTCGACATCGGCTCCGATGTGATCAAGCCGCACAGCACACCGACGCTCGAGGAGATCACGTCGATGTTGAAGGACCATGCGGATCTCAAGCTGGTGATCGAGGGGCACACCGATAACGTGGGTGACGCCGCCGCCAACCAGTCGCTATCCGAGAAACGCGCCGCGGCCGTGAAGACCTACCTGGTCGGCAAGGGAATCGATGCCTCGCGACTCGAATCCAAGGGACTCGGCGCCACCAAACCGAAGGTGAGCAACGATACGCCCGAAGGTCGGCAGACAAACCGCCGGGTGGAACTCGTCAAGCAGTAATTTGCAGTGGAAGAGAAACGAAGCCCCGGGGCGTGCTGATTCCCCGGGGCTTTCTTTATCCCCCCGGTCGAAAAAGCTGCGCCCACCCAAGCTCCGCCCAATCAAGCTCCTCTTCGATACGCTGGAACGCAGCATCACCAATGCGCCCCTCTGCTCGCAGCGCGAGGAGACGCGCTCTCTGTGCCTCGGCAGCCGCGCGCACAACCGCTGCGTCGCCGTTTCCGCCACTCGACACCTCCCGAACATGCGCGACCGACGCTACGCCGTCGCTCGCGATTTCCGCCTCCGCGCGCCGCAGTTCCATTTCATAACGTGATCGGACCAGCGACGACGCCTCGGACACAGGATACCCGGCCAACGCTTTCACGGCGGCCCGCGATGCTTCGACGCGCGCAAAACGTACTTCACGCTCGACGAGTCCATCGTCTTCGAGCTTCAGGTGCACAATGAGCGGCCTGAGTGTCAGGCCCTGCAGCACCAGCGTACCCACCGTGACCCCGAACGCCGTGGACAGGACCAGGTCACGGAAGGGAAAGTCGACCGGTAACGCGAGTGCAGCCGCGAGTGTGACCGTACCTCGCATGCCGCACCACCCTGCGACCACCGCTGCGGGCCCGGAGAGTGCTACCGCATCGCGTGGCCCCGGCGTTCCATCGGACCGCGGACGGCACCGCCACCGGCTGAACGCGGCGGCACCGGTGATCCACGTGAACCGCGCGACGATAACCGTTAGGCATACCACCGCCGCCATGATCGCGTAGTCCACCCGGGTCGAACCCACCACCCGGCTGGCGATCGACTTGAGCTGGAAACCGACCAGGATGAAGGCCAGGA
>Ga0209486_10000732_pt1 | contig 14418 bp, 10 predicted proteins | sample NCCompost_FD_187518 | JGI IMG/M metagenome (GOLD analysis project Ga0209486, IMG submission 187518) | Agricultural soil microbial communities from Utah to study Nitrogen management - NC Compost (SPAdes) (version 2) | ecosystem: Environmental > Terrestrial > Soil > Agricultural land | place...
TCGATGCTGACGCGCCCGGAGGGCCGCGAGGTCGTCTGCCACGCGAGCGCCCACGACATCGACGGCAAGGGCGACCTGCGCATCAAGCAGTGCATCGTGCCGACCGAGGAAGAGCTCTACACGATCTACCACGAGCTCGGGCACATCTTCTACGACATCGCCTACATGCCGCAGCCGATCCTGTTCCAGGACGGCGCGCACGACGGCTTCCACGAGGCGGTCGGCGACACGATCAACCTGTCGATGACCGAGGGCTACCTCGCGGACGTCGGCCTCCTGCCGAAAGGCGCGAAATCGAGCCGCGAGGCGCTCGTGAACCGCCAGATGAAGGTCGCGAGCGAGAAGATCGCGTTCCTGCCGTTCGGCAAGCTCGTGGACCAGTGGCGCTGGGGCGTGTTCTCGGGCGCGATCCCTCCGGAGAAGTACAACGAGGCCTGGTGGGCGCTGCGCCGCAAGTACCAGGGCATGGAGGCTCCCGTCCCGCGCAGCGAGGCCGACTTCGACCCGGGCGCCAAGTACCACGTGCCGGGCAACACGCCGTACACGCGTTATTTCCTGTCATTCGTCCTCCAGTTCCAGTTCCACCGCGCGCTCTGCCAGAAGGCGGGCTTCACCGGTCCGCTGCACGAATGCTCGATCTACGGCAACGAGGATGCGGGGCGCGCCTTCCAGGAAATGCTCGCGCTCGGCCGCAGCAAGCCCTGGCAGGACGCGCTCGAGAAGCTCGCCGGCACGCGCCAGATGGACGCGACCGCGATCGTCGAGTACTTCCAGCCGCTGATGCAGTGGCTCGACGAACGGAACCGCGGCCGCGAGTGCGGCTGGACGTAAACAAGGCCGACTGACACTGGGGGATTGCCCATGAGCGCGCACGACCCGGCGCAATTGACGGTACGCGCCATCATCCTGTCGCTGATCCTCGCCGTGCTGCTCGCGGCGGCGAACGCCTACCTCGGGCTGTTCGCGGGACTCACGGTGGCGACGGCGATCCCCGCGGCCGTCGTCTCGATGGGCGTGCTGCGCCTGATGGGCCGCTCGAGCATCCTCGAGAACAACATCGTCGCGACCGGCGCCTCCGCCGCGTCCTCGATCGCCGCCGGCACGATCTTCACGATCCCGGCGCTCGTGATCATGGGCCACTGGGCGCGCTTCGACTACTGGTGGGTGCTCGCGATCGCGGGCCTCGGCGGCCTCCTCGGCGTGCTGTTCTCGGTGCCGCTGAGGCGCACCCTGATCCTCGACCAGAAGCTGCAGTTCCCCGAGGGCGTCGCGACCGCGGAAGTGCTGAAGGTCGGGCAGGACCCGGGCCGCGGCCTCAAGGCGCTCTCGGTCGCCGCCGCGACCGGCGCGCTCTTCAAGCTCTCCCTTTCGGGCTTCAGGTTCTCGCCCGAATCGTTTGCCGTGGCACGTTACTTCGGCGAGCGCACCATCGGCTTCTTCGGCATCAACCTCTCGCCCGCCCTGCTCGGGGTCGGCTTCATCGTCGGCTTCAACATCGGCTGCCTGATGCTGTCGGGCGGCGCGCTGTCCTGGTGGTTGTTCATCCCGTTCTACGGCAACTTCATGCTCGACCAGAATCCGGAGCTCGTCCAGCAGCTCGTCGGGCTCTCGGCCGAGGACGCCGCGTACCTCATCTGGTCGCGCCAGGTCCGCTACATCGGCGTCGGCGCGATGCTGGTCGGCGGCCTCTGGTCGCTGTGGTCGCTGCGCAAGTCACTGCTGTCCGGCGTGCGCACGGGCATGCAGGTGAAGGCCGGCTCGGCCGCCGCCGTGCCGCACACCGAGCAGGACCTGCCGATGAAGGCGATCCTCTTCGGCATCGCACTGTTCGTGCTGCCGCTGTTCGCGCTCTACTATGCCGTCGTCGAGAGTTTCGGCATAGCGCTTGCGATGGCCGTGATCATGGTGGTCGCGGGCTTCGTGTTCTCCTCCGTCAGCGGCTACATGGCGGGCCTCGTCGGCTCGTCGAACAACCCGGTCTCCGGCATCACGATCTCGACCATCCTGTTCGCCTCGCTCGTGCTGCTGGCCGTCCTGGGCAAGGGCTCCACCGTGGGCCCGGTCGCGGCGATCATGATCGGGGCGGTGATCTGCAGCGCCGCCGCCGTCGCCGGCGACAACCTGCAGGACCTGAAAGCCGGCCAGCTGGTCGGCGCGACGCCCTGGCGCCAGCAGGTCATGCTCGGCATCGGCGCGATCGCCTCCGCGGCGATCATGGCGCCGGTCCTCAACCTGCTGCTCGAGGCCTACGGCATCGGCACGCCGGCGCGCGAGGGCGTCAACGCGCTGGCCGCGCCGCAGGCGACGCTGATGGCCTCGGTCGCGAGCGGCATCTTCGGCTCGGGATTGCCCTGGAACATGGTTGCGATCGGCGCCGTGGTCGGCGCGCTCGTGATCGTGCTGGACGAACACCTCAAGCGCAGCAACAAGAGCTGGCGCGCGCCGGTGCTGGCGGTCGCAGTCGGCATCTACCTGCCGCTCGAGCTCTCGACGCCGATCTTCGCCGGCGGGCTGATCGCGGAGCTCGCGACCCGCTGGCACCGCAGGCGCAACCCCGGCGGCGATCCCGAAATCCTCAAGCAAACCGGGCTCCTGTTCTCGGCCGGACTGATCGCCGGCGAGGCGATCGTCGGCGTGCTGATCGCGATCCCGATCGTGCTGACCGAGGACGCGGACGCGCTCGCCGTTGCGGCGTCCATGCGGCCCGGTCAGTGGGCCGGCCTTGCCGCCCTCGCCGTCGTCGGCTGGTGGATGCACCGCGTCGCCACGCTGCACGGAAAACGCTGATCGAAGCCGCGCAGGGGGACTGTCACCTTTGGCGCCCACGATCCGTCATGCTCGCGGCAGCTTTGCCGCCAAAGGGGACTGTCCCCTCCTCGCATGACTGACCACAGCGCTCCGCGCGGGCAGGTGGCCACCGCCCTCGCAATCGTCTACCTCGTCTGGGGTTCGAGCTTCATCGCGACCAAGGTCATGGTGACGGACGAGCCGCCTCTGGTCACCGCGGGCCTGCGGTTCACGCTCGCAGGCGTCCTCCTCGCGGCATTTTCCACCTGGCGCTACGGGCCGCCGGTGCTATCGCGGAGGGAGATCGGCCACGTGCTGATGATGGCGTTCCTCGCCGTCCTCGTGAGCAACGCCTGCCACGTGATCGCGATGCAGACCGTGCAATCGAACACGGCGGCGCTCCTGAACGCCTCTCCCGCGCTGTGGATTGCCTGGCTCGGCACGTTCGGCCCGCGCAAGCGGCCGCTCACCGGCGCCCAGCAGCTCGGCCTCATGGTCGGGCTCGCGGGGGTCCTGATGATCCTTGCGCCCAAGGGCGGATTCCACGTGGCCAGCCTCGGCTGGCAGCTCGTAATCCTGCTCGGCTGCCTGTCGTGGTCGCTCGGCACGATCTACCTCCGCAATGCGGGCGCGGCGAACCCGCCGCTGACGTTCGTCGCCCTGCAGATGCTGGCGGGCGGCCTCGGCCTCCTCCTGGCCGCTGCGCTCACGCGCGAATCATTTGACTTCGACTGGACGCCACGCGCGCTGGCAGCATTCCTTTTCCTCACGCTTGCGAGCTCCTGCCTCGCGTACTCGGCTTATGCCTGGCTGACCGTCCACGCGTCGCCGGTCGTGGTCGGCTCTTACGGTTACGTCTGCCCGGCGGTGGCCGCGCTGCTCGGCTGGCTGGTCCTGGACGAGACGCTCTCGTGGATCCAGATCGCCGGCATGGGGGTGATCCTCGCCGGCGTCGCGCTGGTCACCGGTTACTGGCAGCCGCTGCCGCGGCCGCTGGCGCCGGCGGCGGGACCGAAGCCATGAAGAAGCTGTTGCTGCTCGCGGCGATCGCCGCTGTCTTCTACTACCTGAACCGCGGGCCCGCGCCGCCGCTGCCGGACGCGGGGCTGCAGTCGCCGCCGGCCGTGGCGACCGACACCGCGCCTGCCCGGGACCCTGACGCGCTCGCCGCCGCGTACGCGGAACAAAGAAGCGACGTCCAGGTCACGGGCGCCGGGCTTGTCACACGCATACTCGGCGACGACAGCCTCGGCGACCGGCACCAGCGGTTCATCCTCGAACTGCCCTCGGGTCAGACCGTCCTCATCGCGCACAACGTCGACCTTGCGCCGCGCGTCGAGCCGCTTGCCGCCGGCGATTCGGTCGAGTTTCACGGCGTCTACGAGTGGAACGACAAGGGCGGCGTCGTGCACTGGACCCACCACGACCCGCAGGGCCAGCACGAGCCCGGCTGGCTGAAGCACCGCGGAAGGACCTATGAATAGGCGTCAGCTCCTGCGCCGGTCACTGGCGCTTGCCGGCACGGCTGCGCTCGGCGCCTTCGGCGTTCGTCCGCGCGCAGCATCCGGCGCCACGGATGCCTTGAACGGCTCCGACCCGCATCCGGCGCTCGGGCGCAGGCTGTCACGCATCGGCTTCGGCTCCTGCGCCGAAGCCGGCAAGCCGCAACCGGTCTGGGACCCGATCCACGCGCGCGAACCCGACCTGTTCGTGTTCCTGGGCGACAACATCTACGCCGACACGCGCGACATGGCGGTAATGAAGGCGAAGTACGCCGAGCTCGCCGCGCAGCCGGGGTTTGCGCGGCTGCGCGCGTCGACGCCGGTGGTCGCGATGTGGGATGACCACGACTTCGGCGAGAACGACGCCGGCGGCGACTACCCGATGAAGGACGCCTCGCGCCGCATCTTCCTCGACTTCTGGAACGAGCCCGACGACTCGCCGCGCCGCGACCGAGACGGCGTCTACGCGGCCTACGTCTTCGGCCCGCCCGGTGAGCGCGTGCAGGTGATCCTGCCGGACCTGCGCTACAACCGCGCGGCGATGACACCGCTCGAACTCGGCGGCACGGCTTACGATGCCTGGGCCGAGAAGCGCCTCGCCGCGGGCCTGCCATTACCCGGGCCATACGTGCGCAACCCCGACCCGCAGGCGACGATGCTCGGCGAGCGCCAGTGGCAGTGGCTCGAACGACAGTTCGACGTGCCCGCGGAAGTGCGCCTGTTCGGCTCGAGCGTCCAGGTCCTCGCGGACTTCACCGGCTGGGAGGCCTGGGCGAACTTCGCGCGCGACCAGGATCGCCTGTTCGACGTCATTCGCAGGAAGCGCGCGAACGGCGTCCTCTTCCTCTCGGGCGACATCCATTACGCGGAACTGTCGAAGCGCGACGTCAACCTGCCCTATCCGATGTGGGACCTCACTTCGAGCGGCCTCACCGAGGAATGGCGCGTGCCGACGCCGAACGCGAACCGCGCGAGCGAGGTCGTTGCCGACGCCAACTTCGGCTACGTCGACATTGACTGGAAGGGCCCGGCGACGACGCTTGCGCTCGGCATCGTCGATGCGACGGGCAAGTCCCGGATGTCCTGGTCGCTGCCGCTTGCGAGCCTGCGGGTTCCCGCATGAAGCCCGTGCGCGCCGCGCTCTTCGACCTCGACGGCACGCTGGTCGACAGCGAGATCCACACGGACACGGCGATCCGCGTGGTCGCCGAGCGCCACGGCGTCCCCGGATTCGCCCTGCCGCACTCGGAGACCCGCGGCCGCACCTGGGAGCACGTTGCGCAGGTCATGCGCACCGAAGCCGGCATGGCGGGCAGCACGGCCGCGCTCGCCGAAGAGCTGCTGTTGTACTGGACCGGCATCGCCGCCGACGTCGCGCCCGTGCCGGGCGCGCCCGAGGCGATCCGCGAAGCCGCGATGCGGCTCCCGCTCGGGGTCGTCTCCTCGAGCCCGCGCGCCGTGATCGACTCTTTCCTCGGCAAGCTCGGCATCGCGGACTGCGTCGATCCGCGCGCGCGCATCGGCGGCGACGCCGTGCGAGCGTCGAAGCCCGACCCTGACGGGTACCTGCAGGGCGCCCGCGCGCTCGGCGTGGCACCGGCCGACTGCCTCGTCTTCGAGGACAGCCAGGCAGGGCTGCTTGCCGCGAGGGCGGCCGGCATGCGCTCCATGTTCGTCATGTGCTGCGCCGCCGACCTCCCGGGCAACACCCTGCTCGCGACGGCGGCCTGCACGGACTACCGCAGCCTCCCGCCGGGTTTCTGGGCACAGGTCGCGGGCGGCAGCCTCGACTTCGCGGGCCAGGTGTACGCATGACCGCCACCGACGACACCGTGCTCCTGCGCCGCTACCGCCTGCAGCTCTTCGTCGCGACCTGGCTGTCCTATTGCGGCTTCTACCTGGTGCGCAAGGTCTACGCCGTCGTCAAGCTCCCGCTGAAGGAGCACTTCGGCCTCGACGACATCCAGGTCGCATGGCCGTGGACGATCTACCTCGTCACCTACATGCTCGGCCAGTTCCTCGCGGCCTGGCTTGGCCGGCGCATGGAAAGCCGCCGCATCCTCGCGATCGGCATGTGCGTTGCCGCCGCCTGCAACATCGGGCTCGGCGCGCTCGTCGATTCGCAGGCCGTGAGCGCGTTCCTGTGGATGTGCGTCACCATGGCCATCTTCGGCCTCGCGCAGGCGACCGGCTGGCCGCACAACGTCGCCCTGTTCGCGAACTGGACGCGCCGCTCGGAGCGCGGGACGCTGTTCGCGGTCTGGGGCACCTGCTACCAGTTCGGCGCGGTCTTCGGCAAGGGACTCGCGGGTTTCCTCCTCGGCTGGCTCGGTCTCGCCTGGTCGTTCTACGGATCGAGCCTCGTGCTGCTCGCCTTCACCGTCTACTTCGTGCTGCGGGCGCGCGAGCGGCCGGAATCAGCCGGATTGACGCTGTCCGACGAGGCCGAGCCCGACGCGCCCGCGCCCGCAACGCGCGAGGGCGCAAGGCTCCGCGACGCGCCGCTGCCGCGCGCCTTCGTCGTCTCGATCGTGGCGATGGGCCTCATCTACTTCGGCTTCAAGTTCCTGCGCTATGCGCTCGATTCCTGGTCCGCGCTGATCCTCGGCGAGCACTTCGGCATGACGACCTCGGCCGCCGCCTATTTCTCCACCGCTTTCGACTGGGTCGGATTCCTCGGCGTGCTGGTCGCCGGCTACTGGTCCGACCGCATCCCGGGCGCGCGCCGCACGCCGGTGATCTTCTGGATGACCTGCGGCTGCCTCGTGGCGACGACCGCCATGTGGATGGTCGGACTGACGTCCCCGGTGCTGTTCGTCCTGCTGCTGGGCCTGATCGGATTCATGGCGATGGGGCCGGACTCGCTCCTGGCGGGAGCGAGCGCGATGGACGTCGGCAGCCGGCGGCAGGCCGCGGTCGCCGCCGGCGTGATCAACGGGCTCGGGTCCATCGGCCCGATCCTGCAGGAGCCGGCGATCGGCTGGCTCAAGCAGACGAAGGGCCTGGACTCCGTGTTCGGGCTCCTCGTGGCGATCGTCTTCCTGACGACGATCGCGACCGGCCTGCTCACGAAGTTCGGGCAAAGGCGCGGGGTCTAGGAAGCCCCGGCGGCCTCGAAGGCCACCCGCATCAAATTCCGCAGTTGTCCTTCCGTCATCGCGACGGCAGGATGAACACTTGTCCTACGACCTGCTCGTCATCGGCGGCGGAATCCACGGCGCCGGCATCGCACGCGACGCGGCCGGCCGCGGCCTCTCCGTGCTCCTCGTCGAGAAGGACAGCCTCGCGGCGCACACCTCCTCCGCCTCGAGCAAGCTGGTGCACGGGGGCCTGCGCTACCTCGAGTACTTTCACCTGCGTCTCGTGCGCGAGTCGCTGACGGAGCGGGAGCGACTGCTCGCGATCGCGCCGCACCTCATCGAGCGCCGTCGCTTCGTCCTCCCGTATCGCGGCCGGCTGCGGCCGGCCTGGGCCGTGCGCCTCGGGCTCTTCCTGTACGACTGGCTGGGCCGGCGCAGCACGCTCGGTTCCTCGGAGTCCGTGCGCTTCGGGGACTCCCCTTACGGGATTCCGCTGCAGCCGGCACTGCGTTTCGGCTTCGCCTACTCCGACTGCACGGCCGACGACAGCCGCCTCGTCATCCTGAACGCGAAAGACGCCGCGGAGCACGGCGCCGACATTCGCGTCCGTCACTGGTTCCTCGGGGCCGTCCGCAAGGGCAACGCCTGGCAGGCCGAGATCCTCGACGAGACGAAGCGTGAACGATACACGGTCAGTGCCCGCGCCATCGTCAACGCGGCGGGCCCGTGGGTTGCCGAAGTGCTGCAGAACCGGCTCGGTGCGACGCATGTGCGCGCACCGCGGCTGGTGAAGGGCAGCCACATCGTCGTGCCGCGGCTCTATGAAGGCAGCCACGCCTACGCGCTGCAGCACGTCGACCGCCGCCTCGTGTTCGTGATCCCGTATCTCGACGACTTCACGCTGGTCGGCACGACCGACGTGCCCGGATCCGCCGAGCCCGGGCCCGCGGCCATCTCCCCCGACGAGACCGAATACCTGTGCCAGGTCGTGAACCGCTGCTTCAAGCGACAGATCGAATCCCGTGACGTCGTCTGGAGCTTCTCCGGCATCCGCGCACTGCAGGACGACGGTGCCACGCGCGCTTCCGCCGTGACGCGCGACTACGCGCTGGACCTCGACGTGACGACGGGCCTCGCGCCCGTGCTGTCGATCATCGGCGGCAAGCTCACGACCTACCGGATCCTCGCCGAGCAGGCGCTCGACAAGCTGGAACCCTATCTCGGGGCGCTGGCTCCGCCGTGGACATCGTCGGCGCCGCTGCCGGGTGGCAACATCGGCGGCGGCAACGCCGATGCGCTGCCGGCCGCGCTCGGCCGCCTCTTCCCGTTCCTCGGCGAATTCGAGTGCCGGCGACTCGCCCGGGCCTATGGCACGCGCGCGATGCGTCTGCTGGATGGCACGAAGTCCCGCGCCGACCTGGGCGAAGGGTACGGCGACAGCCTGACTCGCCGCGAAGTCGATTATCTCGTGCGCGAGGAATATGCGCGCTCGGCCGAAGACATCCTCTGGCGGCACACGAAGTGCGGCCTGTTCACCACGCCGGCCGAGGCTCAGCGCCTGCGCGCATACATCGGCCGATGATTCAGCTGCGGTGGCGGAGCGTCAGCGACACGAACGCAATCGTCAGCACGCAGCAGGCCACCATGGCGATGAACACGCCGTTCCAGTCCCAGCGGTCGGCGATCCAGCCGACGCCCGTGCCCGCAATGGCCGAACCGAAAACGTAACCGAAGAGCCCGGTCAGGCCTGCCGCCGTGCCCGCGGCTTTCTTGGGCACGAGGTCGAGCGAGTGCAGGCCGATCATCATGATCGGGCCGTAGACCAGGAAGCCGATCGCGAACAGCGCGACGTAGTCGATCCACAACGGCCCGCGCAGGTTCATCCAGTAGGCGACGACCGCGACCAGCGTCAGCGCCATGAAGATCATGGTCATCGGCGCGCGCCGGCCCTTGAACCAGCGGTCGGACAGCCAGCCGCAGGCGATGGTCCCGGGGATCGCAGCGAACTCGTACAGCGCCCAGGCGGTGCTCGACTGGTGGAAGGAGAAGCCCTTCGCCGTCTCGAGGTAGGTCGGGATCCAGTTCACGACGCCGTAGCGCACGAAGTAGCAGAAGGCATTCGCGATCGCAATGGCCCACAGGAACCGGTTGGGCAGGACGTACTTGAGGAAGATCTCGCGGAACGGCAGCGTCGACTCGTCGGCCTCGGAGTAGCCTGGCGGATAGTCGTTGCGCCACTTCTCGACCGGCGGCAAGCCGCGCGACTGCGGCGTGTCCTCCAGCACGAAGAAGACGCCGATCGCGATCAGCGCCGCGACCAGCGCGTTGAAGTAGAACTTCGCGCCCCAGTCGTGGAACAGCACGACGCCGAGGAGCGCGAGGTTCGCGACCAGCCCGCCGCCGATGTTGTGCGCGACGTTCCAGGTCGAGACGGTGAGACCGCGCTCCTTGACGCTGAACCAGTGCACCATGGTCTTGCCGCAGGGCGGCCAGCCCATGCCCTGCACCCAGCCGTTCAACGCCATGACGACGATAATCGAGAGGAGCGACGCGTAGAGCGCCTCGACAAGGCCGAAGGCCGCCATGAGCGCGGCCGAGAGCAGGAGGCCGAGCGGCATGAAGTACTTCGGGTTGCTGCGGTCCGAGACCGAGCCCATCAGGAACTTCGAGAGGCCGTAGGCGACGGAGAGCGCCGTCAGCGCCGTGCCGAGCTGCGCTTTGGTGAATTCGGGGTTTTCGGTCAGCAGGTCCGGGATCGCGAGCGCGAGGTTGTTGCGGACGAGGTAGTAGCCCGCGTAGCCGGCGAAGATGCCGGCGAACACGCGCCGGCGCAGGCGCCGGTACTCCGGATCGACCCGGTCTTCCGGCAGCGGCGCGGAGAACGCGGCCGGCGCAAGCGGTCCGATCATCGAACCGGCGTCGGCGCCGGCACCGCGATGCCTTTCGACTGCAGCACGGTGCGCAGGCGGTCCGGGTAGTCGGTAATGAGGCCGTCGACGCCCGCCGCGATGGCGCGCTCCATGTCCTTCGGGTCGTTGACCGTCCACGGCACGACGGCGAGGCCGAGCGCGTGCGCCTCGATCACCAGCGCCGGGGTGAGGTCGCGCGCATGCGGCGACCAGGTCTTCGCGCCGAGCGCCTGCACCAGTTTCGGGACCGAGCCCGCATGGTCGTCCACGTCGAGCTCCCCGAGCCAGGCCGATGCACCGGGCTTGCCGATCTCGACCGTGTCCTCGTCCGGCTGCTGGTCGGTGAGCGCGACGAGTCCGATCTCCGGCGCGAGCGCGCCGAGCAGCCGGAGCGTCCGCCAGTCGAAGGACTGCACGGTCGTGCGCGAGGCCATGCCGGCGTCGCGGATGACCGCGGCGAGTGCGCGCGCGAAGGCCAGCGCCGAGACCGACTGCAGGGGATGCGCGGGGTCGATCTTCGTCTCGATGTTGAAGCGCACCGCGCGGTTGCCGCTTTGCTCGACGAGCGCAAAGACGTCGGCGAGACGGGGGATGCGCTCGCCGTCGACCGGCTGCTGTTCGGGAAACGCAGCGGCGTACTCGCTGCCCGGCTTGATGCGGCCGACGTCGTACTGCCGGAGCTCCTCGTAGGTGAGGTCGACGATCGCCGGTCCCGGCGCATCCAGGAACCTGCCCGCGGCGTCGCGCGTATGGTCGGGGCTGAGCAGGCGATCGTGGCTCACGACCACGATCCCGTCCCTCGTTACGCCGCAGTCGAGCTCGAGCGTCGAGACGCCGACTGCCAGCGCCCGCGAAAATCCCGCGAGCGTGTTTTCGGGACTGAGGCCGCGCGCGCCGCGATGGCCCTGCAGGTCGAAATCCGCCGCTGTCACGGGCAGCGAGCTTAGCGCGAACGCGCCGGCGAGGAAGGCGGCGTGGATCCTGTTCATGCGGAGTTTGCTCCACGATTGCGCGCCGCCAGGGCGGCGATCACCGCGCGCTCATTGTCGGCGCAGGCCGCATCCTCATTCATCGCCGGGGCCACCGTCAAATGGACTGTCGGCAGCCAGCTAGTGCTTGGCTAGAATTCCCTGTTGAAATACTGTCATTGGCATTGGGTATCGAGCGAATCGGGGTAAAGTTGGTGATCTCGTCAAGTAGAGGAATTCGCATGAGCGCGACGGGTGATCCACGTACAGGCGACGATGTCGACCTGGCCGCGTTCGGCTACAAGCAAGAGCTGGACCGTACGCTCGGCAGCTTCGCCACGTTCGCGGCCGGGATCAGCTACATTTCGATCCTCACCGGCACCTTCCAGCTGTTCTACTTCGGGTTCGCGTTCGGCGGCCCGGCGTATTGGTGGTCGTGGCCACTCGTTTTCGCCGGTCAGCTGATGGTCGCGCTCTGCTTCGCCGAACTCGCCTCGCGCTACCCGATCGCGGGATCGATTTACAACTGGTCCAAGCGGCTCAGCACGCCGCACGCCGCCTGGCTGGCAGGCTGGATGATGCTGACCGCTTCAATCGTCACCATCTCGGCGGTCGCGCTCGCGTACCAGATCACTCTGCCGCAGATCGACGCGTTCTTTCAGTTTTACGGCGACGGCACCGGCAAGTACGACTACGCTGCCAACGCCGTGATCCTCGGCACGGCGCTGATCGTCTTCACCACGATCGTCAACGCGATCGGCGTCAAGCTGATGGCGCGGATCAACAGCGCGGGCGTCATTATCGAGCTGGTCGCGGCCGTGCTGCTCGTGCTTGCGTTCGCGGTCAACGTTACGCGCGGTCCGGACGTCATAACCGACACGCACGGCATCGGGGCTGACTGGGAGCTCGGCTACCTCGGCGCGTTCCTGGCCGCGTCGCTCGCCTCCGCCTACGTGATGTACGGTTTCGACACTGCCAGCTCGTTGGGCGAGGAAAGCCTCGATCCGCGCCGCAACGCGCCAAAGGCGATCCTGCGCGCGCTGATCGCGTCGTTCCTGATCGGCGGCGCAATCCTGCTGTTCGCGATGATGGCCGTCACGGACATCAACAGCGAAGAGCTCGGTGTCGGCGGCCTGCAGTTCATCGTCCTCGACGTGCTCGGCGACACGATCGGCGACATATTCCTGTGGGCAGTGGTAATTGCCATCACCGTATGCTGCCTGGCGGTCCACACGGCCGCGATCCGGATGATGTTCGCGATGGCACGCGACAACAACCTGCCCGGCGGCACGCACCTTGCGCGCGTCCACCCGAAGACGCGGACGCCGATCATCCCGTCAATCCTGATCGGCGTGCTGGCGATCGCGATCCTCGTGGTCAATATCCGCCAACCGCAGATCTTTGTGGTGATCACCAGCGTCGGTGTCATCATGATCTACGTCGCTTACCTTCTGGTCACGATTCCGATGCTGCTGGCGCGGCTGCGGGGACAGTGGCGCTCCGAGGATGCCGCGCCAAGCTACTTCACGCTCGGCCGCTGGGGGCTGCCGGTGAATGCCGTCGCCGTCGCTTGGGGCCTGTTCATGGCGATCAACCTGATATGGCCGCGCCAGTCGATTTACAACGCGACCGAGCCGTTCCACTGGTATTTGAAGTGGGGCGGCGTGCTGTCCGTCGGTGTCGTCATGTTAGGCGGGTTCGCATACTACTGGTTCGTGCAGCGACACAAGACCGGCACGCTGACCGAGCATGCCGCCGGCGCGCAGGCTGAGGCACAGTCCTGAACTTGTTGGAATGGAACTCTTTGCAGACAAAGAATTTGTGGCAACCCTAGATAATCTCGCAGAACCGGCCGGAAATCGCCTCGTTTCCTTCAATCCCGCGACAGGCGAACGCCTCGGCGACGTGCCGGTTGCCGGTCCTGCGGAAGTGGAGGCGGCGGTGCTGGCCGCGCGCGAGGCGCAGCCGCAGTGGGCGGCGCTCGCCGGCGCCGAGCGCGCACGCATCCTGCGAAAGGCCGCGGAAATCCTGCGCGCGCGGAACGACACGCTCGCCGGGCTCGAGACCCGCGACACGGGCAAGCCGATCCAGGAAACACGCGTCGTCGACGTGATCTCGGGCGCCGAGTGCCTCGAGTACTTCGCTGCGCTCGCCCAGAGCGCGGCCGGCGAGCACATCGACCTCGGCCCCGCCGCCTTTAGCTACACGCGCCGCGAGGCGCTCGGCGTCACCGCCGGCATCGGTGCGTGGAACTACCCGCTGCAGATTGCCTGCTGGAAATCCGCGCCCGCGCTCGCCTTCGGCAACGCCATGATCTTCAAGCCGGCGAGCCTCACGCCGCTCACAGCCGTCGAGCTCGCGAAAGCCTATCGTGACGCGGGACTTCCCGAGGGCCTCTTCCAGGTGGTGCAGGGACACTCCACGACCGGCCGGCTGCTCACGCGCCATCCGGCGATCCGCAAGGTCTCACTCACCGGCTCGGTCGGTACCGGCAAGGCAGTGATGAACGATGCCTCCGCCACTATCAAGGCCGTGACGCTCGAGCTCGGCGGCAAGTCGCCGATCCTCGTCTTCGACGACGCGAAGCTCGACCAGGCCGTCTCTGGCGCGCTTCTCGGCAACTTCTATTCCGCCGGCGAGGTCTGCTCGAACGGCACGCGTGTCTTCGTGCACCGCAAGGTCAAGGACGCGTTCCTGGCGAAGCTCAAGGCGCGCGTCGGCGCCATGACGATCGGCGACCCGATGGACCCGGCCACCCAGGTCGGTTCGCTGATCTCCCGGGAGCACATGGAATTGGTTATCGGCTACATCGAGCGTGGCCGGGCGGAAGGCGCGCGGATCCTGGTCGGCGGCAATCGCCGCACGGGGGGCGCGCTCGCCAAGGGCTTCTTCGTCGAGCCCACGGTGTTCGACGGCTGCCGCGACGACATGTCGATCGTGCGCGAGGAGATCTTCGGCCCGGTGATGTCGGTGCTCGACTTCGAGGACGAGGACGAGGTCGTCGCGCGCGCGAACGACACGGAATTCGGGCTCTCCGCCGGGGTCTTCACCAACGACCTCAACCGCGCGCACCGCGTGATCGCGAAGCTGGAGGCCGGCACCTGCTGGATCAACCATTACAACGTGACGCCCATCGAGCTGCCATTCGGCGGCGTCAAGCTCTCCGGCCTCG
>Ga0209486_10000733_pt1 | contig 14414 bp, 11 predicted proteins | sample NCCompost_FD_187518 | JGI IMG/M metagenome (GOLD analysis project Ga0209486, IMG submission 187518) | Agricultural soil microbial communities from Utah to study Nitrogen management - NC Compost (SPAdes) (version 2) | ecosystem: Environmental > Terrestrial > Soil > Agricultural land | place...
CGGACCCGCCGGCGCGAAACACGAACTGATCCGACACCGAGTTGATATTCGAAGGCGCTGGATTCGACACCATGTTGCCGCGCGACGCGGTGCCGGTGTCTCTCGGGTTGGCCAGCCAGGTGCCGCCACCGAACGTGGTGATGCGACCGAACTGCTTGTAGGCCTGGAAATCCATGATCGCGCCCCAGCCGCCGTCGCCGGGATGCACGGAGATGTCGACATACCGTTCGACGTTGTTGTTGCCGTTGCCGTCCGGGAAGATATCCGTCGCCTCGTTGTTGCCGGTCGGGAACTTGACGCCGCCGCCGACGATGATGTTCCAGCTGCGCGCGGAGGTGGACGGGTTGAACAGGGCGAAACGCGCCAGTGTCGTGACGTCACCGAGGCCGCGGGCGTTCTCGTTCGCGCGTGCTCCCGGCCCGCCGGTACGCGGCGATGGGATGCCCCATGACGACTCGATGAACGGAATCCCGGCCATCAGACTGACGCGTGGGGACAGCTGATAACCGACAGTCGCCGTGACCGAATTCTGCCGGTTCACCACGTACGTCTGCTCGTGCTCACGCTCCGCCTGGTACACGCTTCCGCGGTAATGCTGGTCGGCGATCGAGCTGCGGCCGTTGAAGGTGATCGTCCAGCTGCCGACATCCGAGTCCAGCGACCCTGTGGTGCCGAAGATCGGGGCGGTCTGGCGGAGGAGGATGCAGCCCTGCGCAAGGGCGTCGCTGGCGGACGCTGCGACGAGCATGGCCGCACAACCACCGACGAGGAAAGACTTTACGTGCATGGCCGGTGATCCTACGGATGTGCCCGGCGGTAATCCATACTGCAAACCGGTTATCTTCCGCCTGAAGGCGGAAGCTACGGTACACGGCTGCCGAAAATCGCCGTGCCGACGCGGACGATTGTGGCCCCTTCCTGGATAGCCACCTCGAAATCGCCGCTCATGCCCATCGACACTTCCCGCAGCATTCCGGCTGGGACGCCGGTCCGCAGCCATCCCTCGCGGAGCTCGCGAAGCTGGCGGAACCATGGGCGGGCGTCCTCGGGCGTGTCCGGCAGCGGCGGCAGCGTCATCAGCCCGACGACCCGGGCCGCCCGGCAACGCCCCGCTTCCTCGAGAATGCCCGGGACATCGGCCGGCGGCACACCGTGCTTCGTCGCTTCGCCGGCCAGATCGACCTGTACGAGCAGCTCCGGCGCGTGTCCCGAATCCGCCGCGGCGGCATCGAGCTTCCGCAGCAGATCGACGCTGTCCACCGACTGAATCATCGCGAAGGCGGGAGCCGCCTTTCGCGCCTTGTTGGTCTGCAGGTGTCCGAGCAGATGCCAGCGCGCGTCGAGATCGGCCGACGCGCCGATCTTCTCGAGCGCTTCCTGGACGCGGTTCTCGCCAAACTCGCGCTGTCCCGCGGCGTACGCCTCGCGGACGGCATCGAGCGGAAATGTCTTGGAGACGGCGACGAGCCGGACGGAGGAGGGGTCCCGTCCGGCTCCCCGGGCCGCCGCGTCGATGCGCGCGCGAACCTCGGAGAGCCTTACGGCGATGGACATCAGTCGAACGGTTCGAACGTCTCGAACGATTCGAACGTCTCGAACGTTACTTTTTAACCATCTTCTGCAGCGCCGGCAGCGACGCTTTCACTTCCGCCGCCTTCGCGCCGTCGGGCTCCAGCTGCAGGTAGGTTTCGAGCGAGCTGACCGCGAGGTTGAAGTCCCCGAGGTTCAAGGCCGTCATGCCGAGCTGATAGTGCGCCAGCGCCATCTTCGGATCCGCTTTCGTCGCTCCCTCGAATGCGGTCTTCGCCTCGGCAAACTTGGCGCCGTTGAAGAGCGCGACGCCCTGGTTGTAGAGCGCTTCGGCGCTGGCGCCGCCGCCGGCCGCGCCCGCAGAATACTTCGCCGCGTTGGCGCTGGCTTCCGCCGCGAGGTCGAACTTCCGCTGCTGGTTGTAGACGCCGGCCAGCTGCGTATGCGCCTGCGGGTTGTCCGGCTTGAGCTCGGTTGCCTTCTTCAGCGCCGCTTCAGCCTGCGCCCATTCCTTCTTGTTGGCGTGCGCGATGCCGAGATTCAGGAAACAGTCGCTGCAGGTTGGCGCCTTCGTGGTCACCTCTGTGTACGCGGCGATCGCGTCGTCGTTGCGGCCGGCATTCAGATGGTCGGAGCCCGCCTTCGCCAACGCCTGCAGGGCCTGAGCGGCCTTTGCGTCCGCTCCGGCTTCTGCAGCCGGCCCTACCGTCGCACCAGCCGGTGCCGCCGGCCGCAGCGTCAGCGACAACAGCGGATTCTGCCCCTGCGTCACCCCAGAAGTGATCTTGTCCGTGCCGACGCCTTCCTTCGTTGCGGTGATCGCGTACTGTCCTGACGGCAGCCCGACCATCAGGAACTCGCCTTTGCCGTCCGTCTTGGCGGTTCGGGTCAGCGACACGAACTGCGCGACGAACGTGACAACGGCATCTGCGACCGGTTTGCCGGTCGCGTCGATAACTCTGCCGCGAACGAGCGGCTGCGCGACGGCTGGCGCGGCGGCCAACACGATGAGCGCTGCAGCTGCCAGCACGGAGCGGATCAAATGGGCCCGCATGAAAAGCCTCCCGGGTTAAGAAAAACGGGTCGAACTGCGTGCAGTTTACATGAAGAAACGAGCGACCGCGTCCAGGTCGTGCGTCACCGGCGCCGGGGGCAGGGACGTGAGAAAACGTCGCCCGTACCCCATCGTTTTTACACGCGGATCGAGAATCGCCAGCACGCCGCGGTCGGTCCGGTGCCGGATTAATCGCCCCAGTCCCTGCTGAAGGGCCAGGATCGCCAGCGGCACCTGATAGTCGGAAAATGCATCGCCGCCTTCGGCCGTCAGCGCGTCGATCCGGGCGGCAACAACCGGATCTCCGGGCGACGCAAACGGCAGCTTGTCGATGATCACGCAGCTCAGCGCTTCGCCGACGACGTCCACGCCCTGCCAGAAACTCGAAGTCGCGAGCAGCACCGCGTTCGGCGTCGACCGGAACTGATCGATCAGCACCGACCGGGGAGCCGAGCCCTGGACGAAGATCGGGAAGTCGAGGGACATTTCGACGAATTGCTGGACGGTGCGGAGGACGGCGTAGCTGGTGAACAGCACGAACGCCCGGCCGCGCGAACGTTTCAGCAGCTCGATCGTCTCGCGGGCGGCAGCCTCGGCGAACAGTGGCGACTTCGGCGGCGGCATGCGCCGCGGCAGATACATCAGCGCCTGCCTCCGGTAGTCGAATTCCGAGGGAACCCGAACTTCCTCGGCCTCGCGCAGTCCCAGCCGGCCTTTGACGTACGAAAACCCGTCGTCCACGGCCAGCGTGGCCGAGGTGAGCACGATCGACCGGAAGCGATTGAAGAGCGCTTCGCGGACGGTGCGCGAGACGTCGATGGGCGACGCCCGCAGGAACAGCCCGCGGCCGCGCGCTTCCACGTAGTAGACGAAGTCCGGATCGTCCGCGCGCATCAGAAACCGCAGGTCGCTGCGCACGTCGCCGGCCCGCCGGCGGACGGAGGCGGCCAATTCGCTCAAATCGTTCGGATCGTTCGAATCGTTCGAGCCGTTCGAATCGTTCGAGTCGTTCGACGTTCGTTTCGTGGCAAGGGCCAGCGTGGCTTCGAGCCCTTCGAGGGCGCCGGCCAGCATCATCCCGTCCTCGAAGTGCTCCTGCATCGCTTCGGCCGTGTATCGCGCACGCGCCTCGCTGACTTTCAGAGCTCGCTCGGTGGAGAGGGCCGAAAAGAACGCCCGCGAGCGGTCGGCAACGCGTTGCAGCGCCCGCGCGAGGTCCTCGACGTCGCGCGGCGTTCCGCTGAGGAGCCGCTCGCCATCGCGCACGAGATCGTCCACGCGATAGTTGCTGAACGACACGCCGAAGTACTGCGTGGCGACGTCCTCGAGCTGATGCGCCTCGTCGACGACCAGCGTCGGACAGGTGGGCACCACCTCGCCGAACGTGCTTTGCCGGATCGCGGCGTCCGCGCAGAGCAGGTGGTGGTTCACGATCACGACGTCGGATTCGAGCGCACGCTGGCGCATCAGCGTGACGAAGCAGTCGCCATAGCGCGGGCAGGTGGCGCCGAGGCACGTCTCGGCTTCGGCCGATAGGCCTTTCCACATCGGCAGGTCTTCCGGCAGGTCCTTGAGCTCGGCGCGGTCCCCGGTCGTCGTGGCGGCCACCCATTTCTTGAGAATGGGGAGCACCACTTCGTCGCCCGATTCGATCAGACGGCCACCCGCCGACGTGTTTCCCTCGACGCCGTCGCGATACATCTCCCACCGATGGAGGCACAGGTAATTCGACCGCCCCTTCATCAGGGTGGCGGTGAACGGCACCGGCAGCGCGCGGCTGAGCGCGGGGAGATCCTTGAAGAAGATCTGCTCCTGAAGATTCTTGGTTCCCGTCGAGACGAGCACGCGCTGGCGGCTGAGGATCGCCGGAATCAGATACGCGAGCGTCTTGCCGGTGCCGGTGCCCGCCTCGCTGAGCAGCGTGCCGCCATGTTGGATGACGTCGGCAACGGCGGCAGCCATCCGGCGCTGGCCGTCGCGCGGCTCGTAGCCGTCGACGACGCGCGCGAGCGCGCCGGATTCGGAAAAGGACTCCGCGACGTGGCCGATCAGGCCTGACGGTCCGGATACAGGGGGAACTTCCGGCACAGCCGTTCGACCTCGGTCTTGATCACGCCCAGCGCGCGGTCGTCGTCCGGCGTTGCCAGCGCCCGCGCAATCAGATCGCCAATCACATCCATCTCCGCCTCGCGCATGCCACGGGTGGTCACCGCCGGTGTGCCGACGCGGATCCCGCTGGCCACCATCGGCGGGTTCTGCTCGAAGGGGATGACGTTCTTGTTCACCGTGATGCCGGCCTTGCCGAGCGCGGCCTCCGCGTCGCGTCCGGTGATGCCTTTCGAGAAGACGTCGACGAGCATCAGGTGATTGTCGGTGCCGCCGCTGACCAGCCGGAAGCCATGGCTGCTGAGCGAGGCGGCGAGGCGGCTCGCGTTCGCGACGATCTGACGTTGATAGCCGGCGAAGGCTGGCTCCATCGCCTCCTTGAAGCACACCGCCTTGGCCGCGATGACGTGCATCAGCGGGCCGCCCTGCACACCCGGGAAGACCGCGCGGTCGAGATCCTTCGCGTACTGCTCGCGGCAGAGGACGAGACCTGCCCGCGGTCCCCGTAGCGTCTTATGGGTCGTCGAGGTGACGAAATCCGCGTGCGGCACGGGACTCGGATGAACGCCTCCGGCGACGAGCCCGGCGATGTGCGCCATATCGACCACGACTCGGGCGCCGACGGCGGCGGCGACTTTGGCGATCCGCGGAAAGTCGATCTGCCGCGGATACGCGCTGGCGCCCACCATGATCATGCGCGGTCTGTGCTGGTGCGCGAGCCGCTCCAGCTCCTCGTAATCGATCCGCTCGTCGTCGTGGCGGACGCCGTAGGGGACGATCGTGTACAGCTTCCCCGAAAAGTTGAGCTGGTGCCCGTGCGTCAGGTGTCCGCCGTGCGCGAGGTTCATGCCGAGCACGGTGTCGCCCGGCTGCACGGCGGCGAAATAGGCGGACAGGTTCGCCTGCGCACCGGAATGCGGCTGCACGTTGGCGTGGTCAGCTTTGAACAACGCTTTCGCGCGCTCGATCGCCAGCGACTCGATGACGTCCACGAACTCGCATCCGCCGTAATACCGCCGTCCCGGATACCCTTCAGCGTATTTGTTGGTGAGGATCGAGCCGGCGGCTTCGAGGATGGCGCCGCTGACGAAATTCTCGGACGCGATCAGCTCGAGGCCGTCCGCCTGGCGCGAGGTTTCGTGACCGATCGCGCGCGCGATCTCCGGATCCGTTTCGGCAAGCGTGCGCTGCATCAGGGACGGAGCGACAGCATCTGGCATTGAAGAGAAGATTGTACTATCGCTGAGTGGCGCCGAGCGTGACCATTTCCGCACGCGGCGAACAGCGCGTGCGCCTCGGGCATCCCTGGATCTATCGCGCTGACGTCGCTGCCGTCGCGGCGGACGGCGGCGATGTGGTACAGGTGCTCGGACCACGCCAGCGCGTCCTCGGCTATGCGCTCTTCAGCGACCGCTCGCAGATCGCGATCCGCATGCTGTCGCGCGGCGAGCAGCCGATCGACGAGTCGCTGGTGCGCAGCCGGCTCGAAGCGTCGATCCGTTTCCGCGAGTCGTTGACGCTCGATGCGACGGCGTATCGTCTCGTGCACGGCGAGGCGGACCTGCTGCCGTCGCTCGTGGTCGATCGCTATGGCGACTATCTGGTGGTTCAGGCGCTCTCGCAAGGTGTCGATCGGCTGCTCCCGGCGATTACCGCGCACCTGCGAGAGCTGCTGGCGCCCGCCGGTATTCTGGCGCGGAACGATCCGAAGGTGCGGGCGCTGGAGGGGCTGCCGCAGTCGGTGGACGTACTGCACGGCACCATTCCCGACAGCGTGGTCGTGCGCGAAGGACCCGTCGAATACGCGGTCGATTTGCACCGCGGGCAGAAGACGGGCCTCTTTCTCGACCAGCGCGAGAACAGGGAGGCGGCGGCCCGATACGCGCACGGACGGCTGCTCGACTGCTTCAGCTACAACGGCGGATTCGCGCTGCGGCTGGCGGGCCAGTGTACGGACGCGGAAGCGGTGGACATTTCCGGTGACGCCGTCGCGCGTATTCGCGCGAACGCGGAACGCAATGGCCTGCCGCGTCTGCAGGCGCGTGAGGCAAACGTCTTCGACGAACTGCGCCGCCACGAGCGCGCGGGCGAACGCTACGACACGATCGTGCTGGATCCGCCGGCGTTCGCGAAGAACAAGGCGTCGGTGCCGAACGCGCTGGCGGGGTATAAGGAGATCAATCTGCGGGCAATGCGACTGCTTTCGCCCGGCGGCTACCTGATCACCTGCAGCTGTTCCTACAACGTCAACGAGGAGATGTTCGAAGCGGTGCTGCACGAAGCGTCGGCCGACAGCCACACGCAGGTGTCGATGGTCGAGAAGCGCATGCAGGGACGCGATCATCCCGTGCTCGTTGGGGTGCCCGAGACGCACTATCTGAAATGTTTCATCCTTCGCCGCTTGGAGTGAACGGAGGGGGCGGAGGGAACGGCTTCACAGGAGCAACGGAGACGAACGGAGTTTCTGTAACCACGAAGATCACGAAGGCCACGAAGATGGGAGAGGCCGTTCGATTGGCCGCCGAAGGCGGCCTGCCGCGACGCGCGCCGACCAATCGAACGGCCCTCCGTTCGTCTTCGTTCCTTCGTTGCTCCTGTGAAGCCGTTTCCTCCAAAAGACTCCGCGACCTCCCGACTACAATCCAATCGATGAAGCGAACCGCGCTCATTACGGGTGCTTCCTCGGGGATCGGCGAAGCCTTCGCCGAGGTGTTTGCATCGGAAGGCTTCGACCTCGCAATCACGGCCCGGCGCGAAGACCGTCTGCAGGCGGTTGCCGATCGGTTGCGGACGAAATACGGCGTCCGGGTCGACGTATTCGTGGCCGATCTGGCGAAGCGCGAAGCGGTTGAGCAGCTGTGCGCCCAGGTTGCCGCCCGCGGCGTTCAGGTCGATTCGCTCGTCAACAATGCGGGCTACGGCGTGCCGGGCTCCTACGCTGCCTCCCCCTGGCAGCGCCACGACGAGTTCCTGCAGGTCCTTGTCACTGCGGCAGCCGAGCTGACCTACCGCCTGTTGCCGCCGATGATCGAACGCGGCTACGGGCGCATCATCAACGTTGCCTCGCTGGCTGGCCTCGTCCCTGCTCCGGCCGGCCACACGCTGTACGGCGCCTCGAAGGCGTTTCTCATCAAGTTCTCGGAGGCGCTGGCGAACGAGGTGGGCCGCCACAACGTCCACGTCACGGCCCTGTGCCCCGGCTTCACCTGGAGCGAGTTCCACGACGTGACCGGCACGCGCGAGCAGATGAACCGGATGCCCCGCTGGATGTGGATGGACGCCGCCGCCGTTGCACGGCAGGGCTTCGAGGCGGTGATGGCCGGCCAGGCGATTTTCGTAACCGGACGCGTCAATCGGACCATTGCCGCGCTCGTGCGTCATTTACCACAGCGGTTGGTGTACTCAATCGGCCGCCGTGTCGGCCGAAGCTATCGAAAAGCCTGACGGCACGCACATCCCCCGTGGCATCCGGCTTGCTCCGGCGAGTAGGGCCGGGGCCGTCGCCCCGCAACGGAGGTTCCGACCCATGGTTCGCGCGTTCTGTGCCAGAGGAAACCACGAAGGGGTGAAATGCGCGGTGCACGCGGCGGCGGGAGTCCTCGTGGGTGTTTGCGCCTTCTATAACATCACGGCCGCGTGCTTCCGGCGCGATCGCCATCTTCGCGTCAACGCCATCATCTACGCCCTGGCCACCGCCTGGGAGTTGAAGCAGACGATGCACCATCTCGAGGCCGTGAGCGCATGCACGGCGCCCACCGAGATGAAAACGGCAGCGTGAATGAGGCCCAAGGCCGAAGGCCGATGGCCTAAGGGCTGGTCAAGGCCCGAAGGCGTGGACCGTGCTTCGTTTTTCGCTTAGGCCTTAGGCCCTGGCCCTGAGGCCTTCTTATGAAGACCTGGACCCGGCTGCTCGAGCAGCTCTATGAGCATTCGTGGAACGAGCCGTTAGGGCGCTTCCGTGCGCCGTTCGCGTTCCGCGGCCTTCCCGACATCGAACAACTCCTCACCAACAGCCTGACGCGCCTGGCCGGCGATCATCCCGACATCGAAAAGATCGAGCTGGCAATGCTGCGGAACTTCAGGAAGTACGCCGTGCAGCAGGCGCCGACGTCGGTCGATTCGGTGTGGCACTGGCTCGCCGTGGCGCAGCATCACGGATTGCCGACCCGGCTCGTCGACTGGACGTTCTCGCCGCTGGTGGCTCTGCACTTCGCCACGAACAATCCGGACGACTACGCGCGCGACGGCGTCGTCTGGTGCGTTGATTTCGTGCGCGCCAACAAGCTCCTGCCGGAGCGGCTGCGCGAAATCCTCGACGACGAAGGGTCCGACACGTTTTCCGCGGACATGCTCGGCGCGTTTCCCGCGCTGCGCGACTTCGACGCGCTCGCCGAGCAGCCCTTTCTGCTCTTTCTCGAGCCGCCGGCACTCGACGCGCGCATCGTGAATCAGGCGGCGCTCTTCTCGCTCATGCCGTCGCCGACCGCTCCGCTCCATGAGTGGCTGCGCGATCATCCGGAGCTCGCTCGCGCGGTCGTCGTTCCTGCCGAGCTGAAGTGGGAAGTGCGCGACAAGCTCGATCAGGCGAACATCACCGAACGGACCCTGTTCCCAGGACTCGACGGCCTCAGCCGTTCCTTGGCGCGTTATTACCTCCCGCGGCGCAGAGACTGAGCCGGTCCACCTCTTGCACTCCTTCAGGGCATGTCCACGTGGAGGCTCCTGGGGGCGCTGCTCCTTTCTGTTACGGTCGTTTCCGGATGCGGCAAGAAGGTCGACAACGCGGCGCACGCGCCGGCGATCCGCGAGCTGACGTCGGCCGCGCCATCCTGGGTTGACCGCTCCGCTCTCGGCCGCCGCCTGTGGAAGATCGAGCAGGCGTTCTACGAATCACGCCGGTACCTGCCGGCCTGGGTGGACGGCGTCGAAACGACGCCTCACGGAAAGGATTTGATCCAGCAGTTCAAGTACTCCACGGTGCACGGTCTCGATCCGGAGCGCTACCCGGTGGCCGAGTACGAGACGTTGCGCGGGCAATCGCAAACGAAACTGCACGGCACGCAGTTCCCGGTCGAGCGCGTTCCCGAGCTGGACGTGAAGATGACCTATGCGTACCTGAAGTACGCCGCGGATCTGCTCGGCTGGACGCACAGCCCGCGCGAGGTCCATCAGAACTGGCTCACCGAGTCGAAGAAGGAAGATCTCTCCGCGCGGCTGTCGGATGCCATCGCCAGCAACCGCGTCCGCGCCTCGCTCGAGGAACTGGCGCCAACGCACCCGCAGTACAAGGGGCTGCAGGCGGCGCTCGCACAGGAAGCGACGAAGACTGGCGGCCGCGCCGACGTCATCCGGATGAACATGGAACGCTGGCGATGGGCGCCGCGAGACCTCGGCGAACGCTACATCCTGGTCAACGTGCCGGCTTACATCCTTCAGGTCATGGAACACAATCGGCCCGTGCTGTCGATGCGCGTCATCGTCGGCGACCCCGAACACCAGACGCCGCTCTTCAGCGACGAGATGACCTACGTCGTGTTCAGCCCGTACTGGAACATTCCGCCGAACATCCTTCGCGAAGAGACGCTGCCGCGCCTGGCGCGCGATCCTGGCTTCCTCCGGCGCAACAACATCGAAGTCGTCGGCACGAGCGGCGAGGCCGAGGACGTTGACCCGGAGTCGATCGACTGGAGCGACGAATCGGCTACCAGGGGCCTTCGATTCCGTCAGCGGCCCGGCGCCGACAACGCGCTCGGTCTGGTGAAGTTCATCTTTCCGAATCACTTCAGCATCTATCTGCACGACACGCCGGGCGACCGGTTGTTCTTCAAGGAAAAGCGTCCGCTGAGTCACGGATGCATCCGCATCGAAGACCCGATCGCGATGGCGAGATACGTCATGCGCGACCGGCCCGAATGGACAGAGGCGCGGATCCGGACGGCGATGAACGCACGACAGGAACAGACGGTCAAGTTGAAGTCGCCAATTCCCGTCCACATCGGCTACTGGACCGCGTGGGTCGAGCCGGACGGAAAAACGGTCACCTACACGGACGATCCATACCGGATTGATCCGGCACACGCACGACTCCTGCCGTAGCTGTCGCCTTTAGGAGGCTCCTAGAACCTTCGTTCGCTAGCAGCTGCCGAGGGTGCGATACACCAGGATGTCGCGGCCAAGTCTCAGAGCGAGCGACGTGTGAGCGGCGTGATCAGCGAAGGTCGTAAATCGGGCCCGCAAGCGTCGTCTCCGACAGTCCATGCGGAGGGCTCGATTTTCCACGTCGCGAACCCGGAGCTTGCGAGAGGCTTGGCCGCGGCATCCCGTTGACGTGCAGCCATCTGCTAGCCGTCGAGGAACGATCGCGTGAGCCGTTGCACCAGCCCGTTCAGTGATTCGCCGTCGAGCTCGAACACCGACCGCTCGGACGACCACGTCAGCTTGTAACTGCGCGACATCGCCGACAGCCAGATCTGCCGCACCGGGGCGTTGGGGCTGACCACGAACTTCGTCGCCGATGGCTCCTCGAAGACGATCTGCAGCACGCCGTTCTGCAGCTCGACTTCGAACCCTTCTTCGTCGGCGACAGGGAGGAGGGCGCGTTGAAGGTCTTCCAGCGCGTGATCGGCCCGGATCCGGAAATCCTGTTCCGAGAGCGTCGGCACGGTGTCAGTTCGTGCCGGAGAGCCGATCGCGAGAGGCGATGTAACTGCGGCGCGCCCGCGCCGTCATCCCGGACTTCACGCGAACCTCGAGCCGATGTTCCTTGCTGTCGAGATTTGTCGGTGTGAATCCGAGCGCGTACAGGCTGTGGAGCTCCTGGGCGACGCGCGTGAACGTCGGCGCGAGTTCGGCGGTCTTCTTCAGCTCGAAATAGCCGCCCCCGGTTTCGTCCGCGAGGCGGCGCAGCGCGCCGCTCGGGCGCGACCGCTGGACCCGCTGCCCGGTGAAGAACTCGGACTGCAGGCCGATGGCGTAGATCATCACTTCTTTCTCGCGCGCTTTCGTCATCACGTCGCCGAAGCTCTTACGGCTCGCCGTGTCGTCGCCATCCGAGAACACCAGCACCACTTTGCGTCCGCTCGCGTCGTCGAGGAGATCGATGCTGGTGTCGACTGCGTCGTAGAGGCGCGTCGGGTTGCCGTACTGCAGATCACCCAGCGCCGCGATCAGGTCGTCGCGATCGTTGGTGAACGTGCCGCTGAAATCGATCTTGTCGCTGAAGGCGCCGACCTGGGCTCTGTCGTCGGGCAGCAGGCGCAGGATGAACTGCTCCGCCGCGGCCTTCAGCAGCTTCAGGTTGTTGTTCATGCTGAAGCTGAAGTCCATCGTCACGACGACGGTGAACGGCTGGACGTCGTTCTGGAAGAAGACAACCTCCTGGACTTTCCCGTTGTCCAGGACCGTGAAGTCGGTTTTCTCGAGGTCCGGTACCAGACGGCCGTCCGCGTCCAGGACGGTGGCGAGAATCGGCACGATGCTCGTGCCGCCGCGGAAGGTCGCTTCCTGCTGTGCGCGGACCACCCCTCCCACCACGAGGAAAGCGAGCGCCGCCACGGTCAGGGCACGCATGTGTGTGAGCAGCTTAGCAACCGGGCGGGGATGAGTAAACCCCTCATCTCAGCCCGCCCGGGCGCGATGGCGGAAGCTTCGGCCGGCAGGGGTGCTCCCGGACGCGTTAATATCTCACCGCTATGCAAAAACTGCTCGTCCTCCTTTTCTGCGTCGTCCTCTCCGCGGCGGCCAGTGCACAGACGCCCGTCAGGGGCGTCGTTCGCGACAGCGCCGGTGGCGTCATTCCCGGGGCGGCGATCCTGGTGAGGACGGCATCCGGCGTCGAACAGCACGCGCTGACCGACTCCGCCGGCCGCTTCGAGCTCGTCCGTGGCGTTCCCCCTGGCGGCGTCCTGGTCGTCCGTGCCGGAGGCTTTGGCGAGAAAACGCACACACTCAACGGCTCGAGCGAGCTCGAGATCGTGCTCGAGCCGGCGCGTCTCTTTGATTCCGTCACGGTGACGCCGACCCGGACCGAACAGCGCCTGGGCGACGTTGCCGGCAGCGTCGAGGTCATCGATCGCGAGGAAATCCGCCATTCGCCGGCGGTGCTCTCCGACGATGTGCTCCGCACGGTGCCGACGTTCAGCCTGTTCCGGCGCACCAGCAGCCTGTCGGCGCATCCGACGACGCAGGGTGTGTCGCTGCGAAGCATCGGGCCGAGCGGTGTCAGCCGTTCACTCGTGCTGATCGACGGTGTACCGTTCAACGACCCGTTTGGCGGCTGGGTGTACTGGACGCGCATCCCGCTCGAGAGCGTCGACCGCATCGAGCTCATCGATGGCGCAAGCTCCAGCACCTGGGGCAACTACGCCCTCGGCGGCGTCATCAACGTCGTCACGTCGCGGCCGAAGCGTCGGACGTTCGAGTTGCGGACCCAGGCGGGCACGCGCGACACCCGCAAGGCCGATTTCTTCGCCGGCGATGCGTGGGGCAAGGTCGGCGTCTCGCTCGAGGGGAGCTTTTTCGACACGGATGGTTTCCACCAGGTCATCGCTGAAGAGCGCGGCGCGGTCGACACCAAGGCCCAGGTCGACTACAAGAACGTCGGGCTGAAAGTCGATTACAGCCCGGTCGATCGCGTGAGCACGTTCTTCCGGGTCGGCTACTTCCGCGAGCAGCGCGACAACGCGAAAGTGACCACTGTTGCGCCGCTCACCCCGGAGATGAACGACACGGAGTGGAAAACGCTGAGCGCCGGCGTCCGCGCCTCGCTGCCCGATCAGAGCGATCTGCAGGCCAGCTTCTTCGTTGACAACAACCGGTTCAACAGCAACTTTCTCGCGGTGCCTGCCGCAACTCCCGCGCGGTCGCTGGGCCGCTTGACGACGGTGCAGCACGTGCCGACGGACGCCGTCGGTGCGCTCGTGCAGTGGTCGAAGCCGATCTCCACACGCCATCTGATTTCCGCGGGGACCGATTTCCGCCGCATCGAGGGCGCCAGCGAAGAGGAGGGCCGGCTGTTTTCGAACGCGACAATCGTGCAAACGCTTCGTGACGGACGCGGCACGCAGTTCAACAGCGGGACATTCGTCCAGGCGCAGTACTGGCCGATCCCCACGCTGTCGCTGACGGCGAGCGGCCGCGTCGATCACTGGCGCAATTACGAGGCCCATTACAACGAGACGACCGTTGCCACCGGGCTTCCCGCAGTGCGCCATCTCGGCGACTTGCCCGACCGCGAGGAGACGGTGTTCAGCCCGAAGTTCGCGGCCCTTTATCACGCCACGAACCGCGTCAGTGTCTGGGGAACGATCGGCACCGGCTTCCGCGCGCCGACGCTCAACGAGCTCTATCGGAATTTCAGCGTCGGTACGCTGCTGACGCTGGCCAACGCGAACCTCGGTCCAGAACGGCTCCTCGGCGGAGAGCTGGGTGTCAACCTCGCGCCGAACGACGACCTGACGATTCGCGCGACGTGGTTCGACAACCGCATGAAGGACCCGATCACCAACGTGAGCCTTGACCGGGATCCCGTCACCGGCAATCCCGTCGCCGCAGGGACGCTCGCGCAGCGCATGAACGTCGGCCGCACGCGCATTCGCGGTTTCCAGACCGATGTCGAGTACCGGTTCCTGCAGCATTGGAAGGCGGGCGCGGCCTACGTCCTCAATCGCGCGCGGATAACCGACAACCCGAATGATACGAGCCTCGAAGGCAAGTTCCTGCAGCA